>ERZ1740062.172-NODE-172-length-50001-cov-7.178633_pt1 | contig 50001 bp, 41 predicted proteins | sample MGYA00581741_ERZ1740062 | MGnify/ENA primary metagenome ERZ1740062 (study PRJEB43018, sample SAMN04849747) | marine metagenome | isolation source: floating plastic debris | place: Pacific Ocean | collected 2008-09-01 | study: EMG produced TPA metagenomics assembly...
TAAAAGCCAGACCCGCCGCCCGCGTATCCCTTCCAAATCAACAATGTCAAACAGCTGGGCGACACTTGGCTCGGGGCCGTCTGTGTCGCGGAGGCCGGGTTATAGGGCTGCCCCCCGGGCCCTGTCAAATGCTTTATGAAAGGTTTTTTGCAGTCCCGCAGATAATTTGGGACAGCGGGGATCGACACCCCCCCTGTTAACCGCCTTTCTGGTTGACAAGCCCTTGTATGTGAAGCCATTTTCAAAAATTGGTTAACGATTTGATGGTATGTAGTTTACCGTCAAGTCGCCTTACCGCCGGGGGGCAGTCATCCACACCGTCAAGCCACGGAGCTGTTGTTGGTCGTGACAGGTCGCAAAATCCGTATCGAATCGCTCCTGCGATTCGCGAAAAAGATCAGTTTTCCCGCAATTCTAGCCATTCCTCTGATCGGCGGCGCCGTCGCCGTATCGTGGTCGACGGCCGAGACCGCCCAGGCGGAATCCGAATCGGTGGTAACGCCGGCAGGGCTGACGCCCGCTGGCGGGCCGCTGCATCAGGCCGCGCCTGAAGCCGTGGCCGAGCCGGGCCCGGTGCCGATGGAAACTTCGGCTGCCACCGGGGCCCCGGCCCGCCTGCAGCAGGCGACCCTGCCGCCGGCCGAGGGCCTCGACGCCCCGGAAACCAACCCGGAAACCAACCCGGAGAACGGCCCTGAGACCGCCCAGGACGCGGTTAGCGACGCCGAGGATCTCGGCGATCAGCCCGCCACCGTAGTGCACGCCGTCACCGTCGCCCCCGGCTACACCCTGATGCCGCTGCTGATCGGCGCCGGCGCCGAGCCGGCCCAGGCCCACCAGGCGGTGAACGCCCTGACGCCGGTCTACAGCCCGCGCCGCCTGATGCCAGGCCAGGAACTGAAGATCGCCTTCGCCGACAGCGGCAACGGCGGCCCGGGCCCCCTGCTGTCCATCAGCTTCCGCCCGAACCGCGAGCGCGACATCGAGGTCAGCCGCTCGACCGTCGAAGAAGATTTCTACGCCGAATCGATCGACCGTCCGGTGGCCCGCCAGCTGGCCTACGCCGAGGGCTCGATCGACAGCAGCCTTTCGGTCGCCGCCAGCGAGCGCAAGGTGCCGGGCCTGGTACTGGTCGAAGCGATCCGCGCCTTCAGCTACGACGTCGATTTCCAGCGCGAGATCCAAAAGGGCGACAGCTTCGAATTCCTCTACGAGATCTTCGTCGACGAAAACGGCGCCCTGGTGCGCACCGGCGACCTGCTGTTCGCCGCCATGACCCTCTCGGGCAGCCGCACCGAGCTCTATCACTACGCCCGCGCCGACGGCAGCGCCGACTTCTACACCCCCGAAGGCGCCTCGGTGCGCCGCTCGCTGATGCGCACGCCGATCGACGGCGCGCGCCTCGCCTCCGGCTTCGGCATGCGCAAGCACCCGATCCTCGGCTATTCGCGCATGCACCGCGGCACCGACTTCGCCGCCCCCCGCGGCACGCCGATCTACGCCGCCGGCAACGGCGTCGTCGACTTCGCCGGCCGCAAGGGCGGCTACGGCAAGTACGTGCGCCTGCGCCACGGCGCGACCTACCAGACCGCCTATGCCCACATGAAGAGCTTCGCCAAGGGGGTCACCAAGGGTTCCCGGGTGAAGCAGGGCCAGATCATCGGCTACGTCGGCACCACCGGCCAGTCGACCGGCCCCCACCTGCACTACGAGGTCATGGTGAACGGCAAGCAGGTCAACCCGCTGAAGGTCACCCTGCCGCGCGGCGACAAGCTGAAGAATTCGGAACTGGCCGAGTTCACCGACCAGCGCGTCAAGATCGAGCGCCAGCTCGCCCTGGCCCAGGGCGGTGTGCTGATGGTTCAGCGCGCCTGCCCGCCGGAGACGGCCCCGCTGGAGCAGGGCGCGGCCATGGGCAGCGACAACGACTGCTGAGCCGCACGCAACAGGCTGACCGCATGACCCTCATCGTCGCAGACTATCTGGAAAAGCGCTCCCGCCGCCGAGGCTAGGCGCGCGCCCTCTTCGCCCCCTATGTCCGGGGGGCGGAGGCAGCGCGGCATTCGCCTGTCCCGCCTCCTGCCCGCGGAGTTTTCCCGGATATGTCTGCGATTTCTTTTGCCGCTCTCGAAGGGCTGGCCCTGGGTGCCAGCCTCATCATCGCCATCGGCGCCCAGAACGCCTACGTGCTGCGCCAGGGCCTGCGCCGCCAGCACGTCTTCGCCGTCGCCAGCATCTGCTTCCTCATCGACTGCGCCCTGATCGCGCTCGGCGCCGGCGGCTTCGCCAGCCTGCTGCGCAGCGTCCCCAGCCTGCCCGACATCGCCGCCTGGGGTGGCGCCGTCTTCCTGGCCGGTTACAGCCTGCGCGCCCTCCACGCCGCCCTCAGGCCCGGCAGCCTGGCCGACGCCGAAAAAGCCAATGCCGCAAAAGGACTGCGCGCCGCCGTGCTGACGGCGCTGGCGCTCAGCCTGCTGAACCCGCACGTCTACCTGGACACCGTGATCCTGCTGGGCGGCATCGCGGCGCGCTACGGCGGCGAGACGCGCATCGCCTTCGCGCTGGGCGCCATGGCCGCCTCGGGCCTGTGGTTCTATGGCCTGGGCTACGGCGCGCGGCGCCTGGCGCCGTTCTTCGAGAGCCCGAAGGCCTGGCGCCTGCTGGACGGCTTCGTCGGCTGCGTCATGGCGGTGCTGGCCGCCAGCCTGGTGATCGGTCAGTTAAGCTAGGCCACCCCTGCCCGAGTGATTGAGGCGTCTCACATAAGCTGACCACCTCACTCCCGGGCACAGTTCGCCGAAGTCAGCTAAACACCAAGAAACGGACAAATCCGTGACGGCACGACGACAGCGGTTTTGTGCCAGGAGCGAAAGATCGTTGTCGGGCTTCTTCGTCTCAGGCTACTGACGGTCGCCGGAAGCCCGGTCGACCGCGCGCCAGCATGTAGGTTGGCCCTAGAAACCCGGGCGCCTAGGCAGCGTTGCTGCCCGCCAGTTCCGACAGGATGCGGGACCAGCTGCGGATGCCCTTGTGCAGGCGCTCGACGTCATAGCGTTCGTTTGGGGCATGGATGGCGTCGTCACCGAGGATGAAGCCCACCGTGATGCAGTCGACACCAAGCTGTTCCGTCAGCAGGCCGACCACCGGCACCGCGCCGCCTGTGCCCTTGATCAGGGCCGGCTCCGGCCACTCGGCGTTGAGCGCCCGCGCGGCAGCGGCGATGTAGGGGCTGGCCTCATTGACGGAGACTGCCGTGCTGCCGCCGGCGCCCTCGAACTCGACCTGGCAGCCGGCCGGCAGACGCGTCTCGATGAACTTTCGGAACTTTGCCCGGATGTCTTCCGGCCGTTGCCGGCCGACCAGGCGGTAGGTCAGCCGCGCATAGGCCGAGGCCGGCAATACCGAGCGCTCGCTCGGCCCGGTGTTGCCACCGGAGATGCCGTTGAAGTCGACCCCGGGCCGCCCCCACATCAGCTCGACGACGCCCGGTCCCTTCTCCCCACCTGGCCCCTCCTCGCGGGGCCCGCCAGCTACCGAAACACCGGAGAGAGCCTCGTCGAGATCCAGCGCCTCCCACTGGGCACGAAGGTCCGGCGCGATGGGATCGACGCCATCGTAGAATCCTTCGATGGTCACCCTGCCCCTATCGTCGTGGATTGCGCTGAGGATTCCGGTCAGCACCTGCACGGGATTGACCGCGACATTGCCGAAGTGCCCGGAATGGAGCTCGCCGTTGGGGGCGTTTATGGTCACCTTCTCGTGCACCAGCCCCTTCAGGCGCGTGGTGATGGCAGGTCGGTCCGGCGACCACATGTCGCTGTCGCTGTTGAAGGCCACATCACAGGCGAGCAATTCGCGGTTTTCCGTCACGAAGTCCGAAAGGCTGGCCGAGCCGCTCTCCTCCTCGCCTTCGAGCATCACCGTCACATCGACTGGCAACTCGCCTGCGCTGTCGCGCCAGGCCCGCAGCGCCTCGATGACGGACCAGAACTGGCTCTTGCTGTCCGCCGCACCGCGCGCGTAGATCCGACGCAGGCCGTCTTCTTCGACGATCCTCGGCTCGAAGGGTGGCGAGTCCCAGGCCTCGAGCGGTTCGGCGGGCTGCACGTCATAGTGACCGTAGAAGAGCACCTTCGGCCGGCCGGCCCGGCGCGGTGAGGTCGCGAGCACCATGGGGTGGCCGGCGGTCGGCATGACACGCGCGGCAAGCCCCAGACCGTTCAGTTCCTCGACCAGCCAATCGGCACAGGCGGCGATCGCCTCCGCGCCCTCCGGCAGGCTGGAAACAGAGGGGAACGCCAGCAGACGCCGGAATCTGTCGAGCGAAGCCGGCAGGTTGGCATCCACTTGGTCGAGGATCGCGTCGATAGAACTCATGGTATCTCCGGTGGCATTGGCGCAAACCGGCAGGATGCCGGCGTTTGCTAGAGGACTTTGGAGAGAAAGGCTTGAGTGCGCACCTCGGTGGCACTTGTGAGGACATCGTGCGGCGTTCCACTCTCGACCACCGCTCCATGGTCCATGAAGATGACCCGATCGCCGACTTCGCGCGCAAAACCGATCTCGTGCGTCACGAGCATCATGGTCATACCGGCCTTGGCCAGATCCTTGATGACATCGAGAACTTCACCCACAAGTTCCGGATCCAGCGCCGAGGTCGGCTCGTCGAACAGCATGACCTCCGGATCCATCGCCAGGGCGCGCGCAATCGCAACACGCTGCTGCTGACCGCCGGAAAGCTGGTTGGGGTAGCGCCCGCCGAGGCCGCCCAGGCCGACACGATCCAGCAAGGACGAGCCGAGCTCCCTCGCCTCGCCCTTCGGCCGCTTCTTTACGTGCAGCGGCCCCTCCATGACGTTCTGCAGCGCGGTCATATGCGGAAAGAGATTGAAGCGCTGAAACACCATGCCGGTGCGCCGGCGCTGCGCGGCGATCTGGCGCGGCGAGAGCTGGTGCAACTGGCCGTCGACCTCGCGGTAGCCTTGCAGCTCCCCGTTCAAACGCACCCGACCCGCCGAAACGACTTCGAGTTGGTTGATACAGCGCAGCAGGGTGGACTTGCCAGATCCCGAGGGACCGATGGCCACGCAGACTTCCCCCCTTCCGATCTTGAGGTCGATACCGCGCAGGGCATGAAAGTGGCCGTAAAACTTGTGAATACCCTCGAGTTCCACAGCGGGGCGGGCCGGCGCCGTCATGATCAGTGCCCTCCCTTGCTCACCACGACGTCATGGCCGCGGCCGAAGTAACGTTCGAGGTAATACTGTCCGACCATGAGGGCGGAGGTAATGACCAGATACCAGGACGCGGCGACCAGCAGCAGCGGCACCGGCAGGTAGGTACGGTTGGCGATGGCATTGGTCGCGAACATGAGGTCCAACGTGAAAGGCACGGCGAGGACCAGCGAGGTCATCTTCAGCATGCCAATGGTCTCGTTGCCTGTCGGCGGAATGATGGTGCGCATGGCCTGGGGAATCAGGATACGGGTCCAGATCTTGGCCTGGGACATGCCGAGCGCCTGTGCCGCCTCCGGCTGGCCGCGGTCGATGGCGCGGAAGCCGGCCCGGAAGATTTCCGCCAGATAGGCGCTTTCGTTGAAGCCGAGTCCGACGATGGCGGCTACCGCAGGCGTCACAATCCAGCGGCTGTCGACGCTGAACAGCTCCGGGCCGAAGGGGACCGAGAGGGAGATGCGGGGGAACAGCACCGCGAAGAGGCCCCAGAAAGCGAGCTGGGTATAGACCGGCGTGCCGCGGAAGAGCCAGACCCAGAACCAGGACGCGCCTTTCAGCAGTGGGTTGCCGCTGTCCCGCATGATGACCAGGGTGAGGGCCAGAGGGATCGCGATGGCCATGGCGGCCACGGTCAACACCAGGGTCCAACCGACTCCGCGCAGCACAAAAGGCGAGAAGAGATACTCTGCGTAGGTGTCCCAATGGAAATTGGGATTGGTCATCACGCCTTGGACAGCCTGCGTTGAGACGATCAGGATCAGGACGACCGCGATCCAGCGCCCCGGGTGACGCCTGGGCGCCACCCGGTTGCGCGCGACATTCTCGGCCGCGGCGGCAGCCCTGTCCGGTTGCCGGCCGTCCACCGTCAGCTTGACGCCGCAGTCACTCACTTCAATGCTCTCCCTTGGGATTGACGATGGCTTCCTTCACGCCGACGCCCGCCATGCCCCAGGCCTCCAGGATGGCGTTGTAGGTGCCATCCTTGATCAACTCGTTCACCGCATCAGCAACGAGCTGCGTCAGCTCCATGTCGGCCTTGGCGATGGCGATCCCATTGTAGCCGCGGACATCAAGGGCCTCGCCCATGGGACGCACCGTTTCCAGCGCACCGTCGGAAACGTGAGCGGCATAGTACGCGGTCGCGCTGCCGGTGACGGTCGCCGCGGCGCCGCCGGCTGCCACGCGGGTGACGGCCTCTGTCTGCGTCTTGAAGGGCAGCAGCGTCACGGCAGGCCTGCCGGCCTCCAGGCATTCCTGGCTCACGGTTCCAAGCCGCTCCTCGTGCCGGCTGCCGCTCTGCACGGCGATCTGCTTGCCGCAGACGTTTTTGGGATCGAAGCCGTCCGGATTGCCGGCGCGGATGATCCATTCGTTCCCGGTCTCCGCGTAAGAGACGAAGTTCACGACCTTCTTGCGCTCCGCGGTGATCGAGAAGGCGGAAAGCCCGATGTCGTAGTTGGTACCCAGGGCCGGCAGGATGGTTGTGAACTGCGCGGTGCGGGATTCGTACTTGAGCCCAAGCTTGGCGGCGATGGCATTGCCGATGTCGATGTCGATGCCTTCGGGCGTCTGGCCGTCGGCGCCGTCGAGGTATTCCCAAGGGGCATAATCATTGTCCGAGCCGCCGACGAGCACCCCGGCCGCGCGGATATGCGCGGGCACGCGCGCGGTCAGTGCCTCGCTGACTTTCACTTGAGAGGTATCATAGCCACCGGCCGACGCCGGACCGGCCAAGCCGCCGGCAGCCGCCAGGGCTATCAGAGTTACCGCCCCGATACAGGTAATTCTACTGCGCATGTTCTTGCCTCCGTTCGTGTTATATCGCCTGTCCCCGCAGGCGACCTAGAGTTCCCGTCGGATCCGGCTTCCTGCCGCCCGCGACGGAAAGGCTCGGGCGGAGTTGTCTCCGCCGGATTCTCTTATCTTCGTCCGGCCTGCCCCTCAGGCCTCCTGCCGCTGTTGTTCGACCACGCTTGATTGCAGCGACGCGAAAAAGCGTTGGAGATCGGCCACCAGGTCATCGGGATGTTCCAGCCCGAGGCTCAGCCGCATCAGGACATCGGGCCCGGTCCAGGGCCGCGCGCTGCGCAGACCTTTCACCGAGGTCGGCGCGATGAGGCTGCGGGTGCCGCCCCAGGACGCGCCAATGGCAATTAGTTCAAGGGCATTCAAAGCCGCGGCGGCCTTGGCCTGCGCGCAGCCGGTGAGGGAAAAGCTGAGGACACCGCAGGCGCCGGTGAAGTCGCGCTGCCAGATCTCGTGGCCGGGGCTACCAGGCAGAGCGGGATAGAACACCCGCTCGACCAGAGGGTGCTGCTGCAGCCAGTCGACGACGGTGGCGGCGGAGGCCGCGGCGCGCTGCATGCGGACCGCCAGGGTCTCGATCCCGCGCAGGACCAGCACACAGTCGTCGGGAGACACACCGATGCCCAGGCGGCCGAAGGCGGCTTTGAGGCGCTTGCCGAGGGCTTCGTCGCGCAGCGTCACCGACCCCATGAGGACATCGGAGTGGCCGCTGAAGTGCTTGCTGAGTGCCTCGACGACGATGTCCGCGCCGTGGTCAAACGGCCGGAAGTTCAGCGGCGAGGCCCAGGTGTTGTCGCATCCGACAAGGGCGCCGGCGGTCCGGGCCAGTGCGACGATGGCCGCGAGGTCCTGAACCTCCAGGGTGATCGAGCCGGGCGATTCCACCCACACCAACCGCGTGCGGTCGTCGATCTGCGCCGCCAGCGCGGCGAGATCGCAGGGATCGTAGAAGCGCGACTCAATGCCCAGCGCCGAAAGTTCGTGCTGCGCGAAGTCGCGCACCGGTCCGTAGACCGTGTCGGGGATCAGCACCCGGTCGCCGGCGCGCAGCAGGGCGAGGAAGGCGCCGGTGATGGCCGACTGTCCCGAGGGCGCCAGGACCGTACGGACGCCCCCGTGCAACTCGGTGATCTTGTATTCCAAGTGGCGATGGGTCGGGGTGCCGTAGAGTCCGTAGACATAGCCGTCGGCGTCGCGTTCGAAGCGGGCGGCAAAGGACGCCGCGTCCGGATAGCGTATCGTGGAGGCCCGGTACACCGGCACCGTGAGGCTGTCATATCCCTCAAGGCTGACAGCGGCCTTGGTCACGCACTTTGTCTCGTTCTGCATCGGGCTCCACCTGCTGAAGTGGCACGACGTTGACATTCCATAGAGTATTCTGTCCAATATTAACATAGGCCTATTCTATTCTTATTAGTTATAGGAATGCCGACATGGACGTGCGCCAGATCGAGACCTACCAGGCCGTCATGACCTACGGCACCACCTCCCGCGCGGCGGAGGCTCTGGGCGTTTCACAGCCTGCGGTCAGCAAAGCGATCATGGCCCTCGAGAGGTCGATCGGGTTCAAACTGTTCGACAGGGAAAAGGGCCGTATGTCGCCCTCGCCGGAGGGGCAGCTTTTCTTTCGGGAAGTGCAGGCTTCCCTGGCCGGCCTTGCCAAACTGCGCAGCGCGGCCGCCCGCATTCGCGACTATGGCTCCGGTGATATCCGTGTCGCTTGCCTGTCGGCTTTCAGCACGAACCTGGTGCCCGGTGCCATTGCCCGCTTCCACCGCCGCAACCCAGAGATTGCGGTTTCACTCTACGTGAGAGGATCATCCGCCATCCGCGACATGGTGGCCGCCAACCAGATCGATATCGCCGTCGCCGCCGACGAGATCGATGCGACTGGCATCGAGGCCCTGCCCTTCGCCACCATCCGTGCCGCGCTTGCCGTCTATCCCGGCCATCCCCTGCAGGATAAGGAGGTGATCGAGCCCGCGGACCTCGACCAGTTGCCGTTCGTCGCCCTGGCGCCGGAAGACACGACCCGCCGCGAGGCGGAAGCCATTTTCGCCGCCCATGGCACCTCTCCGCGCGTCGTCGTCGAAACCGCCTACTCCTCCACCATCTGCGCGCTGGTCCTAGCGGGCAACGGCTGCGGTATCGTCGATCCGCTGACAGCGATCGGCTATCAGGAAAGAGGCCTGATCCTCAAATCTCTGAAACCGGCGATTCATTTCCGGACGCTGCTGCTGTTTCCGCCGCAGAAGAAGTCGAAACTGGTCGAGCAGATGGCGGAAGCACTGCGATTGGAGCAGGAACAGGTACTCCGATGAGAAGCAGGCCACGGATCTCAGCACAGAAATGCCAAAGAACGAGGGCAAGTATAGCCGACAAGCCACGCCACCCGATGCAGGCTGCTGCCGCCGACGTCAGGGTCAACGCGATGCCCGCGCGGCCCTCAGGCCCGGCAGCCTGGCCGACGCCGAGACGCGCATAGCCTTCGCGCTGGGCGCTTGCTCGACGGCTTCGTCGGCTGCGTCATGGCGGTGCTGGCCGCCAGCCTAGTGATCGGTCAGTTGAACTAAGCGGGCGCGGAGCGGACAACGAGACCGAGTCTTCATGAGTGAGGGCCTTGTAGCGCCGAGGTTTCGCGCGGATAATTCTACGAACGCCTCGGCTCAACGGATATTCCCGATGAAATTAGCCCCACTTCTGTCAACGCTGACCCTGACAACCCTCCTCGCGACGGCGCCCTGTTATGCCATCGATATCCAAAATCTTCGGTCGGGCCTTCTGTGCGACATCGATGCGAAACTTCCGGTGGGCGATGTTTCAGTCAGCTGGATTTGCGTGGAAACAGAAACCATCTACGTCACCGGGCAAGGCCAATGCACCTACGACGGTCGCAAGAAGAAATGCACCTGGTATGGTTTCGAATTCGATTATTCGGATGCCGGCGAGGGGGATAAAATTACGTGCGTTTCCGGGTCTTCCCTTCCGGTCAACATAGGAACGCCAAGAGGAGTTGAGGAGAAAGACGTGACGGCTCACGAATGGTCTTTCACAGTGCCCCCCGGCAATGGCCACTACTTCAATCCCCAGTATTCAGTCTCCAACGCCAGCCCAGATCAGCAAACAGTGAACGACACTGAAACGCTTTGTTCTGTCGACGGCAAAGAACTGTATCGATTCCGCCGGACAATCATCTATCCAGCACTGCCCAAAGATGTGGTTAGAGAGACGCTGAAGCACCACTTGCGAAAAGCGGAGAGAAAACAGGACAAGGAACTCTAGTCGATCTCCAACATAGTTTCAGCCGGCCAAACTGGCCGGCGTCTTTGGGTCAAAAGCGGCGCCCGCGTCTTCAAGTGAAACGCCTCAGAGATCGCTGATCACTCCGCCGCGTCGCTGCGCTTCTTGACCGGCCAGTCCGGGCGCTGGATGGCGAAGACCTCTTCGACCAGGCAGTAGTCCATGTAGCCGAGGCGGGCGATCGGCTTCAGCTTGGCCATGTCGACCAGGCCGTCGGTCAGCACCGACTCGTCGATGTGGATGCCGACCACCTCGCCGAACACCACGGCGTTGCGGGCGCCGGGCGTGTTGGACGGCAGGTCCACGGTCTGCAGGTAGGTGCATTCCATGTGGATCGGCGAGGCCTTCACCCGCGGCGGCTTCACCAGCGTGGAAGGCACCATCTCCAGCCCGACGGCCGCCGCCTCGTCGACCCCCGCCGGCGCCGGCGCCGATGTGAGGTTCATCTCGTCGCGCAGATCCCAGGTCGCCACGTTGCAGACGAACTCCCGGGTGCGCTCGACATTGGCCAGGCTGTCCTTGGCGCCGTCGGGCGGTCCGTCGGCCTTGCGCCCGCCCGGTGCGAACATGACCATCGGCGGTTCGCCGGCAACGCCGTTGAAGAAACTGTAAGGCGCCAGATTCACGACGCCGGCCTCGTTCACCGTGGTGATCCAGCCGATCGGCCGCGGCACGATGCAGGCCTTGAAGGGATTGTGCGGCAGGCCGTGGTCGCCCGTGCGGGTCTCGTAGAACATCGAAGCCTCCTCCCGGTCGCGCCGCCTTCAGGAAGGTCGGGCCACCCCTAGCCTAAAACAAATCGGGTTTAAACAAATCGGGGCGCCTCCCCACTGCGGAAAGGCACCCCGGTCTGCGGGCGGCGGCTCAGGCCGCCGCCACCATCTCTCCGTTGATCGCCAGACCCTCCGGCCCGGCGGTGACGCTGACCGTGTCGCCGTCGCCGATCTTGCCTTCCAGGATCAGGCCGGCCAAGGGGTTCTGCAGCTCGCGCTGGATCACCCGCTTCAGCGGGCGGGCGCCGTAGACCGGGTCGTAACCCCTGTCGGCGAGCCAGACCTTGGCCGGCTCGTCCAGTTCCAGCTTGATCTTGCGGTCTTCCAGCATCTTGTACAGGCGGGCGAGCTGGATATCGACGATGCCGGTCATCTGCTCACGCGTCAGGCGGTGGAACAGCAGCACCTCGTCGAGGCGGTTGAGGAACTCCGGCCGGAAGGCCTGGCGCACCACGTCCATGACCTGGTTGCGCACCGCTTCGCTGTCCTGCCCCGCGGGCTGCGAGGCCAGGATATCGGCGCCCAGGTTCGAGGTCAGGATGATCATGGTGTTGCGGAAGTCGATGGTGCGGCCCTGGCCGTCGGTCAGGCGGCCGTCGTCGAGCACCTGCAGCAGGATGTTGAAGACATCCGGATGCGCCTTCTCGACCTCGTCGAACAGCACCACCTGATAGGGCCGCCGGCGCACCGCCTCGGTCAGCGCACCGCCCTCCTCGTAGCCGACGTAGCCCGGCGGGGCGCCGATCATGCGGGCGACCGCGTGCTTTTCCATGTACTCCGACATGTCGAGGCGGCACATTGCCGTCTCGTCGTCGAACAGGAAGCGAGCCAGCGCCTTGGTCAGCTCGGTCTTGCCGACGCCCGTCGGGCCGAGGAACAGGAACGAGCCGATCGGCCGGTTCGGGTCCTGCAGACCCGCGCGGGCACGGCGCACGGCATTGGAGATCGCGGTAATGGCCTCTTCCTGGCCGATCACGCTCCGGCTCAACGCGCCTTCCATGGCAAGCAGCTTTTCGCGCTCGCCTTCCAGCATCTTATCGACGGGGATACCGGTCCAGCGCGACACCACCGAAGCGATGTCGCTCTCCGTGACCTCCTCGTTCAGCATGCGGTGTTCCTGGGCCCCGTCCGCTTCGACGAGCTGCTTTTCGAGACCCGGAATGACGCCGTACTTCAACTCGCTGGCCCGGTTCAGGTCGCCTTCGCGCTGGGCGATTTCCAGCTCGCCGCGCGCCTGGTCCAACTGCTCCTTCAGCTTCTGGGCGCCGGCCAGTTTGTCCTTCTCGCCCTGCCACTGGGCGGTCATCTCCGCCGTCCTGGCTTCCAGTTCCTTGATGTCGGCGGAGAGTTTCTCGAGGCGCTCCTTGGAGGCCTTGTCGCTCTCCTTCTGCAGCGCGTTCTCCTCGATCTTCATCTGCACCAGGCGCCGGTCCAGTTCGTCGATCGCCTCCGGTTTGGAGTCCATCACCATGCGCAGACGGCTGGCCGATTCATCGACCAGGTCGATCGCCTTGTCGGGCAGGAAGCGGTCGGCAATGTAGCGGTTGGACAGCGTCGCCGCCGCCACGATGGCGGCATCGGTGATGCGCACGCCGTGGTGCAGCTCGTACTTTTCCTTCAGGCCGCGCAGGATGGAGACGGTCTCCTCCACGCTCGGCTCCGGGACGAAAACCGGCTGGAAGCGGCGCGCCAGGGCGGCGTCTTTCTCGATGTACTTGCGGTATTCGTCCAGCGTGGTGGCACCGACACAGTGCAGATCGCCACGCGCCAGCGCCGGCTTCAGCATGTTGGAAGCATCCATGGTGCCTTCCGCCTTGCCGGCGCCGACCAGGGTGTGCAGCTCGTCGATGAAGACGATGATCTCACCGCCGGCATCGGCGATTTCCTGCAGCACCGCCTTCAGGCGCTCCTCGAATTCGCCACGGAACTTGGCACCGGCGACCATGGCGCCGAGGTCGAGCGACATCAGGCGCTTGTTCTTCAGGTTGTCGGGCACGTCGCCGTTGACGATGCGCTGGGCCAGGCCCTCGACGATGGCGGTCTTGCCGACGCCGGGCTCGCCGATCAGCACGGGATTGTTCTTGGTGCGGCGCGACAGCACCTGCACCGTGCGGCGGATCTCCTCGTCGCGACCGATGACGGGATCGAGTTTGCCCTCGCGCGCCACCTCGGTGAGGTCACGGGCGTATTTGTTGAGCGCCTCGTACCGATCCTCGGCGGTCGCGGTGTCGGCGCGCCGGCCCTTGCGCATGGCGTTGATCGCCTGGTTCAGCGACTGCGGCGTCACGCCGGATGCGGCCACCGCCTTGGCCGCGGCCGTACCGGGCAGCATGGCCAACGCCAGCAGGATGCGCTCGGCGGTCACGTAGGAGTCACCGGCCTCTTCCGACAGCTTCTCGGCCTGGGCGAAGAGGTCGTTGGTTTCCTGCGCCAGATAGAGCTGGCCGGCGCCGGCGCCTTCCACCTTCGGCTGCTTGACCAGCGCCTCGTCGACGGCCTTCACCGTCGCTTCCGGCTTACCGCCAGCCTGGCGGATCAGGTTGCGCGCCAGCCCCTCCTCGTCGTCGAGCAGGACCTTCAGCAGATGTTCGGGGGTCAGGCGTTGGTGGTGTTTGCGGCTGGCCAGGGTCTGTGCGGCCTGGAGGAATCCGCGCGAGCGTTCGGTATAGCGATTGAGATCCATCTATATCCCCTATTCCCACACCCTGGAGTCGGCATGCGGGAGATCTGGTTAATGCTACTCCAGCAAGCCCGCCCATCCCAGTGGCACGCGCCTGCAAAAGCCGGCCGGTTTGGCCCTACTTTCAGTCTGGATATGGGGCTGTGGCAGAATAGACACAAGGGCCTGAAGGGGCAAAAAAAGCGGATTCCGATGCCGATTCGGCGGCTGTTCAGGCCTTAAGCAGGCGTTTGTTCCCGGCTTCGGCCTCCAGGCCGCCGCGGGCGCCGCCCAGCGTTTCAACCGGCAGCACCACGGTCACCGCCGTTCCCTCGCCCGGCCGGCTTTCGATATCGAGCCGCCCGCCGTGCTGCTCCGCCAGGGCCTTAGCCAGGGGCAGGCCGAGGCCGGTGCCCTCGTACTTGCGGGTGTGGCTGTTGTCGACCTGCTTGAAGGGCTGCACGGCGATGACGATGTCGGCCTCGCTCATGCCGATGCCGGTATCGGCGATCCGGAAGTAGGCCTCGCCGGTGGGAAGGCTTCCCAGGGTGACGGTGATCCTGCCGCCCGGAGGGGTGAATTTCAGGGCGTTGGACAGCAGATTGAGCACCACCTGCTTCAGCTTCACCGAATCGGCCTGTAGCGGTGCCACCGGCACCGCCGGCGGGTCGAGGATGAGTTCGACGCCGGCCTCCAGAATCTTGGCCCGAACCAGGCGGCGGCAGGTGTCGAGCAGTTCCCAGAGGTCGACCGCCTCCAGGTGCAACTGCAGCTTACCCGCCTCCACCTTGGAGATATCCAGCACGTCGTTGATGACCGCCAGCAGGTGACGCCCGCTTTCGCTGATCGACTGGCAGTAGTCGCGGTATCGCGCATTGCCGAGCGGCCCGAAAACCTCCTGGCTCAACATTTCAGAAAAGCCGATAATCGCATTCAGCGGCGTGCGCAGCTCGTGGCTCATGGTGGCAAGAAAGGACGACTTGGTACGGTCGGCCGCCATCGCCTGGTCGCGCGCGCGCATCAGTTCCTGGGTTGTTTCCTCGACCAGCCGGTGCTGCCGCTTGAGTTCCTCGTAGGCGAAGCTGGTCTCCGTCGCGTGCGCCTCGACGGTTTGGAGCGAAGCCTGCAACTGGCCCAGGGTTTCGTCCAGCGCGCGCAGCGGCAATAGATGCATGGCGGCAAAAGCGCCACCGGCCAGCAGCAGGGCAAACAACCCGACCAACACCGTGCTCAGCACCAGCGGCCTCAGGGTCGCCGCCACCGTTACCGTTGCGATCGGTTTGCCGGCCACGACGACCGCGGCGCTTCGCTCAAGAACCGGTCCGTCGGGCTGCGGCGCATAACGCACCACCTCGCGGCCGCCGGGAACGACGACCCTCTCGTGCAGGCTGGCGCCGAGCAACTGCGTCCCGGCGATGATCTCGCCCAGTCGCTCCTCCGCATAGGACCAGGCCGGTCCGTGCAGGTAGGCATACTCGGCCAGGCGTTCGGCGCTCAGGTTGGCCTGATAGTCCAGAGAACTGCTTTGGTGGCTGAAGGAGATCATGAAGTAGCCGAGCGGCAGGGAGACCGCCGTCGCCATGCTGACGACAAAGGTCAGGCGCCGCATCACGCGCCTGAGGTGGGCAATCTTCGCGACGTTCGGCATTGGCCCGCTGCCCGGCTAGAGCAACGGCAGGCTGCCGGACTCTTCGAGTATCCGGCGGCCGCGCTCTGAGGTGAGGAAGGCTATGAAGCGCGTCATTGCCGCGCTGCCGTCGCTGCGACGCACAATGATCAGCTCCTTGTAGAAGGGATAGCGGCCGTTTTGCATGTTCTCTACGGTCGGCGCGACACCGTCGAGCGGAATGGTCGAGACGGCGGCGAACTCGCTGACGATCTGCGTCAGCGTCGCCGCGGTCAGGGAGCCCGCGATCGCGCCCGCCAAACGGATGTTATCCTGGTCGGTCTTGGCCACCGGCACCTCAGGCCGCTGGCGGGCCGCCGCCAGGGCGGCTGTCATGCCGGCGAAATACTGCTGCAGAACGGCGCTGTCGCTGTCGGATTCCGGCCGCAGGATGACGTAGACCGGCATGCCGTCGGGCCAGGTCGCCGCGGGATCGGCGAAGAGTGCGGCGAGGTCGCCCGAGGCGAGAGACGGCGGCTTTCGCCGGGAGCTGACGATGGCAAAGGGCGTGCGCAGCAGCGGCGTGGCTTCAAGATTCTGCGCGGCCTCCGCCGGGCGCAAGGGGCGCGCCGAGACGGCAATGTCGACCGCCCCGTCGATCAGCGCGCGAATGCCGCCGCTGCTGCCCAGGCTCGGCAGGACCTCGACCGCGATCTCCGGCTGCTGACGGGCGAAGGTGGCGGCGAGATGGGTCATCAGCGCAATGGCCGCACCGGTACCGCCGATGCGCAGCGTTTGCTCCGCCGCGCGGCCAGGCTGCGAAGCCAAACCACCGGCCAGCAGAGCGATCAGCAGGAGGCTCGGCCGGAAAATGCGAAAACAGGACATGGTTCTCAATCAGCGGCGATAAATCTTCGGTCATCCTAATGACCCATCGTAATTCACATAGTCTTAACGATTAATTTCACCGCTTGAAATATCCGCCCCCAGGGCGCAATGACCGACCGGAAAGCCCTGCCCTTGTTGCAAACGGACAATGGGTATTACTGTCCTGACCGATTTGTTAGGGTAGATAATTCCTAAGATGTTGTTCGCGGCGCTGCGCATAGCAGCCCATAAAGGGGGGCTGCCCCAAGAACTTCGCAAAATCCGCTGCACATAAGACGGCGAATTACCGAGAAGCAAATTCGCTTTATTTGCGAATTTCCAGAACCATAAAAGGGAGAGCGATATGAGCAATCCGGAAGCGACCGATTACGAAGTCGGTCAGGACAACATCCAACCTTTCGGACTGGATATTCACAATCCCGTCTTCGTCATCTCGGCGCTGTCGATCAGTGCCTTTGTCCTGCTGAGCCTGGCGTTCCAGAGCGAAGCGACGGCGTTCTTCGGCTGGCTCAGGCCCTTCCTGACGTCGAACTTCGACTGGTTCTTCCTGATGTCGGCCAACATCTTCGTGCTCTTCGGCTTCTTCCTGGTGGTAACGCCGCTGGGATCGGTTCGGCTGGGGGGCGCCGACGCGAAGCCCGAATATTCTTACGTCGGGTGGTTTGCCATGCTGTTCGCGGCGGGCATGGGCATCGGCCTGATGTTCTTCGGCGTGTCGGAACCGATGTCGCATTTTGCCTCCTCGATGGGCGGCACCACGATCGAGAACGGCGTGCGCACGGACTGGGCCCCTCTCGGCGCGGCAGGCGGCGACGTGGAGGCGGCGCGCAACCTGGGGATGGCGGCGACCATCTTCCACTGGGCACTGCACCCCTGGGCGATCTACGCCGTGGTCGGGCTGTCCCTCGCCTTCTTCGCGTACAATTTCAATCTGCCGCTGACTTTGCGCTCGGCGTTCTATCCGATCTTCGGCGAGGCGGTATGGGGCTGGACCGGCCACATCATCGACACCCTGGCCGTCTTCGCGACACTGTTCGGGCTCGCCACCTCGCTAGGCTTCGGTACCGAGCAGGCCCTGGCCGGGCTCAACTTCCTGTTCGACACGCCGACCGGCAACGGGGCCCGGGTCGTCCTGATATCGGCGATCACCGCCGCGGCGCTGATCTCGGTGCTGCGCGGCCTCGACGGTGGCGTGAAGGTGCTGTCGGAGATCAACATCGCGCTGGCCGCCCTGCTGATGGTCTTCATCCTCGCCGTCGGGCCGACCGCGGCGATTTTCGACACCTTTATCTCCGGTGGCATCGCCTATGTGAAGGACGTGGTGCCGCTGTCCAATCCCTTCGGCCGCGCGGACACCAACTTCTCCCAGGGCTGGACGGCGTTCTACTGGGCGTGGTGGATTTCCTGGTCGCCCTTCGTCGGCATGTTCATCGCCCGGGTATCGCGTGGCCGCACAGTGCGCGAGTTCATCATCTGCGTGGTCTTCGTGCCGACCATCGTCAGTGTCTTCTGGATGGCCGTCTTCGGCGGCACCGCCATCGAGCAGGTGATCGCCGATCCGGACGCCGCGGTGAAGGGGGCGGCGCTGGAGTTGAAGCTGTTCGAAATGCTGAGGCACCTGCCGCTGGCCTGGTTGACCTCGCTCATCGGCATCGTCCTGGTGATCGTGTTCTTCGTCACCTCGTCGGATTCCGGCTCACTGGTGATCGACACCATCACCGCCGGCGGCAAGACCGACGCGCCGGTCGGTCAGCGTGTCTTCTGGGCTACCTTCGAGGGACTGGTGGCGGCGACCCTGCTGCTGGTCGGCGGCGCCGGCGCGCTGACCGCGTTGCAGGCCATGGCGGTCTCAACCGGCTTTCCCTTCACCATCGTACTGCTGGTGATGTGCGTCAGCCTGTTGATCGGCCTGAACCGGGCCCGCCGGGACCCCGCGCAAACCGGCCGAAGAAAGACGGCATAAGACGGTTTAGGGCCGGGTGCCGTGCATCGGGTCCGATAACGATGTCTGGAGCCCCGCTGGTAACGGCGGGGCTCTTTTTTTCGCCTGGGCCGGTTCCGCCTGAGTTGGGCTCAGCGCACCACGAAAACAGATATGTCGGTGTGCGAGGCCAGGTAACCGGCATTGGAGGAGAACAGGTGCTCGGCGAAGCCCGGCACGTGGGAAGCCATGACGATCAGGTCGGCGCCGATGTCGTGCGCCTCGCGGCCCAGCTTGTCGTCCAGGTCGATGGTCGGGTCCGGGCTGGTGATGGCGTGGGAGCCGATCGCGATGCCGTGCTTGGCGCCCTGCGCGGCGGCGTACTCCCCGAGCTTGGCCTCGAATTCCTTCGGATTGTGCGCGACCGAACTGGGCGCGGTCGAGGTGACCGCCACCATCTGCACCGGCGCCTTGTAGTGGGTCGACAGGTCGGCGGCCGTCGCCACGGCCTTATCCATCTTGTCCGTGTGGCGAAGGTCCACCGGGACCATGATCTTCTTATACATGCAGACGCTCCCTGATATTTCTGCGGCAGCGTTCTTCCTCGACGCCGTGAAACGACAATGAACTCAGCCTAGGGCCCAGCCTATACAAAGGCATTGAGGGAGGTCAAACCGGGCCCCACGGCTTTGTAGCGGGCCTTCTCCGCGCATATTTGCCCACTGTTTTCCCGATCCCTGCCAAAAAAAGAACCCCTGCGCCGCTTTCGCGGGGCAGGGGCGGAACATTGTCCAAAAGTAGGATCAGGAGAGATCAATGCTTACCCCGCCGGCCCTCGGGAGATCATCTAGGGAAGATCCCCTCGGGCACGGCAGCGAAGAGCATGAGGGGGAAGCTAAGGCGATTCGCCTTCAATTGCAAATGATTATCAATAGCAGAAAGGGACGCCGACACCGGCCCTGAAAAAGGCTGGTTTTCCGGGCTTTCCGGGTGCCGCCGGGGCAGCGGTGCGACGCTGCATCGCTTGACAGGCCGTCGCCCGACGCGATTAGCTGGCCTTCCCGGCACCTTGCGGTGCCAGCCAGGCCCCTAGCCGCGCGAGCGGGGTCCCCCGTGAAAAGGAACTTCCGGCCCCCATGCCCCCCGCCACGTCCCCCCACACGCCCGGCGCGCCCGGCGCCACCGTCCAGCAGATCTGCCGCTTTCCCGTGAAGGGCCTGAACGCCGAGGCCCTGGAACAGGTGACCCTGACCGCCGGCCAGGGCCTGCCCGACGACCGCCGCTTCGGCATTGCCTATGGCCTGGGCACCGGGGCCAAGCGCGGTTTCTTCGACCTGGTGCAGGAAGAACGGCTGGCCCAACTGCGGATCGCCTACGACCCCACCGGGTCCACCGGACCCAGCCTGACGATCAGCCGCCAGGGCCGCCAGGTGGTCAGCGGCGACCCGACCGACCAGACCGGGCGCATGCTGCTCAATCAATTCTTCGCCGGCTTCCTGAGCGGCTCACGGCGCGGCACCCCGTCGTTCCAGGAGGCCGACGACAGCACCCGGAGCGAAGCGCTGCCCAACCCGGTCTCGATCATCAATCTGGCAAGCATCCGGGACTTCGAGCGTGTCGCGCGCCAGCCGGTCGATCCGCGCCGCTTCCGCGGCAACATCGTCATCGACGGCCTGCCGGCCTGGAGCGAGTTCAACTGGATCGGCCGCGAGATCCAAATCGGCACGGCGCGGCTGAAGGTGGTCGGGCGCACCCAGCGCTGCGCCGCCACCAACGTGAACCCGGATACCGCCGAGCGCGACATGAACATCCCGCTCACCCTGCGCAAGGGCTTCGGGCACATGGATATGGGGGTCTATGCGGAAGTGGTCGCCGACGGCACGGTGAAAACCGGAGACCCGGTCAGCGACATCTGAGGCCGGGAGATCTCAGCCCGGGGCCCATGATCCCGGGAACGTGGGCCCGGGATCCATGAGGAGAACCGGCGCCGCACGAAGCGGCGCCGCATCCCTGGCCGGGGCCACTGCTCCGGCCCGAAGACAAATTACCCGATATCGATTAAAGGCAGGCGTCAGCTGGCCGCCGGACCGCTCTCGGTTTCCGGTGCCTTCTCCTTCTTCGGAGCAGCCTGGACCTCGTCGTCCGGCCGCGGCTTGCGCGGACGTCCACGGCGGGGCCGTGCCGGCGCATCGCCTTCGGCGGCCGCTGGCCCTGCGGGAGCCGGCGAAGCGGCGTCGGCTGGCTGGCCGGCGGGTTGGACATCGGGCTGGACAGCCGGTTCCGCCGGCGCGCGCTCGGAACGCCGGGGCGCAGAATCGCGGTCGCGGTCGCGGGGCGGCCGCGGCGCGCCCTGGGCATTGCCCCGACCTTCATTGCCCCGACCTTCATTGCCCCGGTTATCGTCGCCGCGGTTATCGTTGCCACGGCTGTCGTTACCGCGGCTGTCGTTACCGCGGCTTTCATTACGGTTGTCGTTGCCGCGGCTTTCCCGGTTGTCGTTACCGCGATTGCCGTTGCCGCGGTTGTCGTTACCCCGGTTGTCGTTACCCCGGTTGTCATTACCGCGGTTATCGTTACCCCGATTATCGTTACCACGGGCTTCCGCCCCGGCACTGTTGGCCGGCCCGTCGTCATCCTCATCGCCGTAGTAGTCGTCGTCGTGGCCATAGGGTTGCGGCGGGCGCTCCTCCACCCGGCGGCCCGAAGGCGTCGGATCGGTGGAGTCGCTCAGAATTCGGAAATAGTGCTCGGCATGCTGGAAATAGGCCTCGGCAGCCACACGATCTCCGGCGGAGATCGCATCGCGGGCCAGGCTCAGATATTTCTCGTAGACCTGCCGCGCATTGCCACGGACCCGGCCTTCGGGTCCGTTGCTGTCGAAGGTATGGGTTCTGGACTGGCCGCCACCGCCGCCGCCTCCACCACCACCTTGCTGTTTGCGATTGGTACGACCGCGCGGTCGTCGCCCGTTATTGGTACCTTGTCTCATCGTTCGCTTGCTTCAGAATGGATGACTTGCCACTCGCGCCCGCCGAAATTGCTGACTTGGCAATTTCGCGGGCTCTAAACCACACACAAGTTAATTTTGGGTGGTGCGTGCGTCTCCCCGAGACGCAGGAGCCATTCGGCTCGGCTCATTCAACGTAGAGGGCTTTGGCGGTCATTCCAACTCTTTTTTTCACTTATCCACGGCTGTGTGCCGGCGCCAAAGCCGCACCATTCCGGGCTTTCGCGGCCAGCAGGCAGCGATCGGTACCGGCCAGATCGGCCGCCCGCCGCAGCGGCTGCAGGCCGGCGGCCCGCAGCAGGGCCTCGACCGCCGCGCCCTGGCCGAGGCCGATCTCCAGGGCGAGCAGACCGCCGGGCTTCAATACCGCCGCCGCCGCCGGAATCAGCGCCCGGTAGGCGTCGAGACCGTCGGCCCCGCCGTCCAGGGCGGCTGCCGGATCGTAGGCCGCGACCTCCGGGGCCAGGCCGGCGATTTCGGCGCTGACGATATAGGGCGGGTTGCTGACGATGATGTCCCAGGAACCGGCGCCCCAGGGCTCGGCGTCGAGCCCCTCCAGCCCCGCGTCCCAGGAGTGCTCGAGAAAGTGCGCGCGGGCCGCCAGGCCCAAGGCGGCGGCATTGGCCGCGGCCTGGGCAACGGCCTGGGCGCTGATGTCGATGCCGGTCCCCCGCGCGGCGGGCAGTTCGCTGAGCAGCGCCAACAGCAGGCAGCCGGTTCCGGTGCCGAGATCAAGAAGACGCAAGGGTGCGGCCAGGTCGTCGCGGGCGCCGGCCTCGGCCAAAACGGCCTCCACCAGGGTCTCGCTGTCCGGGCGCGGATCGAGGGTCGCGGCATTGAGGGCGAAGGAGAGACTCCAGAATTCCCGCTCGCCCAGAATGCGCGAAACCGGCTCGCGCGCCGCCCGGCGCGCCACCGCCGCCTCCACGCGCGCGTCCTCGGCCGGCGACAGGGGCTTGTCCGGGTGCGCCAGCAGCAACTCCGGGCCGCCGCCCAGCAGGCGGCAGACCAGCAGGCGGGCGTCGCGCCGGGGCTCCTCGATGCCGGCGGCGGCCAGGCGTGCCGTCGCCGCGGTGACCGCCTCGGCGAGGGTCACGGCGCCGCCCTCACTGCAACTCGGCCAGCTTCTCGGCCTGGTCGGCGGCGATCAGCGGGTCGATCAGCTCGTCCAGCGCCTCACCGGCCAGCACACGGTCCAGCTTGTAGAGCGTCAGGTTGATGCGGTGGTCGGTGACGCGCCCCTGGGGAAAGTTGTAGGTGCGGATGCGCTCCGACCTGTCGCCGCTGCCGACCTGGCTCTTACGGTTGGCCGCGCGTTCGTCGACCTGCTGCTGGCGCTGCACCTCGTAGAGGCGCGCGCGCAGCACCTTCATCGCCTTGGCGCGGTTCTTGTGCTGCGACTTCTCGTCCTGGCACTGCACCACCACGCCGCTGGGCAGGTGGGTGATGCGCACCGCCGAGTCGGTGGTGTTCACGTGCTGGCCGCCGGCGCCCTGGGAGCGGTAGGTGTCGATGCGCAGGTCCTTCTCCTCGACATGGACATCGACCTCCTCGGCCTCCGGCAACACCGCGACGGTCGCCGCCGAGGTGTGGATACGGCCGCCGGATTCCGTCACCGGCACGCGCTGGACCCGGTGAGCACCGGATTCGAACTTCAAGTGGGCGAAGACGCCCGCCCCGGAGATCTGCGCGCTGGCTTCCTTGTAGCCGCCGATCTCGGTTTCCGAGGCGTCGATCATCTCGAAGCGCCAGCCGCGCAGCTCCGCATAGCGCTGGTACATGCGCAGCAGGTCGGCGGCGAACAGCGCCGCCTCGTCGCCGCCCGTGCCGGCGCGCACCTCCAGGATGGCGTTGCGGGAATCGGCCTCGTCCTTGGGCAGCAGCAGGACCTTCAGGTCATGCTCCAGCGCCGGCAGCTTTTCCTTCAGATCGTGAAATTCGGTCTCGGCCAGGCTGCGCATCTCGGCATCGGAGCCGGGATCGGCGATCAGCCCGGCCAGGTCGGCCATCTCGTGCTGGGTTTCGCGCAGCGCCTCGATGCCCTGCACCACCGGGGTGAGGTCGGCATACTCCTTCATCATCGCGGTATGCTCGGGCGAGCCCGGCTTGGGATGGCTGGCCACCAGTTCCTGCAGCTCGTCGTAGCGGCTGAGCACCCGGTTCAGGTTTTCGTCTAGGTTCACGGCTGTTTCGGCTCCTTGGCCACGCGCGGGTGGACCGCTTCACTCAGATCGCCGCCTTCGGTGGTTCCGCTCTCCGGGGGCAGGTCGAACAGCTGGCGGACGGTTGACTCCAACTGGTCCGCCAGGGCCGGGTCCGCCGCCACGCTGCGCCGCAACGCCTCGGACGGCGCATGCAGCAGCTTGTTGATGAGCAGCCGCGTGGCCGCCTCGGCGGAGAGCCCGCCGCCGGCCAGCACCTCGCGGCGCACCGCGTCGAAATGCTGGCGTAGGGGGACCACCGAGGGGGCTGCCGAACGTTCGGCCTGGGCGCGCAGGAAGCCGGCCAGTTCGTCCTCCAGGATGCCCCAGGCCTGGCCGCTGGCGGACGAGCGGCCGACGGACTGCTGGCTGGCCAGGCGCTCCAAATCGTCGAGGTCGTAGACGAAGGCGTCTTCCAGGTCGCCGGTGCCGGGTTCGATGTCGGCCGGCACCCCGGCGTCGATCAGCAGCACCGGGCGGTGCCGGCGGCGCTTCAGGGCCGCGGCGACCTGATCGCGCGCCAGGGTGAAGCGGCCGGTGCCGGCATCGGAGATGACGATATCGGCCTCGGCGATGTGGCGTTCCAGTTCCTCCCAGGGGGCGAAGTTGCAGCCCAGACGCCGGGCCGCCGCTTCGGCACGCGGCGCCGAGGGATGCATGACCAGCCGCTGGGCGACGCCGGCGGCGGCGAAATCGTCGCTCAGCATTTCGCCCATCTCGCCGAGGCCGAGCCACAGCAGGTTCAGGTCCTCGAAGCGGCCGAAGAGGTCGCGCGCCACCTGCACGGCGACAAAGGTCATCGAGCTCGCCTGCTGGCCGATCGGCGTGTCGCGGCGGATCCGCCGGGCCGCGGCGAAAGCCGCCTGGGCGGCGGCGGCCAGATAGGGCCCGGCCACGCCGGCTTCCTGGGCGGCGCGGTAGCACTGCTTCACCTGGCCGAGCACCTGCGGCTCGCCCAGCACCTGGCTTTCCAGCGAGGCAGCCACCGCCATCAGGTGGCGCAGCGCATCCTCGCCCATGTGACAGTAGCTCTGGCCGGCCAGTTCGGGCGGCGCGCAACCGGCCGCCTCGGCGATCAGTTGCAGCAACCGGCCGGCGACCCGCTGGCCGGGGCGCGGCACCACGAGGAATTCGATGCGCTCGCAGGTCGCCAGCACCAGACCTTCCTCGCAGCCGAGCGCCTGCAAGCCGGCGATGAGGCGGGCCTGGTCCGGTTCTTCGGCGAACAATGGATCGCGCAGGCCGGCCGCGACGCTGCGGGCACTGACCCCCAGCAGCAGCAGGCGGTGCAGCGGATCGGTGGCGGGCAGCGGCGCGCAGGGGGCCATGGCGGCGCCGCTAAGCCAAGCGGGAGAGGCGCTCTGCCAAGCTGTCCAGCGAGACGAGTTCCTGCTCCCCCGAATCGAGGTCGCGCAGCGTGGCCTTTCCCGCCGCCAGTTCCTCCTCGCCGAACAGCAAGGCGGCACGGGCGTTCATCTTGTTGGCCCGCTGCATCCGCTTCTTCAGGTTGCCCGCGTAGCCGAGTTCGACCACGAAGCCGGCGTGCCGCAGGTCCTGGGTGACCTTCAGGGCGGTCGGCTGCGCCGCGTCGCCGACCGGCACCACGGCGATCGGACGCGGCGCCGGGATGTCGTGCTCCAGCAGCATGGCCAGGCGCTCGACGCCGGAAGCCCAGCCGACGCCCGGCGTGGCGGGACCGCCCATGGTCTGGATCAGGCCGTCGTAGCGCCCGCCGGCCAGCACCGCGCTCTGCGCGCCGAGCCGGTCGGTGGTGAACTCGAAGGCGGTGTGGCAGTAGTAGTCGAGGCCGCGCACCAGCCGGGGGTTCAGCGTGTAGGCGATGCCCAGCGCATCAAGGCCTTCGCGCACGGCGGCGAAGAAATCGCGGCTGGTCTCGTTCAGGTAATCGGCGAACAGCGGCGCGTCCGCCACCAACTGGCGGTCGCCGGCGTCCTTGGAATCGAGGATGCGCAGCGGATTGCGGGTCAGCCGGTCGCGGCTGTCCTCGGAAAGGGCATCCAGGTGGGCGGAAAAATAGGTTACCAGCGCCTCACGATAGGCGGCGCGGCTTTCCGGATCGCCCAGGGTGTTGAGCTCCAGCGTCACCGCGTCGGCCAGGCCCAGGGTCTCCAGGATCTGCGCGCCGCAGGCGATGACCTCGATGTCGGCCTGGGGCTGCGGCACGCCGATCAGCTCGACGCCGAACTGGTGGAACTGGCGCTGCCGGCCCTTCTGCGGGCGTTCGTGGCGGAACATCGGCCCGGCGTAGAACACCTTCACCGGCACCTGCTGGGCGAGCCCGCCGGAGATGAAGGCGCGCGCCACGCCGGCGGTATTTTCCGGCCGCAGGGTAATGGTGGCGCCTTCCTCGTCCTTGGCGCTGCCCGTGCCGGCCCCCATGGCGAAGGTATACATCTCCTTCGTCACGATATCGGAAGTATCGCCGAGGGTGCGCTTGAACACCTCGGTAAATTCGAAGATCGGCGTCGCCATTTCCTGGAAGCCGTAGCGCGCGGCAACGTCGCGCGCGACATCGATCACCGCGCGGTGGCGGCGCATGGCCTCGGGCAAAAGGTCGTGGGTGCCCCTGACGGGCTGCAGACTGCTCACGCGAAAAGCTCCGGAAGCGGCTAAGACGCAGCGGCGGCGATCTTGCCGCCGGTGCCGGACTCCGCCTCAGCCTCGGCCTCTTCGGCCGCTTTCGCCGCCTCGATTTCCGCCGCCTTGGCTTCGACCAGTTCGACCAGGTGGTCGACGATGCTGTCGTCCTTCAGGCGGTGATCCTGCAGGCCGTTGATGTAGACCTGATGGGTGCCGCGCCCGCCGCCGGTAAAGCCGATGTCGGTCATCAGCGCCTCGCCGGGGCCGTTCACCACGCAACCGATCACGGAAAGCGTCATCGGGGTGGTGATGTGGGCCAGGCGCTGCTCCAGCACCTCGACGGTCTTGATGACCTCGAACTGCTGGCGCGCGCAGGAGGGGCAGGAAATCACGTTGACGCCGCGGTGGCGCAGGCCGAGCGACTTCAGGATGTCGAAGCCGACCTTCACCTCCTCGACCGGATCGGCCGAGAGCGACACGCGGATGGTGTCGCCGATACCGGCCCACAGCAGGTTGCCCATGCCGACCGACGACTTCACGGTGCCGCTGCGCAGGCCGCCGGCCTCGGTGATGCCGAGATGCAGCGGGTAGTCACAGGCGTCGGCCAGGGCGTTGTAGGCCGCCACCGCCAGGAACACGTCGGAGGCCTTGCAGGAGATCTTGAACTCGAAGAAGTCCTCTTCCTCCAGGATCCGCGCGTGGTTCAGCGCGCTTTCCACCATGGCCTCGGGACAGGGCTCACCGTACCGCTCCAGCAGTTCCTTCTCCAGCGAGCCGGCGTTCACGCCGATGCGCATGGAGCAGTTGTTGTCGCGCGCCGCCTTCACCACCTCGCGCACGCGCTCGCGCGAGCCGATGTTGCCCGGGTTGATGCGCAGGCAGGCGGCGCCGGCCTCCGCCGCCTCGATGCCGCGGCGGTAGTGGAAGTGGATGTCGGCGACGATGGGCACCGTCACTTCCGGGATGATCTTCTTCAGCGCGGCGGTCGACTCTTCGTCGGGGCAGGAAATCCGCACGATGTCGGCACCGGCGACTTCCAGCGCGCGCACTTGGTCGATGGTGCCCTGGATGTCGGTCGTGCGCGTGTTGGTCATGGACTGCACGGTAATCGGCGCGTCGCCGCCCACCGGCACCTTGCCGACGTGGATCTGGCGCGACTTGCGCCTGAAAATGTCGCGATAGGGGCGAACGCTCATACCATGCTGTCCTAGTTTCCCGGCCTAAATTTCCCGGCCCGAATATGCCGGCCCACAACCTCGGGGCACCGCCGTCCGGCCGAAACGCCCCCGACAGCCCCTCTAGCAGACTAGATCGGGCCGAATAGGCTGCTTTCAAGCCATTTCCCGGCCGGCCGCAGGAGGGCGGCGGCGGGGGCATCCGGGCGCAAGATGCGCCGAAATGCCGGAAACTTCAAGGTAAGAGCCGGAAAAGAAAGGGCCGCCGCGCCTCGCGCGGCAGCCCCTCGGGAACCCTGGGAATCCCGCCCTTAGGGCTGGCGGCCGGCGCCGCTGCGCAGGGCCGCGGGATCGAGCGGAATGTTGCGGCGGACCGCGCCGACGGGACCCAGCGCCGGCAGGGCACTGCCGTCGACCGAGATCTCCAGGCCGCCGGCGTTGCCGGTCAGCAGGGTGAGATCGGCCTGGTTGGGCACCATGTAGCTGTCGCCGACACGCAGCACGCGGGTCAGCAGCAGGTTGCCCTGGCGGTCGCGGACCTGGACCCAGGCATCCTGGTTCGCCTTGAGGACGATCCGGGCATCGGCGTTCTCGTCGCCGTAGACCGTCGGCTCGTGGTTCATCAGGAAAGCGGTCGCCGGGGCGTTGCTGTCCGGCGCCACGGGAATGGCGTAGGGCTCGTTGCGCGCCGGCTCGACCGCGGCGGATTCTTCGGCGGCGGGCGCCGGCTCGGCCTGTTCGGGGGCCTGCTGGGCAGACTCGGGCGCGGCAGGCGTCGTCTCGGACGGGCGCTGTGCGATGTCGGACGACCCGGTGGTCGACCCGGCGGACGGCGCGGCCGGCCCCGGGTTTTCCTGCGGTCCGGTCGCCATCTGGGTGGCCGGCTGGGTTGCGGGCTGGTCTGCGGCCTCGGCGCCTGGCTGCCTGGCGTCACCCGCGGCCTGGCCGGACGCGGCGGCAGCCGGCGTCTCGCCGGGCTCAGAGGCTTCGTCGGTTGCGGGCGTGGCCAACGGCGCGGCGGCGCCGGAATCGGGCTGCACGGTCACGGCCGGGGTCGGAGTGCCGGCCGCCGGCGGCGCGGCGGGAGCCGGGCTGAGGCTTTCTGCCGTCTGGGTCGAGCCGTCGACCATGTTCTGCAGCTGTTCGGGCACCGGGGCGACCAGGTCGCTCAGGCTTTCACCCTGGTTGGACAGGTAGAACCACACGCCGTAGGCGCCGGCAAAGAGCAGTGCCGCGACCAAGAACACCGCGCCGCCGGGCATCTTGCCTTCCGGCGCCGGCGTCGGGAAATGCAGCTTGGTCTGGCTGTCGATGCCCTCGACCTCGGACTTGAAGCGGTCGACGATCTGGTCGCCGTCCAGGCCCAGGTATTCGGCGTAGGTCCGCACGAAGCCCATGGCGTAGGTCGGCCCGGGCAGATTCTCGTACTGGCCGCGTTCGATGGCGTCGAGGTAGGAGAAGCGGATGCAGAGGACCTCGGCGATCGAGCGCAGGTCCTGGCCCAGCTGCTGGCGCGCGCGGATCAGGGTGTCCGACACGCTTTCGCCGTACATTTCCTGGGCGATCGTGATCTCGGCAGCGCTCTCAGGCCCAACCAATTTGGGTTCCCCCAACTTCGGCTCCCCAACCTTGGGGACTCCGAGTTTGGGTTCTGCGCGCTTGGTTTCGCTCTTCTTCAACGGGTGTGCCACGGGATCTCACAAATTCCGGACTGGGGATTGCGCCAATTTTGTGATCAGGCGCCATCAAATTTGCGCGCCGCAAATGCGACGCACAGGGCAGTCATTTTCGCCGGCACTGCATGCCTAACCATTTAACAATTTTCTCTCTGCCGCAGCAATGCGTTAGATCGGGACGTCGTTCTCCGACGCAAAGACCCTTAACTGTTCGCGAATACTGTGATCCGGCAAAGTTAATAATTGATTTATGAGAGTTTTCAGCCGTTCGACGTCGAGCCCGCGCAGCATGGTTTTCACCGGATCGACCGCCTGGGGCGCCATCGACAGGCGCGTGAGGCCGCAGCCGAGCAGCGCCATCGCCTCCAGCGGGTGACCGGCCATCTCGCCGCAGGCCGTCAGCGGCACGCCGTGCCCGGCGGCCTGGCTGGCGATCTGGCGGATAAAACCCAGCACCGCCGGCGACAGCACGTCGTAACGCTTGGCCAGGCGCGGATTGCCGCGGTCGGCGGCGAAGAGGAACTGCACCAGGTCGTTGGTGCCCAGCGACACGAAATCGCAGCGCGGCAGCAATTGCGGCAACTGCAGGGCCAGCGCCGGCACCTCCAGCATGGCGCCGACCTTGATTTCCGCCGGCAGGCGGTCGCCGAATGCCGTCTCACGGTCGATCTCCCGCTGCAGCAGGGCCTTGGCCGCCTCGAACTCGGCAACGTCGCTGACCATCGGGAACATGACGTAGAGGCTGCGCCCGGCCGCAGCGTGCAGCAGCGCGCGGAGCTGGCGGCGCAACAGGGCCGGGCGGTCGAGGCCGATGCGGATGGCGCGCCAGCCCATCGCCGGGTTCTCCTCGTCGCCGCCGCGCCAGTAGGGCAGCACCTTGTCGCCACCGACGTCGAGGGTGCGGAACACCACCGGCTTGCCGGCGGCCGAGTCGAGGATCTTGCCGTAGATCTCCGTCTGGGTCGGCACGTCGGGAAAGGAATCGCGGATCATGAAGGGCACTTCGGTGCGATAAAGCCCGATGCCGTCGGCGCCACCCTGCTGCAGGTGCGGCAGGTCGATCATCAGCCCGGCATTGATCAGCAGGCTCACCGCCTGTCCGTCGCGGCTGACCGAAGGCAGGTCGCGCACCGCGCGGTAGGCCGCGCGCTGGCGTTCCTTGTTGGCCATGCTCTCGGCGAAGCCGGCAAGCACCGCCGCGCTGGGCCGCAGCAGCACCTGGCCGGTCTCGCCGTCGACGATCACGGTGTCGCCCTCGCGCACGTCGGTGCCGATGCCGCCGCAGCGTCCGATCATCGGGATCTGCAGGGCACGGGCGACGATGGCCACGTGGGAGGTCGGCGCACCGTGTTCCAGCACCACCGCGCGCAGGCGGCTCTGGTCGTAGTCGAGCAGTTCGGCCGGGCCGAGGTCGGCGGCGATCAGCACCATGTCGTCCGGCAGCTTTTCGTCGCGCTTTTCCCCCAGGCCCAGCAGATGGTGCAGCAAGCGGTTGCCGAGGTCGTCGAGGTCGGCCAGGCGGGCGCGCAGGTAAGGATCCTTGATGGCCGCCATGCGGGCCCGGGTCTCGTTCTGGATCTTCTGCACCGCCGCCTCTGCGGTCAAGCCGCCGCGCACGGCGTCGTGCATGCGCCGCATCCAGCCGCGGTCCTCGGCGAACATGCGGTAGGTTTCCAGCACCTCGCGGTGTTCGCCGTCGCGCGCCACCTCGCTGCGCGCCAGCATGACGTCCAGAGCGTCGCGCATCTCGCCCAGCGCGCCGTCCAGCCGGCCGAGTTCGGCCTCCGGGTCCTCGGCGACGACCTGGGTAATAACGATGCCGCGCTGATGCGGCACCGCGGTGCCGATGGCGAGGCCCTCGTTCAGCACCATGCCGCTGAGGCGCGCCGGCATGCTGCCGCCGGCACCCGGCGTGCCGGCGGCGACGTCCAGCAGACTGTCGCCGGTCAGCATCTCCGCCAGCACCATGGCGACGGTCTCCAGCACCTCGACCTCTTCCTCGGTGTAGTTGCGCTGGGTGCGGTTCTGCACCACCAGGACGCCGAGGACCCGCCCGCCACGCATGATCGGCACGCCCATCAGCGACTGGTAGACTTCCTCGCCGGTTTCCGGGAAGTAGGCGAAGTTGGGATGGCTCTGGGCATCGGCCAGGGCGACCGCGCGCGCCTGGGCGGCGACCAGACCGACCAGGCCCTGGCTGACCCGCATGCGGGTCTTGTGCACGGCAGCCGGCTTCAGGCCCTTGGTGGCGAACAGTTCCAGCACGTCGCCGCCGCGCAGCAGGTAGATCGAACAGACCTCGGCGACGATGTCCTGGGCGATCAGGTCGACCACCTTGTCGAGCCGCGTCTGGCTCGACCCGCTGCCCTTCATCAGGTCGCGCAGCAGGCGCAGCAGGCGGCGCGATCCCGCCCAGCCGTGATCCATACCCGGCGGTGCGCTCACGCCGCTTCCCTCCGGCCGGTGCCGCGCCGGCTTTCCCGGCGGGTCACCCCTGCCAGATCACGGGCTGCCAGATCACGGGCGCTAGGCCGCATCCAGGCCGTAGGCGGTGTGCAGGCCGCGCAGGGCAAGTTCGGTGTACTCCTCGGCAATCAGGACAGACACCTTGATCTCGGAGGTCGAGATCACCTGGATGTTGATGCCGCGCTCGGCCAGCGCGGTGAACATCTGCTGGGCGACGCCGGCGTGGCTGCGCATGCCGACGCCGATGACCGAGACCTTCACCACATTGGGGTCCGAGCGCAGTTCCTCGAACTTCAGTTCGTCCTGGCGGCTGCGCAGCACCTGCTCGGCCCGCTCCAGTTCCGCCTTGCCGACGGTGAAGGTCAGGTCGGTGCGCCCGGTCTCGGCGGAGACATTCTGCACGATCATGTCCACGTTGACCGCCGCATCGGCCAGCGGGCCGAAGATCTTGGCGGCGACGCCGGGCTGATCGGGTACGCGCAGCAGCGTGATCTTGGCTTCGTCGCGGCTGTAGGCAATGCCAGAGACAAGAGCTTGTTCCACGATCTCATCCTCGTCGACGACTAGGGTTCCGGGAGAATCTTCAAAACTGGACAGCACCTGGACCCGCACGTGGTGCTTCATGGCCATCTCGACCGAGCGGGTCTGCAGGACCTTGGCCCCCTGGGAGGCCATCTCCAGCATTTCCTCGTAGGTGATTCTATCGAGCTTGCGGGCCTTGGCAACGATGCGCGGATCGGTGGTGTAGACCCCGTCCACATCGGTGTAGATGTCGCAGCGCTCGGCCTGCAGCGCGGCGGCCAGCGCCACCGCCGAGGTATCCGAGCCGCCGCGCCCCAGCGTGGTGACGCGGCCCTGGGGATCGATGCCCTGGAAGCCGGCGACCACCGCCACCTGGCCCTCGCCGAAGCGCCGGATCATGTCTTCCACGTCGATCTGTTCGATGCGGGCCGAGCCGTGGGAGTCGTCGGTGCGGATCGGGATCTGCCAGCCCATCCACGAACGCGCCTGCACCCCGAGGGACTGCAGCACGATGGCCATCAGGCCGGAGGTCACCTGCTCGCCGGAGGACACCACCACGTCGTATTCGCGCAGGTCGGCCAGACCGGCGGCGTCGCGCACCAGTTGGACCATGGCATTGGTCACCCCGGCCATGGCGGAGACCACCACGGCGACCTCGTGGCCGCGTTCGACCTCCGCCTTCACGCGGGCGGCGGCACGGCGAATCCGCTCCAGGTCGGCCACCGAGGTGCCGCCGAATTTCATTACGATGCGGGCCATCGTCTTCCTGCGTCTTGCTGCGATTGCGCTGTAGCTGCGGTGCGGTCGTCTTCCCCGCCCTGCCCGACGCCCGCCCGGCCCCTTGGAAGAGCCTGGGAGGTTGCCCGGAAAGCGGCGGCTATCCATACTCTTAGCGCTGCCCCGGCGCAAGGCTCGGGCGGCCGGAAATCATCGCGAAGTTGAGGTAAACAGCCATGGAACACGCCGACACGCGACTGGACGCGGCCAGCATCGACGCGCAGGAAGTCGGCAAGTTCGCCGCCATGGCCGAGGCCTGGTGGGACCCGGACGGCAAGTTCCGCCCGCTGCACCGCTTCAACCCGGTGCGCCTGGCCTATATCCGCGACCGCCTCTGCGCACGGTTCGGGCGCGATCCCAAGGCCGACCGGCCGCTGAAAGGGCTGACGCTGCTGGATGTCGGCTGCGGCGGCGGCCTGCTGTGCGAACCGCTGGCCCGGCTGGGTGCCACGGTGACCGGCCTGGATGCCGCCGAGAAGAACATCAAGGTGGCCGCCCTGCACGCCGAGGACTCCGGCCTGCAGATCGACTACCGCCACGCCAGCGTCGAGGAACTGGCGGGAGGAACGGCGCGCTTCGATGCGGTGCTGAACATGGAGGTGGTGGAGCACGTCGCCGACGTCGGCTCTTTCCTCGCCGCCTCGGCGGCCCTGGTGCGGCCCGGCGGCGTGATGATCCTGGCCACCCTGAACCGCACGCCCAAGGCCTTCCTGATGGCCATCGTCGGGGCCGAGTATGTGCTGCGCTGGCTGCCGCGCGGCACCCACGACTGGCGCCGTTTCCAGCGTCCCTCGGAAATGGCCGCGGCCCTGCGCCGGGCCGGCCTGGAGATCGACGAGTTGACCGGCGTCGCCTACAACCCGCTGACCGACGCCTGGCGGCTGGCGCCACGCGACCTGGACGTCAACTACATGATGCTGGCAGTGAAGCCGGACGGCGCCGCCGGAAAAGCCTAGGCGTTTACGCCCGGGGGGCGTTCTCGCCCTTAAGAATTCTCACCCTTATGAATTCTCACGGGGCAGCCAGGGCACGCGGGCGACCTCAATGCCCTCTTCCGCCAGGGCCTCGGCCTCGTCGGCGGAGGTTTCGCCGTAGATGCCGCGGGCGTCAGTTTCGCCGTAGTGGATCTTGCGCGCCTCCTCGGCGAACGCCGGGCCGACGTAGTCGCAGTTCTTTTCCACGTGGTCGCGCAGATCGCGCAGCAGCCGGCGCAACTGGCCGGCCTTTTCGCTGTCCTGGTCGGCCGTGACGGCGGCAGCGCCGGGGGCCATCCCGCCGCCGGGCGCTTTGGCATCCGCTTTCACCGGTCCCGCCGTGCGGCCCTTCTTGGCCACCACGTTCGGCGCCATCAGGGCCTTGGCTACCTTCCTGCTGCCGCAGACAGGGCAAAGCACCTTGCCGCCGGCAGCCTGCTCGGCGAAGCTGGCGCTGTCTGGAAACCAGGCCTCGAAGACGTGGTCCTTACGGCATTTGAGATCGTAGACGATCATGGCAATGCAAACGGTTCCAACAAGAGCGACGCCGGATCGGCGCCGCGTTCAGGAAAACATACTATAGTCCCGGAAAACAGATAGGGTGAAGCCCACCGATAGTCAAAGTGCAGGCCGCCGAGGCACCGGGAAAGCGCAGGGGCCGCAGGCGCCCTCGGCCTGGGTGGCGCGCTTCGCCGCGCTGGTGGCGCCCGGCGCCCCGGTGCTAGACCTGGCCTGCGGCGGCGGACGCCATACCCGCCTGTTCCTGGAGCGCGGCCATCCGGTGTTGGCAGTCGACCGCGATCTGTCGCGGCTGGCGGCGCCCGAAGGCGACCCGCACCTGGAGGTGCTGGCCTGCGACCTGGAAACCGGCCAGGGGGAGGCCGGTTCCCTGCCGGCATTCTTCCAGCGCCGCTTCGGCGCCATCGTGGTGACAAACTACCTGCACCGTCCGCTGTTCGGCCCCATCGCGGAGGCGCTCGCCCCCGGCGGCGTGCTGATCTACGAGACCTTCGCCCAAGGCAACGAGCGCTTCGGCAAGCCGAGCAACCCGCACTTCCTGCTGTATGACGGCGAGTTGCTGGAGGCCTTCCAGGACCGCCTGACCATCGTCGCCTACGAAAACGTCATCGTGGAAAAGCCCGCCCCGGCGGCGGTGCAGCGGCTCTGCGCCCAGGCGCAGGAAGCGTCGACAGAGGCTTCGTCGAAAAGACCGGAAAAAGCCTAGCCCGCCGGCGTCAGCAGGCCGTCCAGCTTGTCCTTGGACTCCAGGGCATAGAGCTCGTCGCAACCGCCGATGTGGCGGTCGTCGATGAAGATCTGCGGCACCGACGTGCGCCCGCCGCTGCGCTGGACCATCTCGGCACGGCGCGACGGATGCGCCATGACGTCGATCTCGGTGAAGGCGACGCCCTTCTGCTCCAGCAGCTTCTTTGCCCGGTAGCAGAAGCCGCACAGCATGCTGGAATAGACTTCAACTTTCGCCATGATAAACGGCACTCTCCTTGTGGTCCCATTCGCCTGAAGACCGAAGCGGGACCCCGGCCCGACACCGCGGCCCACACCGCTGCCCCACGGCGTCAATCTGGTGACGCGGCACCCGCTTGTCCAGGCCCCTGCCCCCGCGCCCTCTCCAGCCCCCGTCCAGCAACCCGGTCCCCCTTCAGTCGCGGAGGGCGCGGGCCAGCACCAGCACGTCGACCGCCGCCGCACCGCCCTTCAGTGCCGCGCGGGCGCAAGCGGAGACCGTGGCGCCGGTGGTCATGACGTCGTCCACCAGCAGCAGCCGGCGGCCCTGCAGGGCCGCCGCGCGGCGCGGGTTGACGGCAAAGGCGCCGGCGACGTTGCGCTGGCGCTCGGCCCGGCTGAGATGGCCCTGGGAGGGCGTCGCCCGGCGCCGGACCAGCAGGTCCGGCACGACGGGCAGGCCACTGCGGCTGCCGAGAGCCTGAGCCAGCAAGGCCGCCTGGTTGAAACGCCGGGCAAAGAGCCGGCGCCAGTGCAGCGGTACCGGCGCGATGACCTCCGCCCCGGCCAGCAGTTCGGCGCCGCTGCGCGCCATCCAGGCGGCAAAGGGCGGCGCCGCCTCGGTCCGGTCGCCGTGCTTGAAGCCCAACAGCAGGGGGCGGCTGCCGTCGTCGTAGCGCATCACCGCCCGGGCCCGGCCGAAGGGCGGCGGCTCGGCCAGGCAGGCGCCGCATTCCAGGGCGCCGGGGCCACCCGGGTTGCCCGGGTCACTGGGGGCCAGGGTTTCGCTGTCGAAGGCGAAAGGCAGGCCGCAGCACCGGCATTGCGGGTCGGCGACGAAGGTGATTGCCGACCAGCAGGACGGGCAGAGCGCCCCCTGGACCTCGACCACCAGGCCGCAGCCAAGGCAGCGCGGCGGCAGCAGGAGGTCGAGCGCCCAGCCGCAAGACCGCCCGCATGATCGCGCCAGGGATTTGAGGGATTGCCTGGGGGATCGCCCCAGGGATTGGGGCGGCGGAGGCAACAAGGCGGGCGTGGGGGCGGCGCTGTCCGGCATGGCCTGCGATCTTCGCCGCAGCCGGCGGCGCCCGTCAACGTCGCGGACAGATGCCTCGGCCTTTTCGCGGCGGGGCGGCCACGCCATAGTGGCGGCCATGACCGATACCCCCGCCACACCAGCCGCCCACCCAGCCGCCCACGACACACGGGAAATCTTCGACCGGCGGGTCCTGCGGCGCCACCGCGCGCGCGCTGCCGCCGGCATCGCCGGGCACGACTTCCTGATCCGCGAGGTGGCCGAGCGCCTGCTCGACCGCCTGGAGGACATTCGACGCCGTTTTCCCCTGGCGCTCGACCTCGGTTGCCACCACGGCGTCGTCGCCGAGCTGCTGGCGGCACATCCGGCGCGCCTGGGCGGCATCGAGACCCTGGTGCAGGCCGACCTCTCCCCGGCCATGGCGCGGCTCGCCGCCGCCGGCGTCCCGGGCCTGGCGACGCCCACACTGGTCGCCGACGAAGAGGCCCTGCCCTTCGCCGCGGCGTCGCTCGCCCTCGTCGTCTCGGTGCTGAGCCTGCACTGGGTAAACGACCTGCCGGGCAGCCTGCTGCAGATCGCCCGTACGCTGAAGCCGGACGGCCTGTTCCTGGCCGCCATGATCGGCGGCGACAGCCTGAAGGAACTGCGCGCGGCGCTGATGCAGGCGGAGATCGAGGTCGAGGGCGGCGTCAGCCCGCGGGTGTCACCGCTGGCCGACCTGCGCGACATGGGCGCGCTGCTGCAGCGCGCCGGCTTTGCCCTGCCGGTGGCCGACACCGACAGCCTGACCGTCACCTATCCCTCCGCCCTGGCCCTGATGCACGACCTGCGCGGCATGGGCGAGACCGGCGCCGACCGCAACCGGCGGCGCGGCCTGAGCCGGCGGGAAACCCTGCTGCGCGCGGCGGCGATCTATGCGCAAACCCACGCCGACGCCGCCGGACGCATCCCGGCGACCTTCGAGATCCTCTATCTGACCGGCTGGGCGCCGCACGATTCGCAGCCCCAGGCGCTCAGGCCGGGCAGTGCCCAGGCACGCCTCGCCGCGGCACTCGACAGCACCGAGGTTCCGGCAGGGGAGAAGCCCGCGGTTGGGAAGCCCCCGGTTGGGAAGCCCAGTGGCGGGAAAACGGGGAAGCCTTAGGCGCGGTCGCCGGCGCCCGGCGGGGCGGTAACGGGGCCGGGGCGGGTTTCGCGGGACTTCTGGCGGAAATAATTGAGGATGAAGACCCTGACCGCGGCGGTCAGGCCCGATTGCGTGCGTTCGCGGTCGATCTGGGTGCAAATGTCATGAAGACTGCGGCTTTCCCGCGCGCAGATTTCACTCAAAGCATCCCACATTTCCGGTTCGAGCCGGATACTCGTCCGCCTGTCCGCGAGCGTAATGTTGCGGCTAATAAGCGTAGACACGGGGCCCAGAAATATTCATCTCATGAAATAACGAAAATAGAATCGATTTCTTATTCTACCTCCCGGCAACCGCCAGTAGCAAGTATTCTGCAGCCGTTCCCGGGAATGTCGCAGGAACGCTGTCTTGCAAAGCGGCGTTTCAGAGCAGATCGCGCAGCAGCGCGATCAGCGGCACGTCGGCCGGCGGCATCGTATAATCGGCAAGGCGCGCCGGTTTCACCCAGGCGAGGCGCTGGCCTTCGCGGCCGTGCGGCTGGCCCTGCCAGGTCCGGCAGGCGAACAGCGGCATCAGCAGATGGAAATCGTCGTAGGCATGGGAGGCGAAAGCGACCGGCGCCAGGCAGCTTTGCCGCGTGTCGATGCCCAGTTCCTCCTGCAGTTCGCGCACCAGGGCGGCCTCCGGAGTCTCGCCTTCCTGCACCTTACCGCCGGGAAACTCCCACAGGCCGGCCATGGAACGGCCCGCCGGGCGTTCGGCGATCAGCACGCGACCGTCAATGTCGACCAGCGCCGCCGCGGCCACCAGCAGGATCGGCCGCGTCTTGTCCGACGCCGCGTCGCCGCGGGCGTCGTCGCGCCAGCAGCCGGAGTCGGGCGGTCGCGCAGTCTCCGCCAAACGCTCAGCTCCGGTAGTCGGCGTTGATCGAGATGTAGCCGTGGGTCAGGTCGCAGGTCCATACCGTGGCCTGGCCGCGCCCGATGCCGATGTCGACCTCGATGTCGATCTCGCTGCCCTTCATGTGCTGGGCCACCGGCGCCTCGTCGTAGCCCGGCACCACTTCGCCCTCGGCGGCCACCTGCACGCCGCCGATGGCGATGCCCAGGCGGTCGCGGTCGGCGCGCTCGCCGGACTTGCCGACGGCCATGACGATGCGGCCCCAATTGGCATCCTCGCCGGCGATGGCGGTCTTCACCAGCGGCGAGTTGGCGATGGCCAGGCCGATGCGCCGGGCGCCCCGCTGCGAGGCGGCGCCGCGCACCTTGATGGTGATGAACTTGCCGGCACCCTCGCCGTCGCGCACCACCTGCTGGGCGAGATCGCTCAGCAGATCGTCCAGCGCGGCGCGAAACTCCGCCAGCCGCGGGTCGCGCGGCTCGCTGATGCGCGGATGCTTGGCCTTCCCGGTAGCGCCCATCAGCAGCGTGTCGCTGGTCGAGGTATCGCCGTCGACGGTGATGCAGTTGAACGACTTGTCGACACCTTCACGCAGCAGGGTCTGCAGCACCGTTGCCGGCAGGCGGGCATCGGTGAACACGAACGACAGCATGGTCGCCATGTCCGGCGCGATCATGCCGGAGCCCTTGGCAATGCCGGCGATGGTCACCGGCTTGCCGCCGATCTCCGTACGCCGCACCGCCCCCTTGGGATAGGTGTCGGTGGTCATGATGGCCGCCGCCGCGTCCTTCAGGCCGTCGGCCTTCAGCTTCTTCGGCAGCGCCTGGACGGCCTGGACGAACTTTTCCGTCGGCAGCGGCTGGCCGATCACGCCGGTCGACGCCGCCAGCACGTCCTGGCGGCGGCAGCCCAGGCTGGCGGCCACCGCCTCGACGACACGCCGCACCGAGGTCTCGCCGGTCTTGCCGGTGAAGGCGTTGGCGTTGCCGGAGTTCACGATGATGGCGCGGGCGCGGCCGTGCGGCAGCTGCTGGCGGCACCAGTCGACCGGCGCCGAGGCGGTCTTCGAGCGGGTCAGCACCCCGGCGACGGTGCTGCCGGCATCCATCACCATCAGGCAGACATCCGTCCGCCCCTTGTACTTGATACCGCAGGCGGCGGTCGCAAAGCTGACGCCGGCAATCGGCGGCAGCGTCGGAAAGCGTTTCGGCGCCAAAGGAGAGCGCTTCAAAGACACGGCAAAATCCCCCGCGAAGTCATCGCAAACACCGGATGCTTAAACAGCAATGTCCGGCGGATCAATTGCTGCCCGGCGCCGGAGCGTCCGGGGCGGCCTCGCCGCTTTCCGGGGTGGCGGCGGGCGCCTCGCCGGGGGCGGGCTTGCCGAGCAGGATGTCGATCTCCGCACCGTCGCGCAGCTCGGCATAGATCTCCTCGACCGCTTCCTGGGACAGCTTGTCGCGCAGCTGGCCTTCGACCGCTTCCTTGGCCGGCGGCTCGGCCATGGAGCTGCCCTCCAGCTTGATGACGTGGTAGCCGAACTGGGTCTTCACCGGCTCCTTGGAGTAGCTGCCGACCTCCATCGCGAAGGCGGCGTCGGAGAAGGCCGGCACCATCTCGCCTTCCTTGAACGGCGGCAGCTCGCCGCCACTGGCGCCGCTCGGGCCGGTCGAGTGCGCCTTGGCCAGTTCGGCGAAGTCGGCGCCGCCGTCCAGCTCTGCGATCAGGCCTTTGGCCTCATCCTCGGTCTCGACCAGGATGTGGCGGGCCTTCAGCTCGCGCTGCGGCGGGTTCTCGGCGATGAAAGCCTGGTAGGCCGCCTCCAGCTTCTCGTCGGTGACGCGCTTGTCGATGGCGCGCTGCAGGTAGGTCTGGCCGATGATAAGGTCCTCGATCTTGCTGACCCGGCTCTGCACCTCTTCATCCGTGGCCAGACCGGCGCTGCGGCCCGCATCGCTGGACAGCGCGTTGTTGACCAGCTGGTCGAGGATCTGCGGCATCAGCATCTGCACCTGGGACTGCAGCTGCGGCGGCAGCTGCTGGATGAAGGCCACCAGATCGGACTCGTTGATCTCCTTGCCGTTCACCACGGCGACGACGTCGCTCTTCTCCCCAGCATCAGGGGCAGCGGCATCGGGGGCAGCGGTATCCTGGGCCCAGGCCGAGGGGGCGGCGGATCCGGCGGCAAAGGCCAGCCCGGCAACGAGCAGGGCGGCGGCAAAAGGCTTCTTCGTCATGGGACATTTCTCCTTGCGGGGCGTAGCGCCCTCTTCGGGGGGATTACCGCAACCCGGCTACATCGGGGCGGAAAGGGAGAAGGCGGCGCGGCCTGGGTAACAGGCAAATGCGCCGACAATGGGGCCGGCGAACGGCCCGGCGACAAGAGCGGGGGTCATTGGGCGCCCTCCGCCGTGCCGGTGCCGGCGCCGCCGGAAAGCGCGTCTTCGGGGAACATCTCCAGGGCGGCGTCCTGGCGCAGGCCGAGCAGCAGCCGGTCGACCGCCGCCTTGGTCGCCTCCTCGCGCAGCCGATCCTGCATGTCGAGGAAGGAGGGGATATTGTCGGCCTGGCGGGCGACCAGCAGGATCACATGCCAGCCGAACTCGGTGCGGACCGGTTTTGCGGTGTATTCGCCGGGCTCCAGCGCCAAGACCGCCTCGGCGAAGGCCGGCGCCATGCGGCTGGGGTAAAAATAACCAAGGTCGCCGCCGCGCTCGGCCGAAGGTCCCTGGGACAGTTCGGTCGCCAGCGAAATGAAAACCTCGCCCGCGTCCAGCCGGGCGATCGCCGCATCGGCGGCCGCCTCGCTGTCCAGCAGGATATGGCGGGCGTGGATTTCGCGGTCGCCGCGGCGCGAGGCCACCAGGGCGTCGTAGCGCTGACGCAGCGACGCGGTGGTGACGGTCTGCGCCACGATCCGCTCCACCAGGGCGCCGGACAGCACGCGGTCCTCGTAGGCGGCGAGGCGCCGGCGCACGGCGGCATCCTCGTCCAGGCCTTCGGCACGGGCAGCGTCGGCCAGCAGGCGCAGATCGACCAGACGGTCGATCAGGGCCGGAAACACCGATTCGATCTGGTCGCGGTAGCGCGCCGGCAGATCGTCGGCGGAGGCAACCACCTCGGCCCAGCGGATTTCATGCCCATTGACCCGCGCCACCACAGGGTTCTGCGCGCTCATCTGCTGGAAAGCTTCCTTCAGGCGGGCGATTTCCGGGCCGGCGGCGGGCGCCGGCGGCTCGGCCGGCAGCGGCAGATCCCCTAAACCCTGGCTCCCTGCATCCTGGGCATCCTGGGCATCCTGGGGCGCCGGCGGGGCGCTTTGCGGCACCGCCTCCGGCGCCGCGCTCTGGGCCGTTGCGGGCAGGGCCGAGGCAAGTATCAGGGCGACGGCGAGGCTGCCGGCGAGAGTGGCGGTAAACACCCGGAATCCCACGACAAGCCGTTGCCGCGCCGGCCGCCGGGGCCGCCGCAGGGTGCCGACGATCCTGTTGTGTTCCCGTCCCGCCATGGCTACGCATCATGCACGGCACGGGGCATATCACAAGAGGCGAACTGGGACGAAAGCGCGGGACAAATCAGCGATAATCCAGGCCGAAATGCGACCCCTCCGGTGCCGATTCTCCTGCCGGTGCCCCGGCCCCTTGCCTGGCGGTTCCCCGGCCCGTTCCCCGGCCCGTTCCCTGGCCCTTCCCGGGCCCTTCCCGGGCCCATTCCCAGGCGGGCACCATCGTTGACAGCCCGAAGCCGGGGCCCTATGTGTCACACCACGTGAAATCGGCTTCCGGCCGGCACTCTATAAATCGTAAGGATCTCGCATGTTCGGCGTGCTCGCCAAGCGGCTGTTTGGGTCGGCGAACGACCGCTTTCTAAAGGGCCTGAACCCGACCGTCGCGGCGATCAACGCGCTGGAGCCCCAGGTCCAAGAGCTCAGCGACGAAGCCCTGCGCGGCCGGTCCGCCGAGTTGCGCGGCCGTCTGGCCCAGGGCGAGAGCCTGGACGACATCCTGCCCGACGCCTTCGCCACGGTGCGCGAGGCCGCCAAGCGCACCCTCGGCCAGCGCCACTACGACATGCAGTTGATCGGCGGCATGGTGCTGCACCAGGGCAAGATCGCCGAGATGAAGACCGGCGAGGGCAAGACCCTGGTCGCCACCCTGGCGGTCTACCTGAACGCGCTGGCCGGCAAGGGCGTCCACGTGGTCACGGTCAACGACTACCTGGCCAAGCGCGACGCCGCCTGGATGGGCGAGGTCTACCGCTTCCTGGGCCTGACCACGGGCTGCATCGTCCACGGCCTGAGCGAGGACGAGCGCCGCGCCGCCTACGCCGCCGATGTGACCTACGGCACCAACAACGAATTCGGCTTCGACTACCTGCGCGACAACATGAAGTTCCGCCTGGAGGACATGGTCCAGCGCGAGTTCAACTTCGCCATCGTCGACGAGGTCGACTCGATCCTGATCGACGAAGCGCGCACGCCGCTGATCATCTCCGGCCCGGCCGAGGATTCCTCGGCCTCCTACGTCGCGGTGAACAAGCTGATGCCGCATCTGGTCGACGAGGACTTCGAGAAGGACGAGAAGGCGCGCTCCGTCACCTTCACCGAGGTCGGCACCGAACACATGGAAGAACTGCTGCGCGAAGCCGGGCACATCGAGGAAGGCGGCCTGTTCGACATCCAGAACGTCTCCCTGCTGCACCACGCCAATCAGGCGCTGCGCGCACACAAGCTGTTCAGCCGCGATACCGACTACATCGTGAAGGACGACAAGGTCGTCATCATCGACGAGTTCACCGGCCGCATGATGGAAGGGCGCCGCTACTCCGAGGGCCTGCACCAGGCGCTGGAGGCCAAGGAAGGCGTCACCATCCAGCAGGAGAACCAGACGCTCGCCTCGATCACCTTCCAGAACTACTTCCGCCTCTACCCCAAGCTGGGCGGCATGACCGGCACGGCGATGACCGAGGCCGGCGAGTTCCTGGAGACCTACAACCTGGAAGTCATCGAGATTCCGACCAACGTGCCGACCGTCCGCAAGGACTACGACGACGAGGTCTACCGCACCGCCAAGGAAAAATACCAGGCGATGCTGGAGCAGGTGCGCGAGTGCCAGCAGCGCGGCCAGCCGATCCTGGTCGGCACGGTGTCGATCGAGAAGTCGGAAATGCTGGCCGACGCGCTGAAAAAGGAAGGCATCAAGCACCAGGTGCTGAACGCCCGCTTCCACGAGCAGGAAGCCTTCATCATCTCCCAGGCCGGCGTGCCCGGCGCGGTGACCATCGCCACCAACATGGCCGGCCGCGGCACCGACATCCAGCTGGGCGGCAACCTGGAAATGCGCATCGCCCACGAGGCCGAGCACATCGAGAACGAAGCCGCCCGCGAGAAGAAGATCGCCGAGATCGAAGCGGAGATCGAGGCCGCCCGCCAGCAGGCGCTGGCCGCCGGCGGCCTCTACATCGTCGGCAGCGAGCGCCACGAGAGCCGGCGCATCGACAACCAGCTGCGCGGCCGTGCCGGCCGCCAGGGCGACCCCGGCGCCTCGAAGTTCTTCCTGTCGCTGGACGACGACCTGATGCGCATCTTCGGCTCCGAGCGCATGGATTCCATGCTGCAGAAGCTGGGCCTGCAGGAAGGCGAGGCGATCGTCCACCCCTGGGTCAACAAGGCGCTGGAAAAGGCGCAGCAGAAGGTCGAGGCGCGCCACTTCGAAGGCCGCAAGTACCTGCTGAAGTACGACGACGTGATGAACGACCAGCGCAAGGTGATCTTCGAGCAGCGCAAGGACCTGATGCGCGCCACCGACGTGCAGGAAACCATCAGCGAAATGCGCACCGACGTCATCGACGCCCTGGTGTCGCGCTTCATCCCGGCCAACGCCTATTCCGAACAGTGGCAGGTGGCCTCGCTGCACGAGGAGACGCTGCGCCTGTTCAACATGGACCTTCCCGTGAAGGACTGGGCCAAGGAAGAAGGCATCGCCGACCAGGAGATCAAGGAGCGCATCACCACCGCAGTGAAGCAGCGCATGGCGGCCAAGACCGCCAACTTCGGCCCGGAAGTCATGCGCGGCCTGGAAAAGCAGATCCTGCTGCTGGTGCTGGACCGGCAGTGGAAGGACCACCTGCTGTCGCTGGACCACCTGCGCCAGGGGGTGCAGCTGCGCGCCTATGGCCAGCGCGACCCGCTGATCGAATACAAGCGCGAGGCCTTCGACCTGTTCGAGACCATGCTGGCCCAGGTGCGCGAGGAAACCATCAGCCTGCTGAGCCGCGTCGAGATGCGCCCGCAGGAGCCGGTCGAGGTGCCGCGCCCGCAGCAGGAAATGCATGAAGGCCGCCAGGACGTGGCCATGGCGGGCGGCAATGCCCCGGCCGGTGACACGCCGCCGCCGGGAGCATCGGGCACCGAGGCGCGCGCCCAGGCCCAAGCGTCCGCCAGCCGCTCCCCGGGCGTCGGCGTCGCCGAGATCGATCCCGCCGACCCGGCCACCTGGGGCAAGACGCCGCGCAACGCCGCCTGCCCCTGCGGCTCCGGCAAGAAGTACAAGCACTGCCACGGCAAGCTGGCCTGAGGCGTCTGCCGCCACAGTCATGCTCGGACTTCCGCACCGCTCTCGTCTGACGCATTTGGGGCTGCTGGGCCTTTGCGCCATGCTGCTCTGCGGCGTGATCGGGGCCGGGCCGTCGCGCGCCGGCGACATCACTTTCTGGGACAAGCCGCGCAGCGGCACCAACGCCTTCAATCGGGTCCAGACCGAAGCCTGGTTCCAGGCCGCAAACGAACTCGGCGTCTCCTGGGTCCGCCTCGCCTTCGACAAATGGCAGAGCGAAGAACGCGATTTCCTGCTCGGCGATGCCGACCGCTACGACGGGCTGGTCGCCGCAGACCTGGAGCGACTGGTCCAGACGCTGGACTGGGCCGCGGCCCATCGACTGAAGGTCGTCATAGCGCCGCTCAGCCTGCCGGGCCTGCGCTGGCGGCAAAACAACGGCGGACAGGTCGACGACAGACTATGGCGCGACCGCGCCTTTTGGGGCCAAGCCAAGGCCTATTGGCGCGACCTGGCGCAGGTCTTGGCTGGCCATCCCGCGATCGCCGCCTACAACATCGTGAACGAGCCCGCGCCCGAGCGCGGCACCGGCATTGCGGAACATACGCGCCCCGGGGACGTCGCGCGCTTCCAGCCCTGGTACGAAGCCCATCGCGGCGGGACCGCAGATCTCTATGTCTTCTATCAGGAGGTCATCGCCGCGATCCGCGAAGTCGACCGCGAGACTCCCATCATGGTCGATGCCGGCTGGTATGCCCAGCCCGGCGCCTTCACCTATTGGCCCGCTCCGTTGGCCGACGACAAGGTGCTCTACGCGTTCCATATGTACGAGCCCTACGCTTTCACCTCGGGCAGCAACTTCCGTGAAAAGAATGGCCTTCGCTACCCGGGCGAAGTGCCCTTCGGGGATACGCCGGTCATCTGGAACAAGGCCCAGTCGATCCGCTATCTTGCACCGCTGTTCGACTGGGCGGAAGCGCAGGGGATTCCCCCGACACACCTGATCGCCGGCGAGTTCGGCTGCATGCGCAGGAACGCCGGCTGTCAGTCTTATCTGAAAGACGTTATCGATCTCTTCGACGCGCGCGGCATTCACTGGGCGTTTTACGCCTTCCGCGAAGACGAATGGGACGGCTACGATTACGAGGCCGGCACAGGCGCCCTGCCGTGGGCCTACTGGCAGGCGGTCGAGCGGGGCGAGAAGCCGGAGGTGCCGCGGCAGAACACGCCGCTTTTCGACGTCATCCGCACACGGTTGCACCGCTGAACCGCCTGTAGCGAAACAGGAGAGCCGCTATCTGGAATTCCTGCGATTCCCCCAGTTTCTAATCCCGAGCGAGCGCCAGATTCATGTAACCGTCGCGGCTCTGCGGCAGTTTGCGCTCCAGGATGCGCGAGGCGATCACCGTGCGCAGGATCTGCGCGGTGCCGCCGCCGATGGTGAACATGCGCGCGTCGCGCACCATGCGCTCCAAGGGGTTGTTGCGCGAGTAGCCGGCGGCGCCGAAGACCTGCAGGGCGTCGTTGGTGACCTTGATCGCCATCTCCGACGCAAAGACTTTCGCCTGCGCCGCTTCCAGCACGTCGGGGAAACCGTTGCCGCAGTCCGCCGCCTTGTGGATGAGGGCGCGCGCCGCGGCAAGCTGGGTCGCCATGTCGGCCAGCATCCACTGCAGCCCCTGGAACTCGCAGATCGGCCGGCCGAACTGCTCTCGCCGGCCGCTGTAGATCAGCGCCTGCTCGTAGGCGCCCTGGGCGATACCGAGGGCGACCGTCGCCGCGCCGACGCGCTGGGCGTTGTAGGCGGACATCAGCGCGCCGAAGCCGCGCGCCAGGCCCTGGGGCGGCAGCAGCAGCATGTCCGCGGGAATTTCCAGGTCCTCGAAGAGGATCTCGGTCTCGGGAATGCCGCGCAGGCCCATGGTCGGCTCGCGCTTGCCGATCTTCAAGCCCTTGGGCGTGCCTTCGGCGGGATCGCGCAGGGCGATGAAGCCGCCGATGCCCTGTTCCACGCCGTCATCGAACACCCGGGCGAAGATCAGGTGGAGCTGCGACACGCCGCCGCCGGTGATCCAGTGCTTGCCGCCGTTGATCACATAGCGGTCACCCTTCCTGTCGGCCCGCGTGGTCATTTCACTGGCAGCGCTGCCGGCACCCGGCTCGGTGATGCAGATCGCCGGCTTGTCGCCGGACAGCACCTGCCGTGCCGCGATCTGCTTCTGCGCTTCGCTGCCGTAGGCCATGATGGCGCTGACCGCGCCCATGTTGGCCTCCACCGCGATGCGCCCGGTGACACCGCAGACCCGTGCCATCTCCTCGATGACCAGACAGACTTCCAGGAAGCCGAGGCCGGGGCCGCCATACGCCTGGGGGATCGTCATGCCGAAGAAGCCGGCCTCGCGCAGGGCGCGGCAGTTGTCCCAGGGATAGGCCTCCTCGCGGTCGACCTCGGCGGCGCGCGGTGCGATGACCGCCGCGGCCAGTTCCCGCGCCTTCTGCCGGATCGCTTCCTGATCCCGTGTCAGCCGTGTCATGGCAGCCTTCCTCCCGTTTTTTCGTTAGCGGGAGTATCCGAATGGCATTTTGATTTGGTCAAGCGGCTAGAAAACGCTGCACATATCCAAACCCGGGAACGCATCATGGATAAAATGCATAGAAAGGTGACACCCAACACAATCAATCCTATTCAAAAGTAGTATAGCCACAATTATTGATTGAAAAATCTCATCGCCTGCGGTCGAATACGGTGTGGTCGATTTTATCGGAGACTAGACATGCTTCGAGAATCGCAGAGGTTAGCTGTCGTATTCTGCTTCGTATTTGTTCTTTGCACTTCCGGTTCAGCCGATGCACAGAATGAAGTCAAGCCATGCGATCAATGGCGTAGCGCAACGGTGGATGATACGTCAAAACAGGCATTGCACTGCTGCGAAGGGATCGCTCTTAAGGCGACCTTGCCTGTTTGGTGCGATCTTTTCTTGCCTAAGGAAGATCTCGATCAGTTCCATTTTCCTGTAGTCCCTGTGATGCCTTCGGTGCCAGTGATGCCAGCTGGGGATGATATCGAAGAACTGGCGATTCCTCCCTACTTTCAGTCGTAGCTGCCATAATAAGAATGCATTTACGGCTGACCTACTCCCAAGAAACCTGGATTGCGCATTGCCTCCTTATCTGACCCACGTAGAAACTTGGAACTTGATCTGGCCGTTTCCGATAGCTGCAGTTCTCGTAGCTGCTGCTTTGGCTCTGTTAGGTGTGGGCTGGAGGAAATCCTTTCATCCGCTTTTTTGCGCGCTGTTCGGATTTGCTATTCTTGGCTTGGTCGTCGGAATGCTCTCTGGGCTCAGCCGAGAGTCCGTAATGGGCGCAGTAATGCCTGCAGTTCTTTCTTTTGTGGGCGGCGGGGCTGCATTCATGATGAAAAATGGGCCAATAGCTCGGAAAACAGTGGGACTGTGCGTGGTCGCATTTTCATTCAGTATCTTGATCGGAACGAATTGGGGTTCGACAACAAGATTCTACTTTGAACATTGGCAAAAATCAGTAGAGCAAAGAAAATCCGAGGTCGCAGCAAGACTAGAACTCGAGCGGTATGAAAATAGGCTTCGCGAATGGTACGAGCTAGGAGATCAACTATCTGATAATCAGCTTAGCTCACAGAACTAACCGTTCCCCCACCCTCCCCAGGTACAGTCCAAATCCATTCTATGATGGCCTCTCAAGGGCCCGGCCCGCCTAGATGTTCACTCCCGCCAGTGGTGGCAGGCGACGCGGTGGAGGTCGCCGGTGCCGTCTTCTTCGAGGACCGGCACCTCCTGGGCGCAGAGCCCGGTGGCCTTGGGACAACGGGTGCGGAAGACGCAGCCGGACGGCGGTGCCAGCGGTGAGGGCAGATCGCCCTGCAGCACCAGGCGCTGCTTGGCGCGCTCCTTGTCCGGATCGGGAATCGGCACGGCGGAGATCAGCGCCTGGGTGTAGGGGTGGCGCGCATGGGAATAGATCGCCTCGCGGTCGGCGATCTCCATAACCCGGCCGAGATAGAGCACCATGATGCGGTGGCTGATGTGGCGCACCACGGAAAGATCGTGGCTGATGAACAGCAGCGAGAGGCCGAATTCCTGCTGAAGCTGCATCAGCAGGTTCACGATCTGCGCCTGGATCGAGACGTCGAGGGCGGAGACAGGCTCGTCGCAGACGATCAGCTTGGGGTCCAGCACCATGGCGCGGGCGATGCCGATGCGCTGGCACTGGCCGCCGGAGAATTCATGCGGGTAGCGGTTGATCATCTGCGGCAGGAGGCCGACGCGCTGCATCATCTCCTTCACCTTGGCCTTCATGGCAGTGCGGCCGATGCCTGGGTGGAACGTGCGCAGGGGCTCGGCAATGATCTCGCCCACCGTCATGCGCGGATTGAGGCTGGCCAGCGGATCCTGGAAGATGATCTGCATGTCCTGGCGTTTGGCCCGTATCGCCCTGGGCTCCAGCGCGGCAAGATCCTGGCCCAACCACACGGTACGGCCCGCCGTCGGCTCGATCAGGCGCAGGATGGCGCGTCCCAAGGTGGATTTGCCGCAACCGGACTCACCGACGATGCCCAGGGTTTCGCCGGCCTGCAGCTCGAAACTGACGCCATCGACGGCCTTCAACGGGGCATAGCGGCCGACCAGCAGGCCGCCGACCCGCATGTTGAAGTGGACCTTGAGGTCCTCGACGGAAAGCAGGGTCTCGCTCATGCCGGCACCTCCCCCTTGGCTGCGGCGATCTCCAGGCTTTCCAGATGGCAGGCCTTGGCTCTGCCCTCCCCCGGGGCCTTTCCCGGGTCGCGCAAGGCCGGCTCCTCGCGGCGGCAACGCTCGAAGGCGTAGGGGCAACGCTCCTGGTAGGCGCAGCCCGGCGGCAGCGCCTGCAGGTTAGGCGGCTGGCCGGGGATCGCCTGCAGCGCCGAGGCGCCGAGCTCGTCGATGCGCGGCATCGACTGCAGCAGGCCCAGGCTGTAGGGGTGCTGCGGACGGTAGAAGATGTCGCGCACGCTGCCGGTTTCCACCACCCGCCCGGCATACATCACCATGACCCGGTCGCAGAGGCCGGCGACGACGCCCAGGTCGTGGGTGATCATGATGATGGCGGTGCCGAAATCGCGCTTGAGGTCAGCCATCAGCTCCAGGATCTGCGCCTGAATGGTGACGTCCAGGGCGGTGGTCGGCTCGTCGGCGATCAGCAAATCGGGCTCGCAGAGCAGCGCCATGGCAATCATCACCCGTTGGCGCATGCCGCCGGAGAGCTCGTGCGGGTAAAGGTCGAAGCGGTCCCTGGCCGACGGAATGCCGACACGGTC
>ERZ1740062.173-NODE-173-length-49754-cov-6.667458_pt1 | contig 49754 bp, 48 predicted proteins | sample MGYA00581741_ERZ1740062 | MGnify/ENA primary metagenome ERZ1740062 (study PRJEB43018, sample SAMN04849747) | marine metagenome | isolation source: floating plastic debris | place: Pacific Ocean | collected 2008-09-01 | study: EMG produced TPA metagenomics assembly...
ACACGGAACTTTGAAAATCAGGGCAGATCAGCGACGCAGAAAACGCCCACACAATTCATAATTGGCCAGGCCGCTTAGGGGCACAGCACCGTATCGTTCAAAATCGTGAAGGACATCAAAGACAGGATCAGGGCCAGGCCAACGAACATGAACATCTGAATGGCCCGTTCGCTTGGCTTGCGCCGCGCAACCGCTTCATAGGCGTAAAACATCAAATGCCCTCCGTCCAGAACGGGGATCGGGAACAGGTTGATTAACCCGACAGCCGCAGACAAGGCCCCAATGAACCAGATAAAGCTTTGCGCGCCCTGTTCGGCCATTGAGCCGCTGGTTTCAGCAATCCCAACCGGACCGGACAAGTTGCAGGTGGAAATCTGACCGAACAGAATGTGTTTCAGCGCCGACAATGACGTCGTTACCGTATTCCACAAACCATCCGCACCAAGCTGGACAGCTTCCAAAGGTCCGATCGCTTCTGTTTGTGCATCAAAAAACAACTGACCGGTGATCCCGATGCGATAGACGGTTTCAAACGTACCGCCGGGACGCGGTTCATCCGTCGCGCGCGGCTGCAGCGTGACAGTCACTTCTGTCTCATCGCGCCATAACGTCAGCTCAAGCGGCGCGCCTTCGGCAGCAAGCACCAGCGCCTGCAATTGCGGAAATGCAAATATGGGCTGACCATCGACTGCAGTGATGACATCCCCAACCTTGATATCGGCATCATCTGCGGCAGAGCGCGGGCTGACACTGGCAACGGCCGTCGGCATCAGGAACGGCCCTTCGGCAATGATCTCATCACCATCGCGCAACACACGGTAATCCAGACGTTCTTCGAGCGGTAACGCATCGATCAGGTTGCCCTCGCGTGAAGGATCCTCCCACGCGATACCGGCGACTTCGACAAACACATCACCGGGCCGCAAATCCGTGGTGTAGCTGGGCGGCAGATCGCGCAGTTCGCCAAACGTCACCGGCGTAACCGCCCGGCCTTGAGACATGATCGACCCGGCAAAAATCGCGATGGCCAGGATGAAATTGAAAATCGGACCCGCCGCAACTGTGGCCACACGGGCCCAAAGGGGGGCGCCCAGCATGGTGCGGCGCATATCAGCCTCGGTCACCGTACCGTCTGAACCGACACTGGCTGCATTGGCATCGCCCAAGAACTTGACAAATCCACCCAGTGGAAGTGCGGCGATCTGCCAGTCGGTTCCGCGCTTGTCTTTTCGACTGTACATGACCGGGCCAAACCCAAGCGAAAACACCTCTGCATGGATGCCGCACCAACGCCCAACGATATAATGGCCATATTCATGGATCGCGACGATGACGGACAACGCCACCACAAAAGCGATGATCATGAAGGCGAAATTGCCGAACATCGGCACGAATTGCATCAGATCCAAAGCATTATCCCAATTGGCTGATGGCCTCGCCCGCGCGAATACGGGCCAGCCGGTCTGTCTCAAGCACATTATCTAGGGTGATTGCGGCATTTTGCAGCCCGTCAGCGGATGACATTTTGTCCAACGTGGCGGCAACAACCCGTGACATATCCAAAAACCCTATTTCGCCCCCAATGAACCCATCCAACGCGCGCTCTTTCGCAGCGTTGAAGACGGCACCGGTCAAACCACCCTCTTTCATGACGCGCTTCGCAATACCCAAGGCCGGATAACGCGCATCATCCGGTGCTTCAAAGGTCAGGCTGCCGATCTGTGCCAGATCCAGTCTGGCCACGGGCAGCTCCTTCCTTTCTGGCCAATGCAAGGCGTAGCCAATCGCATGCCGCATATCCGGCGGCCCCACATGCGCCATAAGCGCCCCGTCGTTAAAGCCAACCATTGCATGGATCAGACTTTCGCGATGCACCAACACTTCGATCATATCGGGCGAAACCTTAAAGAACTCTTTCGTCTCAATCAATTCCATGGCTTTGTTGAACATTGACGCGCTGTCGATGGTAATCCGCTGACCCATATTCCAATTCGGGTGGTGCGATGCTTCGGCCAATGTCGCTGTTGCCAGCTTTTCGATCGGCCAATCCCGAAATGCGCCACCGCTAGCGGTAATAATCACACGCTCGACAGCCGCCATGTGCTCACCCACCAGCGCCTGAAACACTGCCGAATGTTCGCTATCCACCGGCAGCACCGTCGCGCCATGCGCCTTGGCCCGCCCCAAAAGCAACGGGCCCGCCGTCACCAGCGATTCCTTATTGGCAAGCGCCAGCGTCGTGCCATGGGCGAGCGCCTCAAGCCCCGGCACCAGACCGGCGGACCCAACAATCGCCGATAAGGCCCAATCGACGGGTCGCGATGCCGCCTCTGCCACGGCATCAGGACCCGCGGCAACTTCAACATCAGTACCCGACAACAGCGCTTTCAAATCATCATAGCATTCAGGATAACAGGTCACCGCAAGGTCAGCCTTCAGCCGCACGGCATCCTTGGCCAACCGCTCAAGATTACGCCCGCCCGTCAGTGCCACGACATTGTAGGCTTGATCATCGCGTGCAATTAGATCAATCGCAGACTGGCCGACCGATCCCGTTGCCCCGAACAACGTGATCCGCCTCAAAAGACAACTCCCGGTACATCTACGATATCAGCCACGAAGATCAGGAACAGCGACGCGCCCAAAAGCGCATCAAACCGATCAAACAAACCCCCATGCCCCGGAATAAGCGTAGAGCTGTCCTTGACACCCATCCGTCGCTTAAGCGCACTTTCGGCAATATCACCCATCTGACCGGCAAAGCTCAGGATCATGGAAATCAAGATGACCCAAATTCCGGCATTCGTCAGCAAAGTGAAGATAAAACCAACGATGCCAGCGCCGATCCACCCTGCGACAGTGCCGCTCCACGTCTTTTTGGGGCTAATCCTTGGCCAGAATTTCGGACCACCAAAGGCCTTACCAGCAAAATATCCAAAGATATCAGTCACAATGACGACAGACATCAACCACAAGAGCCAGGTAAATCCGTAATCCACTCGGAAATGCACAAGCCCCCATCCAGCCACCTGAATACCAAGAGCAAAGATGAAAAATGTCTTTGCTTCGGTCTTGAGCTGCGTGATCCCGATCAGAGGGACAATCAAAAACAGCAAAAAACCCCAGTAACTTCCGTCAGCCAGTTGCCCCGACATTACCGACGCCGCCAAAGCCGCCAGCAACATCCCCTTGGTGGGTTCATTGGGGCGGATCATCATCCAGAGCTCCCAGATCATGACGGCGCTTACAAATACAACCATCATCTGGAACCAGACACCGCCCAGGATCACCCCAACCGCTCCAACGACAACCATCGCAGCGCTCGAGGCGATCCTGACGGTCAGATCATCCCACTTTGTTGGATTGGCAGGCGGGGTCGTCATGTTCAGGCCAGCACGGCCCCGAACCGGCGCTCACGCCCGCCATAACCGGCCAGTACCTTGGCAAACTCCTCGGCGGTGAAATCCGGCCACAACGTATCAATAAACTCGTATTCCGCATAGGCAGACTGCCACAGCAAAAAGTTCGAAATCCGCGCTTCGCCACTGGTGCGGATCACCAGATCCGGGTCAGGAAGCACATGGGTATCAAGGAATTTCGACAGTGTCTCGGCATCAACATCCTCGTGGGTCAAACGACCCTGCTCAATCTCAAAGGCGAGCCTTTTGGCGGCCCGGGTGACCTCGTCCCGACCGCCATAGTTCAAGGCAACAGTCAGATGAACGCGGTCATTACCCGCTGTGCGCAGCTCCAGATCATCCATCAACGCGACCAGCTTGTCATCCAGCCGGATCCGATCACCTATAAACCGCACACACACGCCACTTTCAAAAAGCTCCTGCGCCTCGCGTTCAAGATATTTGCGGAACAGACTCATCAACCCGGCCACTTCGGTCTGGGTGCGCTTCCAATTCTCTGTCGAGAAAGCAAAGATCGTCAGGTACTTGACGCCCAGATCAGGGCAAGCCTTGACGATCTCGCGCACACGGCGCGCACCCGCATGGTGACCAAACAGACGTGGGCGCCCACGCTTTTGCGCCCAACGGCCGTTGCCATCCATAATAATAGCCACATGGGCCGGGTTCGTCTTTGGGTCTGCATCCTTGGGCATGGGTGGCCCCTTTGCTGGTTCGCGGCCTATCAGACCTGCATGATTTCGGCCTGCTTCGTCTCAAGCGTTTCGTCAACTTTTGCGATATGTTCGTCAGTCAGTTCCTGCACGGCACCTTCCCAGAACTTCTGATCATCTTCGGACATGCCATCCGCCTTGGCCTTCTTGATCTGGTCCATACCATCTTTGCGCAGGTTGCGGATCGAAACCCGCGCGCTTTCGGCATATTGGCCAGCAACCTTGGTCAAATCGCGACGACGTTCTTCATTCAATTCCGGTATCGGCAACATGATGATTGTCCCATTCAGCTGAGGGTTAATCCCCAACCCACTCTCCCGAATGGCCTTTTCGACTTTACCGACAAGACCCTTATCCCACACATTTATCGTCACCATCCGGGGCTCTGGCACATTGACGGTGCCGACCTGATTGATCGGTGTCATCGCACCATAGGCATCCACCATCACAGGCTCCAACATGGACCCGGACGCACGGCCAGTGCGCAGTGATGCCAGTTCAGTGCGCAGATTGGAAATCGCGCCGTCCATCCGGCGCGCCAGATCATCGGTATCAAGTTCAAAATCGTCAGACATGATTAGCTCTTCCTCGGGCGATATTTGCCACACTTTTGAACCTATTACGCGATGGTGCAGCACTTGTATAGGTCAGGTTATCCGCACGTAATGTGCAGATATTGCATAGAATCCACCCTTCTTTTGTTCAAAAATACCGCCGCCGGAGGCAAAAAAATCGCATGCGGCGCAGCCGCACCACTTTAATCCTTAACGATCGTATAGGTTCCCTCGCCGGCCATAATGCCGCGGAACCCGCCTGGCTCATCCAGCGAAAAAACAACAATCGGCAGATCATTATCACGCGCCAGCGCAATCGCACTCGCATCCATGACGCCCAGACGCTTTTGCAACACCTCGTCATAGCCGATCCTGTTCAGCCTGATGGCATCATCGTGTTTCTTGGGATCCTTGTCGTAAACGCCATCCACATTTTTACCCATCAGGATTGCCTCACACGCCATTTCGCTTGCGCGCAGTGCTGCGGCTGTATCCGTGGTAAAGTACGGGTTCCCGGTTCCGGCGGCAAAAATGCAGACGCGTTTCTTCTCTAGGTGGCGTACGGCGCGGCGACGAATATAGGGCTCTGCCACCTCATTCATCGTAATCGCGGAAATCACGCGGGTATGAATACCTAATTCTTCCAGCGCCGATTGCATCGCCAGTGCATTCATCACGGTGGCCAGCATCCCCATGTAATCCGCCGTGGTCCGCTCCATCCCCTGCGCGGACCCCTGCAGACCGCGGAAGATGTTACCACCCCCGATGACCATGCAAATCTCAACGCCCATATCGTGGACCGATTTCACCTCTTTGGCGACACGCTGCACCGTCGGCGGGTGCAGACCAAACGTGGTATCCCCCATCAGCGCCTCGCCTGAGATCTTGAGCATCACACGTTTATACGTTGTGGTCTCGGTGTCGGTCATGGCGTCCCCCTGATGCGCTTTGTTATTGGCGCGCAAAATGTCCGAAAATGCAGGCAGGTTCAATGGCCGCTTGCCCCTAATCCGCTGACCCGGCAGTAAGGGCGCAATGATCGCAATCGCACCTGATAAACCGGTCCTGATCGCAGGCCCCACGGCCTCGGGAAAATCCGCGCTTGCCTTGCATATCGCAAGGATGCAGGGCGGGATCATTGTGAATGCCGACGCGCTGCAAGTCTTTGACGGCTGGCGCATTTTGACGGCGCGACCGGATGACAGCGACTTGCGGCAGGCCAAACACGCGCTGTACGGGCATGTCCCCTTTGATGCAGAGTATTCGGCGGGCCACTGGCTACGCGATGTCACCCCCTACATCCACGCTGACATACGCCCGATTATCGTGGGCGGCACAGGCCTCAATTTCAACGCCTTGACCAAAGGCCTTGCCGAAATACCGTCCACGCCTGACGATCTACGCACCCATGCCAACAGCTTGCCGCTGACCCAATTGCTGGCAGAGCTTGATCCTGCAACCTCCGCCCGGGTTGACACGGCAAACCGCATGCGGGTCCAACGCGCTTGGGAAGTGCTGAGGAATACGGGGCGTAGCCTTGCCGATTGGCAGGATGCGACCCCGCCGCCACTCTTGCCGTTGGATCAGGCAACAGCGATCACGCTTGACGCACCAAAGGACTGGCTGAACGACCGGATCGCACAACGCTTCGATCTGATGCTCGAACAGGGCGCATTGGAAGAAGCCCGCACCATGCTGCGCCATTGGAGCCCCGATCACCTGTCGTCGAAGGCCATCGGCGCGCCGGAACTCATCGCACATTTAAAAGGCGAACTGACGCTGGATGCAGCGCGTGAGGCCGCCATCATCGCCTCACGTCAATATGCCAAACGCCAACGCACCTGGTTTCGCGCCCGGCACAAAGACTGGCACCACTTGCCGATTGCCTTGGCTGACATATCCGCAACACTCCACTTCACTGATCACCCAGCAGATTGATTCCAAACGGCTTTCTGGCAAGACTTGTCAAAAATCAACATTGAGGCAAAGTTGATAACCATGATAAGCGAGATTACCCCAGCGCTTGCGCTGGCCACGTTGACCTATGGCGGTCCGGCATCGAAGTGGCGGCATGAGGCCATGCGTAGCCATGCCACCCCACGCCTGATTCATATCACGAAAGGACAAGGGCGGATCACCGTCGCGGGGCTCACCAACGGCTATGGCCCCAACAACCTGATCTATATTCCCGGAGGTACGATTTACGGGCTGGAAGTGGGGCCGACCGTCTTTGGTCAAATCATGACCTTGCCCGACGGGGACGATTGGCCCGATGCCCCGTTTCATCTGCGCCTGCTTGATGTGGCCCCGCAAAAGGAGCTGCAAAGCTACATGGAAGCCGTCGAACGCGAACTGCAGCCCGGCGGCGACCAACGCGCTGCCAATTGCCATCTTGGACTGCTGGCGATCTTTGTCGAGCGGCAGTTGGCTGCGCGCGATCCTGGCACGATCGACAAGCGGCGCGATTCTGCAGCCGGACGGCTTGTCGCGCGCTACAGCAGCATGATCGCGCGTGATTTCGCAAGTGATCGCAGCGTGGCGGATTATGCCGCAGCATTGAAAGTCACGCCAACACATCTGACGCGGGTCTGTCAGCAAAGCTGCGGTCGTTCCGCGCTCAAGCTGCTCAATGATCGGATCCATTACGAAGCCTGCGTCCTGTTGCGCGATACACTAAAGCCTGTCCAGGACATCGCGCAGAATCTGGGCTTCAAATCCCCGGCCTATTTTACGCGCTGTTTTCAGGAAAAGGCGGGGATGACCCCGTCCGATTTCCGCCGTAGCAGCGGCGGCCAATCGCGAATCTAGACGCGGCGGTTTGCCACGACCCGGCGCCAAAGCGCTTTGGAAAGCAACTGAAAGATGTCGCTTATTATACAGTGATTTGTCGCTTTTGTTAAATGTTTGACAAAAGCGTTGGTTGACCTGTGCCCGAAAAATGTGCGCAATGGGGACGATGGAAACCAGCTGCCGCTATCCGGGACCTCAGGCGCTGTGCTCCAACAATAAAAAATGTGTCACAGGGAGAACAGAATGACGCAATCGCACAAACCAATCCATCCGGCCGCGCTGATGTATGCCGAAGAAACCAAGGCCGGCAAAATCAGCCGTCGTGAGTTTCTGACGCGCACCACCGCGCTCGGTGTGACAGCAAGCGCCGCTTACGGGCTTCTGGGCATGACCGCCCCCGCCCACGCGGCAGGCCACGCGCAGCAAGGCGGCATCTTGCGCATGCAGATGGATGTGCGGGCACTGAAAGACCCGCGCACCTATGACTGGCCACAAATCGCCCATTTCTCAGCCGGATGGTTGGAGTATCTCGTTGAATACAACTCTGATGGATCATTCGAGCCGATGTTGCTGGAAAGTTGGGAAATCAACGAAAACGCGACACAGTACACCCTGAACGTCCGCCGCGGCGTGACATGGAACGATGGAACCGAATTCACCGCTGAAGATGTGGCGCGGAACATCACACGCTGGGCTGATCGGACAGTTGAAGGCAACTCAATGGCAAGCCGTTTTACGGCCATCATTGATCCCGAAACCGATATTGCACTGAAGGGTGCAATTGAAGTGGTCGACAGCCACACGGTGCGATTGAATCTGCCGATATCGGACATCTCCCTAATCGCGGGCATGTCAGATTATCCAGCACCCATTGTCCCCGCGGATTTCAACCCTGAAACCATGCTCGAAAACCCTGTGGGCACAGGCCCCTACCTGCCAGAAAGCCTTGAGGTTGGCGTGCGTGGCGTGATAGTGCGCAATGAAGGCCATGATTGGTGGGGATATGCGGCTGGCAAGGGCGCCTTCCTCGACCGGATCGAGTTTATCGATTACGGTACCGACCCGTCCGCATGGGTCGCCGCTGCTGCCGCTGACGAAGTGGATATGACTTATGAAACCGTCGGCGAGTTCGTCGAAGTCTTCGAAAGTATCGGCTGGGAACGCTCTGAGGTGGCATCAGGCGGGACGCTTGTGATCCGGCCCAATCAACAGGCTGAAGTGGATGGTGTACAGCCTTATGCCGACAAACGGGTGCGACAGGCCATTGCAATGGCCGTGGATAATGCCGTCTGCCTCGAACTGGGCTATTCGAACCTGGGCGAGGTCGCACGCAACCAGCATGTGGGGCCCATGCATCCTGCATGGGCGGATGTGCCGGGCTTGCCTTATGATCCCGCCAAAGCGATGGAGCTTTTGACCGAAGCCGGCATGGCCGATTTCGAGATGGAGATTACGTCCATCGACGATGACTGGCGCAAGAACACGACGGACGCAGTGGCAGCCCAGCTACGTGACGCGGGGTTCAAAGTAAAACGGACAATCATCCCGGGTTCTACCTTTTGGAATGATTGGACGAAGTATCCCTTCTCATCGACCGACTGGAACCATAGGCCAATCGATACACAAGTCCTTGGTTTGGCCTATAAATCAGGCGAGGCGTGGAATGAAAGCGGCTTTGCGAATGAGGAATTCGACGCACTGTTGGCCGAGGCAAACGCGATCTCTGACGCCGATGCACGTCGTGAGGTAATGGCCAAATTGCAGGCCATCATGAGTGACGAAGGTGTAACAATCCAGCCTTACTGGCGTTCGCTTTATCGTCATGCCAAGCCGGGATTTGTCGGCTGGGATATGCACATCGCGTATCTGCCACAGATCTACAAGATCGCGCTGGCCGCCTAACTTATAATCGGGCCGTTTCCCTTGGGGAGGCGGCCCTTTTCATAACATGCACCACCGTAAACGGTGGGCATGTCAACGGGTCAACGCACCCGAATACGACCAACAGGGGTCTTGATGGGACTATTTATTCTGCGCCGCCTTGGGGTGATGATCCTCACGGCTTTATGCCTGACGTTCATCGTTTTCTGGCTGACGAACCTTGCTCCGAACCTTGAAAAACTTGCCAAAACCCAAGGCAACGCAAGGATGAGTGATGAAGCCGTCCAAACATGGCTCGCCAATCGAGGGTATGCACAACCCTTGCCAACCAAATATGGCCAATGGCTCGGCATCATGCCCGGCTATGTGATCGAAGGCACGGATGGCGAATGGCGTGGACGCTGTGTTGACCCCGGACAACCGGTTGTGGAAGCACCGCGTTTCTGCGGAATTCTGCAGGGCGACTGGGGCTTTTCAACCGTCGCCAAAGAGGATGTGGGCGAAGTCCTTCCAACACGGTTGGCCAATACCGGCAAGCTGATGTTCTGGGTTATGGTCGTGATGGTGCCGGGCGCGCTGATCGTCGGTGTGCTGGCCGGTATGCGCGAAGGGTCACGGACCGACAGGACGCTCTCGACCGCCTCCATCGTCTCAACCGCAACGCCGGAATATGTGTCGGGTGTTGTCTTCATCGCTCTTTTCGCCACCTCGGCCTTCGGCATGCAGTGGTTCAAGGGATCCGCCAGTTCTGCGGTGCAGGACGCAACTTTTGAAAACTTCTTTCTGCCTGTCATTACCATCGCACTTTACGGCATGGGCTATATCGCGCGGATGACCCGCGCCTCCATGGCCGAGGTCATGACGGCACAGTATATCCGCACCGCCCGGCTCAAAGGCGTAAGCTTTCCCAAAATTGTCCTCAAACACGCCCTACGCAACGCGCTGATCGCCCCCTTCACCGTGATCATGTTGCAAATCCCGTGGCTGCTGAACGGTGTGGTGATCGTGGAAACGCTCTTCACCTATCAGGGCTTTGGCTGGGAACTGGTCCGCGCGGCCTCCAACAATGACATCGAGATGCTGCTTGGCGTCTCCGTCATCTCTGTTTTCGTGGTGCTTCTGACACAGCTGATTTCCGATATCGGCTATGTCTACCTGAACCCACGTATCCGTATTTCTTAAAGGAGGGTTGGACATGGAACCTCTCACATGGACAGGCAGCCTCGGTACTATCCTCAACCCCATCTTCGGGATCTCGGTTATCCTGTTTCTGGCATCTGTGGTGACCCAATCTGTGATGACATTCTTTGCAGGTCCGGTGACTTTGCAGGCCAATCCTGACGGCACGCTCCAATCCCGCGGCGGCGTGATTGGAATGCTGGAGACGGCCAACAAATTTCTGCTGATGGCCATCTCCGGCGCGGTGCTTGCCTATATCGTCATCCCTTTCTTCATGGGCTACGGCAATGCAGGTATCGTGGGCGAGATATCCAAACGCTTCCTGCCAGTCTGGATCGCGCTGGTCGTCCTTTTTGTGGTCTCGATCCGGTACAAGCGGCGGCTTGGCCTTTATGGCAAACTCTTTGACAGCACCGTCGGCATGATCGGCTTTGCACTGGTGATGTTCTGGGTCTTCACGGCCTTCTTTTTCGGCGTTTTCGACTGGATTGCTACGCATGACTATCTCAGTCAGGTGTCAGGTCTGAAAAACAAGACCCCGGGCGTGCCTGTGCCCGAAGGGACTACCGGACTAATCCCGCATTACCTTTTAGGGGGCGACAACCTGGCGCGGGATGTATTCAGCCGGATGGTGGCAGGCTCCACTTTCGTGATCGCCATTGCACCGCTGGCGACGCTTTTTGCCTTCATGGTCGGGATCACGCTGGGCTTGCCTGCAGGCTATTATGCCGGACGGCTGGATACAGTCCTGTCGTTTCTTGCCAACCTGATCCTCGCCTTCCCGGTGATCCTGCTCTTTTACCTTCTGGTCACTCCAGAAATCGTGCAGACGGGTATCCCCTCATACATGGCGGCATTCCTGTTCTTCTTCCCGCTGGTGTTTTTCTTCGTTTTGTTGAACTCGCGCTATTACACGCAACCGGCGAAACGCACGGCGATCATGATACCTGTGTTGGGTATCCTCGGCTGGCTCTACCTGTCGGTCATCAACCAGCGCGGCACGGTGTTCAACTTCCTGCCGCCCTGGCTTGATGGGTTCGACATCACCGTTCTGGTCGTCTTTGTCTCGGTCGTCTTCGTGAACGCCCCTACTGTTTTCCGTATCGTGCGGGGCCTGACACTGGATTTACGCACGCGCGACTATGTCGCCGCCGCACAGACCCGTGGCGAGGGCGCATGGTACATCATGCTCTGGGAGATCTTGCCCAATGCGCGCGGTCCGCTCATCGTCGATTTCTGCTTGCGCATTGGCTATACGACCATCCTGCTCGGCACATTGGGCTTCTTCGGTTTGGGCCTTCCGCCTGAAAGCCCGGACTGGGGATCAACGATCAACGAAGGGCGCAAGCTGCTCCTCGTCTTCGCTCACCCTGCCCTGCCACCGGCGCTTGCGCTTATGAGCCTCGTTCTGGGCCTCAACCTGCTCGCAGATGGCCTGCGCGAAGAAAGCCTGAGGGACTAGTGACCGCCCGGCGCAATACAATCTGTACGTACAGGATCTGTACAGCTTCTGTACGCAATGAATACAAACTTTTCGGAGGCAGCTAATGGCCACCCACGACCCGTCCCAACCGATCCTCGAAATCGACAAACTGTCCATTTCCTTCTTCACACGGTTGCGGGAAATCCCCGCCGTGATGGACTTTTCGGCCAACGTCATGCCCGGCGAAGCCCTGGGTCTGGTCGGCGAATCCGGCTGCGGCAAATCCACCGTGGCGCTCGGCGTGATGCAGGATCTCGGCGTGAACGGGCGCATTGTCGGCGGCTCGATAAAGTTTAAGGGCGAAGACCTTTGTGAGATGTCGCCAGAACGCCTTCGTGACATCCGCGGCAGCGAAATTGCCATGATTTATCAAGAGCCTATGGCATCTCTGAACCCGGCGATGAAAATCGGCAGACAGCTGATGGAAGTCCCGATGATCCATGAAGGCATCGGCGAAAAAGAGGCATACGCTCGCGCCCTAGAAGTCGTCACCGACGTCAAACTGCCCGACCCCGAACGTATGCTGAAAAGCTATCCACATCAGCTTTCCGGTGGCCAACAACAGCGCATCGTCATTGCCATGGCACTGATGTCGAAACCTTCGCTTCTGATCCTTGATGAACCTACCACCGCACTCGACGTCACAGTCGAAGCCGCCGTTGTCGAACTGGTCAAGGATCTGGGCAAGAAATACGGCACCAGCATGCTTTTTATCAGCCATAACCTAGGGTTAGTGCTGGAAACCTGCGACCGGATTTGCGTTATGTATTCCGGCGAAGCGGTCGAACGCGGCAGTATCGAAGACGTCTTCGACGAGATGCAGCACCCCTACACACAGGCTCTTTTCCGCTCCATCCCGCTGCCCGGCGCGGACAAAAACGCCCGGCCTCTCGTCGCTATTCCCGGGAACTTCCCCCTGCCCCACGAACGCCCACAGGGCTGCAATTTTGGCCCCCGTTGCGACTATTTCGAAGCCGGACGGTGTGACGCTGGTTTCATCCCGATGGAGGCGGTGCCCGGCAACGACCGTCACCAGACCCGCTGCCTGAAGTTCAAGGAAATCGACTGGAACGCCCCGCTGCAAGTCTCTGAAACGACGCAGAAACCTGAACCGGGGCCCGTCGTTCTAAAGATGGATAACCTCAAGAAGTACTATGAGGTTGCAGCGAACGCGTTGTTTGGCGGCGGCGACAAGAAAGTCGTCAAAGCCAATGAAACGCTCAGCTTTGAAGCGCGCGAAAGTGAGACACTCGCTATCGTCGGCGAATCCGGTTGCGGCAAATCCACTTTCGCCAAGGTTCTCATGGGGTTAGAGACGGCAACAGATGGCCAGATCCTGCTGGACAACCAATCGATCGGTGAAACTGCGATCGAAAGCCGCGACACCAAAACCGTGTCTGACATCCAGATGGTGTTCCAGAACCCCTTCGATACGCTCAACCCTTCGATGACCGTTGGGCGGCAGATCATCCGCGCATTGGAAATCTTTGGGATCGGCGCGAATGATGCAGAGCGCAAAGATCGGATGCTGCAACTTCTTGACCTTGTCAAACTGCCAAGGGCTTTCGCCGACCGTATGCCCCGGCAACTCTCGGGTGGTCAAAAGCAACGCGTTGGTATTGCACGCGCTTTTGCCGGTGACGCGCGGATCGTTGTTGCAGATGAGCCCGTCTCGGCACTGGATGTGTCGGTGCAGGCGGCGGTGACCGACCTGCTCATGGAAATTCAACGCGAACACAAGACGACCCTTCTGTTTATCAGCCACGACTTGTCGATCGTGCGCTATCTCAGCGACCGGGTGATGGTGATGTATCTCGGCCATGTCGTGGAACTTGGCAGCACGGATCAGGTTTTCTCACCTCCCTACCACCCCTATACCGAGGCTCTGCTATCTGCCGTGCCAATCGCCGATACGAGCGTGGAAAAGAAACACATCGTGCTGGAGGGCGATATTCCGTCTGCGATGAACCCGCCCACAGGTTGTCCGTTCCAGACGCGCTGTCGCTGGAAGTCCAAAGTGGGTGATTTGTGCGAACGCGAAGTGCCGCCGGTGCGCATGCTGGCCGATGGCCATCAGATCAAATGCCACCTCAGCGATGCGGATCTTGCGGATATGGAACCTGTTATTCAGATCGCAGCCGAATAATTCGTGCGGGCTACCGCCCCCAGATCACCTGTACGTAGTTTTGCGTTTCGGCAAAAGGCGGCACGCCGCGATATTGTGACACTGCCCCCGGACCCGCATTGTAAGCGGCCAGCGCCAGTTGCCATGTGCCAAATGTCTCGTATTGTGCGCGCAGATACCGCGCGCCACCATCAAGGTTTTGTTCTGGATTCAATGGGTTCACACCCAACGCGCGCGCCGTGTCCGGCATCAGCTGCGCCAGCCCCAACGCGCCTTTGGATGACCGCGCATTCGGGTTCCAGCCACTTTCCTGCTGTACCAGACGCAAAAACAGATCGGCTGGCACACCATGGCGGACCGCTGCATTCCGGGCAATGTTGAGGAATGGCCCTCGGTAAGACCCCGTATATTGCGGAAGTATCGCGACACTCGCATCACGCGGCGGCTGCAATCTGACCGAGTTCTCATACTGTTCTGCGGCGCGCCCGTCGAGGATGGCGGTCTGGCTTTGCAGAAGACCGGAACGCGACATAGTCGAAACCTGTTCATCTGCCCACAACGCAGGTGCTGCTAGCAGCATGACAACGCTGCTGATCGCTTTGAAATGGTACATGAACGTTACCCTTCGCCTGTCGACAGGAAGCAATCTAGTGTCTTTGGCCCAAACAACCAAGCCTGAGGCCGCAGGAACCCTCTGTTAACCTTGTTGCGGCATGCCGGGTCTGTCACAAATGCGCAAATCAGAATCGTCGGAGGTGCCAGAATGGCCGGATCAGTGAACAAAGTTATTCTTATTGGTAATCTTGGCGCCGACCCCGAGGTGCGCACATTCCAGAACGGTGGAAAGGTCGCAAATCTGCGCATTGCGACATCCGAAACATGGAAAGATCGCAACACGGGCGAGCGGCGCGAAAAAACCGAATGGCATTCTGTCGCGATCTTCTCGGAAGGTCTGGTCCGCGTTGCAGAACAATACCTGCGCAAGGGGTCCAAGGTTTACATCGAAGGTAAGCTGCAGACCCGCAAATGGCAGGACCAATCCGGTCAGGATCGCTATTCCACAGAAGTTGTTTTGCAAGGCATCGGCAGGACGTTGACCATGCTGGACAGCCGCGGCGAAGGAGGCGGCGGTGGCGGCAACTACGGCGGTGGCAGCAGTGGTGGCTACGGCGGCGGCAGCGGCGGTTATGGCGGCAACGATGGTGGCTACGGCGGGGGTAGCGGTGGTGGCGGCAACGCACCGGCTGGCGGCAGCGATATGGATGACGAAATCCCATTCTAAATCATGCAGTTCGCACCCGAAGCTCAGATCTTTATCCTGAATGGTGTGATCTTGGCAGTGGCCTATCTGGGCATCTACCCCAGTCTACAGGAAAAGACACTGAACCGGATCATGACCATTGATCTGGTTCTCTCTGCAATCGCCCTTTTCGTGGCGGGGGCGTTGTTCTGGGGGACTGATGTGCCCTTCAGCATGCTGATTTTCGACACGAACTGGGCCGTCTTCACGATCGTTACGCTGATGGTGATGGAGGTTCCGCTGTTCCTGAGATTCGCCAGAAAATACGGTATCAACCTGTTTGACGACAATCAGCGCTAGCGCCCGATCAACGCGTCTTTCAAGACAGAGCGCACGGCATCAGGCGGCACATCGGAGGTAATAAATGCCTCTCCGATACCGCGTGCGAGGATGAAGCGGAGTTTCCCATCTAGTACTTTCTTGTCCTGCCCCATCAGGTCCAGAAGTCCCATTGCGTCGGGCAGGTCACCGGGAATGTCTGCAATATCAACCTTCATGCCCATGTCCCGTAGATGGGCACGGACGCGGCTTGGGTCTTCCTGGCTGCATAGCCCCATTCGTGATGAAAGCTCAAACGCCAGCGCACAGCCGATGGCCACGCCTTCACCGTGCAAAAGCCTGTCAGAGTAGCCTGTCGCGGCCTCTAGCGCGTGACAAAACGTATGCCCCAGGTTCAAAAGGGCACGATCGCCCTGTTCTGTTTCATCCCGCTGGACGATATCCGCTTTCATCTGACATGACCGGGTCACCGCTTGCACTCGCGCATCCATATCGCCCGCCGCCAAAGCCGGCCCTTGCTTCTCAAGCCACTCAAAGAACCCGTCATCCCCTAGCAACCCGTATTAGACGACTTCGCCATAGCCGGCCAGAAAGTCGCGCTGTGTCAGTGTTCCCAAAAGCGCCGTATCGGCCAAAACCAGACTGGGTTGATGAAAAGCACCGATCAGATTTTTGCCGATTGGTGAATTGATGCCTGTCTTGCCCCCCACAGAACTGTCCACCTGCGCTAAAAGACTGGTGGGGATTTGCACAAACCGCACTCCGCGGCGCAAAATAGCGGCAGCGAAACCTGCCAGATCGCCGATCACACCGCCGCCAAAGGCAATCACCACATCACCCCGTTCGACCTTTTCTGCCAAGAGCCATTCGACAGTGCGTTCCAAAGCGATCCAGGATTTCGTACCCTCACCCGGCGGAAGCGAGAGTGCCGCGCTTGTTAACCCAGCTGTCGACAGCGTATCTTGCAAACGGGCGAGATGAAGCGCAGCCACGTTTTCATCCGTGACGATACAGACATGTTTGCGACCGCCCATTGCACCAACCATGTCACCCGCATGCGACAAAACACCTTCGCCAATCTGAATGTCATAAGCCCGTCCGGGCAGATCGACGTGAACGGTCTGTATCATGTACATGGCTCCAGGATTTCAGGATGCGCGGTCAGCGTCTGAATGACCGATTGTGTGGTCTCTTCGATGCTGGCGGAGGCTAAAACCGGCATCCGCAAGCCTGCCAACGCATAAATTGGTGTGCGGGCGCGGTAGATCTCGGTCAACGTGGCAAGCGGATCATCAGTTCGCAATAGCGGTCGGGTATCTTTGTGCCGGACCCGTTCCCACAGCGTTTCAAGACTGGCATCAAGCCACAGCGCCACACCCATCTGTGCAATCGCATCACGATTTTCAGCTGCAAGGAATGCCCCACCGCCCGTAGAGACGATCCCCGGCGGCCCGGATAGGAGCCGCCGCAATACCTCGGATTCGCGCTTGCGGAAAAAGGCCTCGCCATCGCGCTCGAAAATTTCGGCAATTGTCAGGGCCGCCGCCTCTTCTATGGCGGCATCGCTGTCAAGAAAAGGGACATCGAGGACGGCAGCCAGATTGCGCCCGATTGCGGTTTTGCCCGAGCCCATCATACCGACCATTACGATTGCGCGCTTGAGCCGGTATTTTGATCCCGCACTCATCCCGACATCCTTCTCAGCCATGCAATATGCGCCCCACACAAAAATTAATGAATGAATGCCGTGATCTTGCGCAAAAGGCCATATATAAAGACTTACATAAGTGGCATTTAGACCACATATTGAGGCCGGAAATAAGGGGTGAGGCAAATCATGTGGCGTCTCATAAAGTTACTGTTGTTCTTGGCTGTTCTGGCAGCCGCTGGCCTTGTCGCATACGCCTATATTGGACCGGTGTTTTTCCCCGCCGATTTTGCAGCTCCGTCACAAGAGGTGACCCGCCCTGTTACGTTGGACACAAACTAAACCGCTCGCGTTCGCCTGCAGCTTGATTGCAACGTCAGCCAGTGCGCAGGACGGCGCACCGCTATCGGCGATCGATTGGCTGTCCGAGAGCGTCGAGCGCTCGCGGGTTATCGAACCACCGGTGTCGGGCACCGCTGGCACGCCTTCGGTGACTGTGACCCCGCTTGACCGCCCATCCAAGGACCCAGTTGGCCTATTGCCATCCACAGTGACCGGCCTGCCGCCCACCATTTGGTCAGGGAGTGACGAGGCAACACTGGTCAGTCTGGTCCGTGCGGAGCGCGTCGAAACACTGCCTGCAATACAGGATTTTCTGCGCGTTCTGATGTTGGCCGAGGCAGACGCGCCATTTGATGCAGGACCCGAGGGAGGGCTGTTTCTGGCGCGTGTGGATAAGCTTTTGGATCTTGGTGCGCTGGAACCTGCACAGGCCCTGATTGAGCAAGCGGACCCGGACACGGTTGCGTTGTTTCGCCGTTGGTTTGATGTCGCGTTGCTCACCGGTACGGAAGACAGCGTTTGCGATGTCATGCGCGATAATCCTTCGGTCGCGCCCACATATCCCGCGCGGATCTTTTGCCTGGCGCGCAATGGCGATTGGACGGCTGCTGCGCTGACACTGAACACCCATCGCGCCCTTGGCGATATCTCTGATCAGGAAGACCTGTTGCTGGCACGTTTTCTTGACCCAGAGCTTTTTGAGGGCGAGCCTGCGCTTTCCCCTCCGCCGCGTGTCAGCCCCTTGATGTTCCGCATGCATGAAGCCATCGGCGAGCCTGTGATTACCGCAAAACTGCCACTTGCATTTTCACATGCCGATCTGCGGCCCACAACGGCATGGAAGTCCCAGATTGAAGCCGCCGAACGCCTGGCACGTCATGGTGCAATCTCGGAAAACACGCTGCAGAAATTCTACACGGCACGCACACCGGCTGCATCTGGCGGGGTCTGGGACCGGGCAGATGCCGTCCAAGAACTGGACGCGGCGATCAATGCAAATGATCCAGCCGCGGTGATGCGCACCCTGCCCGCGGCCTGGGGCGCAATGCAAGAGGCCAGAACGGAAGTCCCGTTTGCCCATCTCTACGCTGCAGCACTACAGGACATGCCGCTTAGCGGTGCCGCGTCGCAGATCGCTTTTCAAATGGGGCTGCTATCGCCAGACTACGAAGCAGTCGCCTTGGCCTCAGGCGCCACAGATACCAACTATGACCCGTTTCTGATCGCGTTGGCACGCGGCGTCCCGCAAGAGGTTCCGGCGCAGACAACACAGGAAATTGCTATACAATCGGCGTTCAATGGCGCGGCCCCATCGGCTGCATTGCAGGCACTGGTCGCCGAAGGCAAGCTGGGCGAGGCATTGCTGCGCACGATCGCCCAGTTCAACGAAGGTTACATCGGCGATATCAGGCAAGTCACGATTGCGCTCGCATTACTGCGGTCGGTCGGGCTTGAAGATGTCGCCCGCCGCGCTGCGCTGCAATTGATGATCCTGGATCGTGGTGCATGACAAACTACCCGCAAGTGATGACACAATGGATTTCTGTGTTTCTAGAGGCACAGGCAGCAGAGCTGGATGCCGCAACGAACACGCAATTGGCCTACGCGCGCGATCTGCAAGGGTTCGCTGATTGGTTGCAGGATCATGGCCTTCATTTCGCGACGGCCACCCGCGATGACGTCGAAGGCTATCTGGTCGATTGTGCTGCCGAGGGCCTTGCAAAATCAACCCGCGCCCGCCGTCTCTCAGCCATCAAACAACTCTATCGTTTCGCGTTCGAGGAAGGCTGGCGGACTGAGAACCCTGCCATCCAGATCAAAGGTCCAGGCCGTGCGCAGCGCCTGCCCAAAACATTGGACGTGGCAGAAGTTGCCCGGCTGCTGGATGCAGCGCGCACGTCATCGAAAAACAGCGTACGTAACACTTGCCTGATGGAACTGCTTTACGCCACCGGCATGCGCGTCACGGAACTGGTCAGCCTGCCGGTCTCCGCAGCACGCGGTGACCCGCGCATGCTGCTGGTATGCGGCAAGGGCGGCAAGGAACGGCTGGTGCCCCTATCGCCGCCTGCTCGCTCGGCACTGACGGCATATCTGGTGGCCCGCGATGCCGCAGAAGAGGCACGACAACAAGACGGCGCAGCGGCTTCCAGGTTTCTTTTTCCGTCACGCGGCAAGGCCGGGCATCTGACACGCCATCGGTTTTTCGGTTTGATCAAGGAGTTCGCGATAGCTGGCGGTGTGAACCCCGATAAGGTGACGCCTCATACCCTGCGCCATGCATTCGCCACACACCTTTTGGCCGGGGGCGCGGATTTGCGGTCGATCCAGACCATGCTGGGACATGCCGATGTCGCAACCACTGATATCTACACACATGTGCTGGACGAACGTTTGAAAGAGTTGGTTCTGGAACACCATCCGCTGGCGAAATCCGCCAAGACTTGAAGCCCGATCACAGAGCCTACATAACTGCCATGTTCTTGCTTGAAAGCATCTGATGGAAACTGCCTCTTTAGACGCTGCGTTTTGGGTCACCGCCGGCGCTATTTTGATACTTCTTGTTTTGTCGGGCTTCTTCTCCGGCTCGGAAACAGCACTTACCGCCGCGTCGCGCGGCAAGTTACGCTCTGCTGCGGACAAGGGGTCCAAAGGCGCCGAACGCGCCCTGACCGTCACTGAAGACAATGAACGCCTGATCGGGTCCGTTCTTTTGGGCAACAACGTGGTCAACATTCTGGCAACGTCGCTGGCGACCGCTGTCTTGACCAAGATTTTTGGGCAAAACGGTGTGGCTGCGGCCACGTTGATCATGACCTTGCTGGTACTGATCTTCGCCGAGGTACTACCGAAGACATTCGCGATCACTTACCCCGAGGCAGTGGCCTCGCGTGTCGCAGGGCCTATCGGCCTTGTCGTGCTGGTCTTTTCGCCCATGGTGACCGCCGTTCGGTATCTTGTGCGCGGTGTACTTTACATTTTTGGCGTCCGGACAGACCCTGACAGCAACATCTTAGCAGTGCGCGAAGAAATCGCGGGCGCATTGCAGCTGGGGCATTCTGAGGGGATCGTCGAAAAGGAAGACCGCGACCGCATCCTTGGCGCGCTTGACCTGAACGAACGCACAGTAGAGGAAATCATGCTACACCGTTCTGGCATCGAAATGGTGGATGCGAAGATGCCCCCGCAAGACATCCTTAATCAGATCCTAAAGAGCCCTCATACGCGTTTGCCACTCTTTCAGGACGAACCTGAAAACATCGTGGGCGTGATCCATGCCAAGGACCTTTTGCGTGGCATGCACAAGTTGTTGGGCAGCGGCAAACCCGGCCTTGCTGCCTTTGACGTCATGAAGGTGGCAATGCCTGCTTATTTCGTGCCTGAGACCACAACGCTTGACGATCAGATGCGGAACTTTCTCAAGCGTAAGACGCATTTTGCGCTGGTCGTGGATGAATATGGCGGTTTGCAGGGCTTGATCACGCTTGAGGATATCCTCGAAGAAATTGTGGGTGAGATTGCCGATGAATTCGATGATCACGAAGAGGAACAGATCGCGCCGACCGCCGATGGCGCTTACATCGTTGACGGGGTCATGACCATCCGCGACCTCAACCGCGCGCATGATTGGAATCTGCCGGATGACGAAGCCAACACCGTCGCTGGTCTGGTCATTCATGAGGCGCAACTGATCCCTGTCGAAGGACAGGTGTTTTCTTTCCATGGCTTCCGGTTTGAGGTGCTGAGCAAGGATCAAAATCGCATCGCCACGCTGAAGGTGCGCAAACTGTAAGTTAAGGTTAACCTTGCCATTGGCTCTGGGTGCGTCATCATGACATCACATGATAGCATGAAAGAGGACGCTCATGACCGCACGCCATCTGTTCCCATCCTGTTTGCTAACCCTGTTACTCACCACGTCCGGCTTCGCTCAGCAAGCTGCTGACGCAATCGCCCCCGAAGATGATACCGGGGTTTCCAGTTTTGAAGGCCTTAGCGCTGCTGCACAGGATGCATTGGCAGCCAAAGCCGCCGGCACCCCCGTTGTGGCCGAGGATTGGATGATCGCCGCTGCTAACCCATTGGCCGTCGAGGCTGGTGCCGCCGTATTGGCCGATGGCGGGACAGCCGCAGATGCAATGGTGGCCGTGCAGGCGGTTCTGGGTCTGGTAGAGCCGCAATCATCCGGGTTGGGCGGCGGTGCTTTTCTTGTTTGGTACGACGCTGCTTCAGGCGAATTGACGACGCTGGATGGGCGCGAAACCGCACCTTTGGCCGCCACGCCAACCTTGTTTCAGGATGAGAACGGCGAACGCCTTGGCTTTTTTGATGCTGTAGTCGGGGGGCTGTCTGTGGGCACACCCGGCACGCCAAAGCTAATGGAAGACGCGCATCGCCGCTGGGGCCGTGCGAATTGGGGTGATCTTTTGCAACCGGCAATCACACTGGCCGAAGACGGTTTTGCGGTGTCACCCCGCATGGCTGCGTCCGTCGCTGGTGATGCAGAGCGGTTGCAAAGGTTCCCAGCAACTGCTGCCTATTTCTTCCCTGATGGTGAGCCGTTGGCCGAGGGTAGCATCCTGCAAAACCCAGAATATGCCGACACGCTGCGCCAGATTGCGGCACATGGCACAGACGCGTTTTATACCGGTCCAATTGCTGAGGATATCGTCGCCACCGTGCGCAATGCCGAAGGCAATCCCGGCGTGCTCTCCACGTTGGATATGGCGCTTTATGACGTGATCGAACGCGATGCGGTCTGTGCCAGCTTTCGGGCCTACGAAGTTTGCGGGATGGGGCCACCCTCATCTGGGGCGCTCACCGTCGGTCAGATCCTGGGCATGATGAACAGCTTCGACCCAACCGATCCAACGGAAGCGGAGACCTGGCGCTTGATCGGCGATGCTTCGCGGCTCGCTTTTGCGGACCGCGGACGCTACATGGCCGACAGTGATTTTGTGCCAATGCCAACCGAGGGGCTGGTTGATCCGGTTTACTTGGAAAGCCGCGCGGCTTTGCTTGACACCGATGCCGCGCTGGCAGAGGTCGCACCAGGCACCCCGGAATGGGATCATGCCCAGATTTGGGGCGATGATGTCAGTATCGAGTTTCCATCCACCTCGCATATTTCGATCGTGGATGCTTATGGCAACGCATTGTCAATGACCACAACCATCGAGAACGGATTTGGGTCGCGGTTGTTCGTGCGCGGCTTCTTGTTGAACAACGAACTGACGGATTTTTCCTTTTCTACGCATAGCAATGGCTACCCGATTGCGAACCGTGTTGAGCCCGGTAAGCGCCCACGTTCATCGATGTCACCGACCATCGTGACCGAAGATGGCACCCCGGTCCTTGTGATCGGCAGCCCCGGTGGCAGCCGGATCATCGGTTATGTCGCCAAGACGATCATTGCTCATCTGGAATGGGGCATGGATGTGCAAGCGGCGGTTGCGATGCCGCATCTTGTCAACCGGTTCGGCACCTATGATCTGGAAGAAGGCACCAATGCTGCGGATTTTGAAACCCCACTGACCGATCTGGGTTTTGAGGTGAATGTGCGTAGTCTGAACTCTGGCCTGCATGCGATTGCGGTTGGTGACACGCTGCAAGGTGGTGCTGATCCACGCCGTGAAGGCATTGCATTGGGTGAATGAAGTCCGCTGCCCGGGTCACCGGGCAGCCCCATAGATGTCAATGCATCGCCAGATCGGTTGGCGGGACACCGTCACGCTTATTGCGCGCGTTCAGCCAGTCAGCGGCAAAGCTGACCACAGCACCGTAGTCGGTCAGCATGGCCTGCGCCTTACCGATCTGGCCGGAGGTGACCTGACCCTCCGCCTCCCATGCCGCTCCAACCAGCGGAAAAAGCGTGTCCAAATCATCGGCCACGTCGGGTGCATCGATCCAGACACCTGTCTGTAGATTACCCAGCTTGAAATGCCGCGTCTTGCTACGCTTATGCAGGGAAATGGTTTCGGCAGCATGCAAGGCTGAACATCGGTTCCAGCCAACACCAATGAGCAGAATTTTCATTTTCGGTCGGGTCATCAGCCGCCCCCAGGGAGTGTCAGGGCCCGTCGCCCACCCATGAACATCATGCGGTACAGAAAGGTTTCCCGCCTCCGCACCCCATAACAGCACCGAGCTGGTCGGATGTGGGCTGCGCACTACCCCAGGCCATGTGCGAAACGCCTCTGGAACGCTTCCGTTTTGGCGAACGTCGGACCGGTCCGCATCGAAGCCAAGAACCTGATCCTTGATCCGCGCATGCATTTCCGCTGGCACGTCCAAGTCAAAGATCGCGACCGGATCATATGCATCCCGACAGAAGCCCGGCATACCGATCAGACCTTCTGGACCGACAACATCCATGAGGGCCAAGATCAACCCGCGCGGACCGCCAATCACGTGCCCGACCTTTCCCAAGGCGCAATGCACAAAAACGCCGTCACCGGCGCGCAGGCCCAAAGCCTGCAAATCCGCGACAAGATCATCCTTGCCGAAAAGCGACTGACCCAGATCCGTCACACGCTACCGCCCCTTAAACAGGTTTCCCAGGATGCCGCGCACCAGTCGCCTGCCTGTTGTCCCTTTCAGTTCTTTTGCAACAACCGACGCCAGCGCGGATCCGAATCCGTTGGCCGAGGATTTGCGTGTTGTGCGGCTGCTACGGCTACCCTCAAACCGGCGTGCCGCTTTGAATTCACGTTCTTTTTCCTCCAACAACGCCTCAGCCTTTTCGGCCTCTTCAGCGGCTTTTGCCGCTGCATCGGCGCGTTTGCTCAGCATCTCAAACGCGCTGACACGGTCGACAGCTTGATCATATTTGCCCGCCATGTCCGACGCAGCCATAATGGCCCGGCGGGTTTGTCCGTCGATAGGCCCCAGTTGTGACGAAGGCGGGCGGATCAGCGTGCGCTCTACCATTGTTGGGATGCCTTTGGCATCCAGAAACGAGGTCACCGCTTCGCCTGTTCCCACCTCTTGGATGGCTTCGGCCGTGTCGAAGGCAGGGTTGTCACGGTAGGTTTCCGCCGCAGTCTTCAGCTCTTTACGGTCTTTGGCCGTGAAGGCACGCAGCGCATGCTGCACCCGGTTGCCCAACTGGCCCAACACATCGTCGGGGATATCACCCGGATTCTGCGTCACGAAATAGACACCGACGCCCTTTGATCGGATCAGGCGTGCGACCTGCTCGACTTTGTCCACCAGAGCCTTTGGCGCATCATCGAAAAGCAAATGCGCCTCATCAAAGAAAAAAACCAGTTTGGGTTTGTCGGGGTTCCCGACCTCTGGCAATTCTTCGAAAAGCTCTGACAGAAGCCAAAGGAGAAACGTCGCGTATAGTCTGGGGCTGCCCATCAACTGATCCGCAGCCAGAATGTTGATTTCGCCGCGCCCCTCATGGCAGCGCATCATGTCCGCAAGCTCCAGCGCCGGTTCGCCAAACAAAGCATCACCGCCCTGATTTTCAAGGATCAGCAACTGACGCTGGATTGCACCAACTGACGATGAAGCCACATTGCCGTAACGCAATGACAAGTCCTTGGCGTTTTGGCCGACCCAGACAAGCAGCGCGCGCAAGTCCTTCAGATCAAGAAGCGGGAGCCCCTCTTCGTCAGCGACACGGAATGCGACGTTCAACACACCTTCTTGCACCTCGGTCAGTTCCATCAGGCGCGACAGCAACAGCGGCCCCATTTCGGCCACGGTGGCCCTGATCGGATGGCCCTGCTGCCCAAACAGATCCCAAAATGTTACCGGAAAGCTGTCATAGGCCAGATCCAGACCAATGGTCGTAGCCCGCTTGGTAAACGCGTCATGCAGTTTGAAGTCGGCAGAGCCCGCGACAGCAAGACCAGACAGGTCCCCCTTGACGTCAGAAAGGAACACCGGCACGCCAGCAGCCGAAAAACCTTCAGCCATGATTTGCAGTGTGACGGTTTTCCCCGTCCCTGTTGCCCCTGCAACAAGCCCATGCCGGTTCGCTTTGTCCAACAAAAGCTTTTGTGGCGCGCCATAAGACGCACCACCGCCGCCGATGAAGATGTGATCACTCATTTTTCGGGGTCCTTATTACATTTCTTCGTCAAAATACATTCTTAACCAATTCGTGCCAGTCTAAAGCATGCCCAATCGTAGCCGTTACGCGGATGGGCATACTTCCTCCCTGTTAGACTTGCCGTGCCTTCGGGCACGGCTTTTTTATGTGCCGCGACCGTTGCCAAATTCGTAACAGTTTTGTCAAAAATTCCCGGTTGACGGGCGCAAGACCATTGCGTAGCTTTCAGCGCAATTAGTCGGCCAAGTCCGACAGGGAGAACGGGAAGAAGGGTCCAATCGGGCCCTTTTTCTTATTTTGCGCCCCGCAAAAACGTGAGCGGGTAACCGCCAGAATAGACGTATTTGCCACTGACATACCCCAAAACATCATGCTAAGGCGCTTTGCAAACGAGCAAAGGAAACCATCGATGCGCCCTATCTTCTACACCGTTTTTCTTGCAACTTTTTTGCTGCAAGGCGCGACAGCGATGGCGCAGGAAACTGATGCAACGGAAGAAAGCTCGGCAAGTGATGACCTAAGCCTGGGTGAATCGGTAGGTCCAGCCGTCGGTCAACAATACATTTCTCAGGAATTTGGTGACTGGGAGATGCGCTGTGTCAAAGTGCCAGAAGGCGAGCTTGAGCCGTGCAATCTGTATCAGCTCTTGGAAAATGATGAAGGTGTGGCTGTTGCTGAGTTCAACCTCTTCCGTCTGCCACCAGGCGCAAGGGCTGCGGCCGGGGCAACAATCGTCGTGCCGCTTGAAACGCTATTGACTCAGCAGCTGACACTGGCTGTTGATGGGGCAAATGCACGACGCTATCCATTCACATTTTGCAACGCGGGCGGATGCGTTGCACGCTTGGGCTTTACCGAGGCTGAAGTACAGCAGTTCAGACGTGGCAATGTCGCGACGGTGCGTCTTGTGCCAGCCGCCGACCCCAACTTTGAAGTTGTGTTGGACGTGTCACTGACAGGTTTCACAGCCGGGTTCGAGGAGCTTGGCACGCAGGAGTGACTCAGCTGCGTGGGGCCGTTTTGGGCAGACGCACCGCAGCCGCTTTCCGGCCTCTTTTGGTTCAGTACGCTGTGGGTCACATGCGCTATCATGCGCGGAACTGCTGCAGGACCAGAACGGCATTCAAGCCACCAAAGGCAAACGCATTCGACAATGCAACCTCGACCTGGGCGTCGCGTGCCACATTGGGCACGACGTCCAAAGCACATTCCGGATCAGGCTCTTCATACCCGATGGTTGGTGCAATGACGCCGTCCTTAAGCGCCATGATACAGGCCAATAACTCAACCGCACCGGTACCGCCGATCAAATGCCCATGCATTGACTTGGTAGACGAGATCATCAGACGGTCCGCATGCGCACCAAAAACGTCAGCCACGGCCGCGCATTCGGTCTTGTCATTGGCTGCGGTGCCAGTGCCGTGCGCATTGATGTAACCGACACTGTCCTTGGGAATCTTTGCATCCTGCAATGCGCCCGAAATCGCCCTGGCAGCACCTTGCTTGGAAGGCATCACGATGTCTGACGCATCTGATGACATCGCAAAACCCACAACCTCGCACAGAATATCTGCGCGACGGGCCTTCGCATGTTCATAGTCCTCAAAGACAAAGACACCCGCCCCTTCGCCTTGCACCATACCGTTGCGTGTCGCCGAAAACGGTCTGCAGGCATCGCGTGACATCACACGCAATCCTTCCCACGCTTTAATGCCCCCAAAACACAGCATTGCCTCGGATCCGCCAGTGATCATCACCTTCGCCATCCCGCAGCGGACCATATTGAACGCCTGGCCCATTGCGTGGTTCGACGATGCACAGGCCGTGGCGACAGTAAAAGAAGGCCCTCGCAGATTCCATTGCATCGACACATGGCTGGCCGCAGCATTGTTCATCAGTTTGGGAACGATAAATGGATGCACCCTGTTTTTGCCGGCTTCATAGACAGCACGGTAGTTTTCGTCCTGCGTATTGAGCCCGCCACCTGAGGTGCCCAGCACCACGCCCGACCGATCAGCCAAGTCACCGGAAAACGTCAGGCCTGATGCCGTAATCGCTTCGCGCGCGGCCAACAAGGTGAACTGCGTAAACCGGTCATAAAGTGCGATCTGTTGGCGATTGAAGTGTGCAGCTTCGTCGTAGCCTCTGATCTGTCCACCAATCTGAATGGACAACCGTTCCACATCTGCAATCTCAAGCGGACCGATCCCGCAATGCCCTTCGCGCATGGCGGCATAGGTTGCGGGCACATCCCCACCCAGCGGATTGATCGTACCTGCCCCGGTGATCACGACGCGTCGCATCTATCTGCCCCTATTTGCCTTGCGCGGCCTTGAGCTGCACCACGGCATCAACGATCGCAGCAACCGATGAAATGTCGAAATCGCTTGCGGCCGGTTCGTTCGCATTGAACGGAACCGAGATGTCGAATGTCTCTTCGATTGCAAAGATGCTTTCAACAAGCCCCATGCTGTCGATCCCGATATCGTCCAGCGTATGATCCAGCTTCACATCGCCTGGTTCCAGCATAGCTTGTTCGGCGATAATCGCGATAACCTGTTCCTTGATGCTCATTTGCGGCCATCCACCTGCATGCCCAACTATCGTCGCGTGGGATGTAGTCACTTTCGCTTCCGTTTGGAACCGTCATTCGCGTTTTGTCAGATCGCGCAGCAAACGCGGCAATCGACGCAATGCTTTGTAGCTGTCGATATGTGTCTGCATCTTGGTCGCAGGATACCCCATCATGACACGACCCGATGGCACATTGGAAAGAACAACAGCCCCGCCGCCCAATACAACATCATCCCCGACTTTCAGGTTATCCGCCACACCGGCCTTTCCGCCGACAACAACCCGGTCGCCGATAACGGTAGATCCCGCAACACCGGCTTGTGCGCAAAGCAAACAATCCGCGCCGACAATCACATTATGGCCGACCTGGACAAGATTATCGATCTTGGTGCCCGCACCCACCTGGGTTGCACGTATGGTCCCGGCATCCACTGTGGCGTTCGCACCAATTTCCACATCGTCCCCAATAATCACACCACCTAAAGAGTGGATCCGGTGCCAGGTTGCATCCTCAGGTGCCATAAGTGGCACATTGCCCAGTGTCTCGCGTGCAATTTCCACATTTGCGGGTGTTTCACTGACAAATGAAAAGCCATCGCCACCCAACACGACATTAGGTTGCAAGATCACGCGTGCACCCAAGCGTACGTCGCGTTGCAGACGCACGCCAGCATGGATATGGCAGGCCTCTCCCACCGACACACCAGATCCGATACTGACGTGATCGGCAATCCAACTGCCAGCCGCGATCTCGGCCCCTGGGCCAATGACGGTAAACGCGCCGATTGCGACATCCGGCCCGATGTTTGCCGATGGATCGATAACCGCATGCGGGCTGATCCCATCGCCAACGTGCGGTTGATCCAGCATTTGCGTCAGATGTGCCATTGCCAGACGTGCGCGCGGTGCAAAGATTGCCGCCTTCAGCCCCAGCGCCTGCCAATCAGCGCCTTCCCAAAGAACTGCCGCCTGTGCCTGCCCATTTTGCAGCGCCGCGCCGTAAATCGGCGTCATCGCCAAGGCGAGCGCATCCGGTCCAGCTTGCCCCGGTTCTGCTGCGGCATTGACCACAAGCGCTGTATCCCCAACGGCTTTGGCGCCTAACGCTGTTGCGATGTCTTTGATCGAATGCGCCATCTTCCCCCCGGCCGTGTGTCCGGGGTCAGATTTAGCCGCCAACGGCGCGAACCGCCACCCCTTCGCGTGCGAGCGCATTCCAGATCCGCGCGTCGCGGCCATAGACATCACGCCGGAATTGCATGGGTCCTTCAGCCAAAGTGAAGGCCGTCCGGTAAACAAGATGTACGGGGACAGGTTCGCGCAGGTCGACGCGTCGTTCCCGCCCGGTCCGCAATTCGGACTGAAAAAACGCCTCCGGGTCGGCAGTTTGCGGTGCCAAAAGTGCATAGGCGAAATCGAACGGGTCAGCCAACCGGATACAGCCATGACTATAGGCACGAGTTTCACGGCCAAACAGGCTTTTGGCCGGGGTGTCATGCAGGTAGATATTGTACCGGTTTGGGAACATGAATTTGACAAGTCCCAAGGCATTCCCCCGGCTAGGCGGCTGTCGCATGGAGTAGGGAAAATTTGTCGGACTATAGGTCGAAAAATCGACGGCATTCCGATCAACCACCCGGCCACGCGCATCAGTGATGATCAATTGATTGACCGCATTCGGGTTCTGCTGCAATTGGGGCAGGTACTCTTTGGTGATGATCGAGCGCGGCACATACCAGCTGGGATTGATCACCATGAATTCCATGACATCAGAGAATTCAGGGCTCTCGCGATCATCCTGCCGGGCGCCAATCACCGAGCGGGTCGAGAATGTCACAACATCATCGTCAATAATCTGCGCTGAAAAGTCCGTTAAGTTCACCCAAATGTGCCGGCGTCCCTTTGGCCGATTGATCCAGCGTTCCCGCTCCATCGCGACGATAATCGAACGCAGGCGTTCCGCTGCAGATCGGTTTATCTCGCGCAAGGTGCCGGGTCCGGCTGTACCATCCACGGCCAACCCATGCGCTTGCTGGAAACGCTGCACAGCAGCGATAATCGTATCGTCGTAGGTCTGCGTATTGGGGCGCTGCAGAAAACCCATTGCGATCAGCCGGTTGCGCAAGGCCACAACCCCGGTTCCGGCATCACCGCGCTCATACTTGTTGCCCGGCACCGTCGCACCCCAGCCGCCATCAGCCAGCAGCCGTTCCATCGCCATTTTCTGGCGCATCAGTCGTGTGTATTCGGGTGAGCTTGGCGGCAAGGATCGCAGGAAAGCTGAAGGGTTTGACTGCGTAAAGGCCTGGATCGTTTGTAAACGCGACCGGTAAGGGACCTGTCTATGAATGTTTCTGTCCACACGGGACGGCACCAGAATACCTGTCTGCACATCGCGCGCATAGTTGAGGAACAGACGGCTGAGTGCGACTTCCAACTGACCCTGTGCGACGGGCGTTTGCGCAGCCTGCATTTGCGCCATCAGCGCATCTACATCGTATTGCTCTGTCGGTAATCCGTGGTCACCAGCCGCTGCGAAGGCGGTCATCAGCGCGTTGCGGCGACGGCGATCAGAACGCGTGCTCCAGATCCCTTCAAAATTCCGAGCACGATAAAACGCCATCAAGTCGTCATCTCGTGCCGCAGCCTGAGCGACGGCTTGTCGAAATTCCGATACCTGTGCGGTCGCTGTTTGTGCCATCGCAAGCGATGCGATGCCAAAGACGATCACGAAAAGAAATCTGAAGAAATATGAATGATTTGGCAGACCATAAAGTCGCATGACGACAAACCCTTACGTAGATGACAACATGTGTAATGCAGCAGACAATGCAATGGGAGTATGAATATCCATACCGTGCATAAGTCTATGCGCAAACGCAGGTTTGCCACCAGTGGGTGAAAGATGTTGCCGGTCTGCCGCCATCACGGTGCGCGAGGTCATAAAACCTTACCAATTCTGCGCAGAAAATTGCCGATTTGCCTCACGTTAACCTGCAAAGTGGTAATGAGCCCTTGGTCAACGAATCGAAATGTGTCATACAACCTCTACATCTTGGGGGCTTAATGGCAAAAATCCGCTGGAAAGCGGATAGAGATGGGCGACGGGACAGGCGCTATAGACATGATGAAAAAGACTTCCGCGGGAATTTCCCGGCGTGGATTGTTGGGTGCATTTGCAGCTTCGGCAGTGGCGGCAGCACCATCCTACTCAAATGCAGCAGGTTTCTTGCGTGGCGCAGGCGATATTCGTCGCATCGCGATGCATTCAGGCCGTACAGGCGAGCGTCTTGACACGATTTACTGGATCGAAGGCGAATACATCGCTGAAGCTGTGCGCGAGATTAACGTGCATATGCGCGATTGGCGTACAGGCGAAGCGGTGCAGATGGATCTGCGGACCATCGACATCATGTCGGCCGCATTGAACCTGATGGATACGACTGAGCCATATCTGCTCTTATCCGGCTACCGCTCACCAAAGACGAATTCCATGTTGAGTTCTCGTTCATCAGGCGTTGCGCGCAATTCGTTGCATATGCGTGGTCAGGCAGCCGATCTGCGGCTCACCAGCCGCACGCCAACGCAAATGGCAAATGCTGCATTGGCATGCCGCGCAGGCGGTGTTGGTCGTTACCCACGTTCAAACTTTGTCCATATGGACTGTGGCCCCATCCGTAGCTGGCGCGGCTAAGCCGAACGACACATAAGCTAAACGTCAGCGCTTAACTCAGTCGCACCGGCGATGGGCCCGACCGCAGGTTGTCCCGCACTGCAGAAATGATTGTTTCGGATAGTTGTTCGAACATGTCCGCTCGCGCACCACTACGCCAAACCAACCCGATTGTACGCATCATGCTGCTGCGGCGAAACGGAATGACAGCCACATTACTGGCCCGCCCATCGATCTCTGAACGCGCGTAAAGCCGCGGCAAACACGCGACCCCCATTCCCATGCCCACCATTTGCCGGATCGCGTCCAAAGACGTACCTTCGTAGTCGCGGGCAAGAATGGCCCCGTATTGCTGGCACATCGCAGCGATTTGCGCATGCATCGCATAGTCTGGCCCCAGCGAAAGGACAGTTTGTCCGGCCAATGCCGCCTCTGTCACGTCTTTTTCCTTTGCGAGAGGATGATCAGACGCAACCGCGAGCAAAAATGGTTCGCGAAACAGTCTTCTGGGCACAAGGTCTGCGCCGGGTTCGGGCAACTGTGTCAAGATGACATCAAGCCCCCCTTCCAACAGCCCTGTGCGCAAATCGCGTGGCATACTTTCGCGGATGTAAAGACGCAATTCGGGGTATTGGGCATGTAGTCTTTCGACTACAAATGGCAAAAGGTAAGGGCCAATCGTTGGTGTCGTCCCAAGCCTGATTGTGCCCGCCATACCAGTGTGAAAACTGGCGGCCATATCAACAATCCCGCGCACCTCGTCCACAGCGCGGCGCGCGCGCGTCAACACCTCGCGGCCCTCTGGCGTTAAGGTGACCGGCCCCCGCCCCCGCTCGACCAAACGGACAGTCAAAAGTGCTTCCAGGTTGCCAATTTGCAAGCTCAGCGATGGCTGACTGATACCCAAAACCTCGGCGGCTTTGCGAAAGTGGCGCGCTTCGGCAAGCGCGATCAAATAACGCAGTTGGCGCAAACTGGGCAAAGCTGTCATCGGGCTACCTCTTGATAGGTTTTTCCTATCATTCTTTCGAACATGATTGTCTTTACAGGGTCTTCCATAAGTTTAAGTGCTTGTCCACAATCATAAATCGTATTGAGGCGTCGGCACATTGGGCAGTGAAACATGGACGGACTGTATCGCGGCATGTATCCCATTGCCTAAGGCATATGAGGCGCTATGTCGCACCAAGACCCGCATAACGCGCCGTTTGGAAAATTAACGTGAGCTCCTCAACCTCTTTGCGCTGGATCACACCAGCTGGTCTTTTACCTGTGGCCATCGCTGGTTTGCTATTTGTTTACTTTGCGCAAATGCTGCCGATCATCGCCGCAGGAGAAACTTTGCGGTTCGTGTGGGAATGGGTACCGAGCCTTGGGGTCAATATCAGCTTTCTTGTTGATGGGCTTAGTTTGACATTCGCCCTGCTCATTACGGGCATCGGTGCGTTAGTGATGTTGTATTCCGCACGCTATCTTGCGGGGCATGTCCATCAGGCCCGCTTTTCGCTGTTTCTGACCAGCTTTATGCTCGCCATACTTGGTGTTGTTTTGTCCGATAACCTTTTGGGGTTATTTGTTTTTTGGGAACTGACAACGATAACCTCCTACTTGCTGATTGGTTTCAGCCATGCGACGAAAAAATCGCGAAGGTCGGCCCTGCAGGCGCTATTGGTGACGGGCGTTGGTGGGCTGGCGTTACTGGCGGGCATCGTTCTGATTGGCAATGTTGCCGGCACGTTTGAGCTGTCAGAGATCCGGGCCATGCCCGGCGTTTTGACACAAAGCGTGGCGTACCTTCCCATCTTACTATTGGTGCTGCTTGGCGCCTTTACAAAATCGGCACAGATTCCGTTTCATTTCTGGCTTCCGAACGCGATGGCCGCACCCACGCCGGTCAGCGCATATTTGCATTCGGCGACGATGGTGAAGGCCGGTGTTTATTTGCTGGCCCGGATGCACCCGTCGCTTAGCGGGACAGATATCTGGTTGTGGACGCTGACGATTGCAGGAGCGGTGACAATGGTCTTTGCCTCTGTAATGGCGCTACGCCAAACCGATCTCAAGCTGGCCCTTGCCTACACAACCCTCATGGCATTGGGGGCGCTAACACTACTTTTGGGAAATGACAGTGCCTATACGATCACCGCAGCAGCGACTTTCCTGATCGTGCACTCGCTATATAAGGCGGCGCTTTTTCTCGTGGTTGGGATTGTCGATCACCAGACCGGCACGCGAGACGCCAACAAGCTGTTTGGCCTGGCTCCCGCAATGCCCATTACGGCAGCTGCTGCTGCAATCGCAGCGCTCTCGATGGCTGGTTTCCCGCCATTCCTCGGCTTCATCGGGAAAGAGCTGAAATATGCAGGCGCGCTCGCCGTCGCCTCTGAACCCATCCTTGTTGCCGGTGCCTTCCTGATCGCAAGCGCACTGATGGTCGCCATTGCTGGGATCGTGTCCTTCCGCCCGTTTTGGAGCAAGTCAGGTGATCCCCTTCCCAACGTCACAGAGGCACCTTGGCCAATGCTGGTCGGTCCTGTCGTTTTGGCAATACTAGGTGCGCTTTTTGGGATATTCCCTGACCTTTTGGCAAATTCGCTGGTCAACCCAACGGTTGCGGCGATCCTTGGGCCGGCAGAACCTGCCAAGCCGCTGCAACTCTGGGCCGGTGTAAACCTGCCGCTTGCCTTAAGTGTTGCGACATTCGTTCTGGGCTTCACAATTTACTTTTACAAGATCAGGTTGCGGACCTGGCTCATTAATGCGGTGGGCCGTAGCCCAAGCTTTGACAATGGTTGGGACAATCTGTTGTCAGGATTGCTCGCGATCTGCAAATGGCAGACCAAGATCATTCAAACAGGCGTATTACGGCGCTACATGTTCGTGACATTCGCCACGGCGCTGGCGGCTATGGCAGGCACATTGATGATCAAAGACGCAGCGCTACCGACGCTGGTTGTCCCTGATGTGACAATTGCTGACTGGCTCGTATTCCTGCTGGTGCTGCTGGGCACGGCTCTTACGGCAGCGACAGATTCACGGATTGCGGCGATTGCCGGGCTAGGCGTGGTCGGTATCGGGATCGCGATGATCTTTATTCTTTACAGCGCCCCCGACGTGGCCATTACGCAGTTGCTGGTCGAAACCCTGATCGTGGTTTTGTTTGCTGCGGCAGCGCTGCGCTTGCCGGGCATGGGCTCTGAACCGCTGCGCAGCCGCCCGTGGGACGCCGCACTGGCCATCGGCCTGGGTGTGGCAACCACGGCGGTCTTGCTGATGGTGACCTCCGGGCCCATTGACCTTGAGCTTACGACATTTTTCCAGACTGCCAGCTGGCCAGAGGCGTTTGGCCAGAACATCGTCAATGTGATCCTTGTCGATTTCCGCGCGCTTGACACATTCGGCGAGATCGCCGTCGTGCTGGTCGCGGCCATCAGCATCTTCGCGCTGCTCAAAAGTAAACCAGAGAAGGACCAAACATGAACTCCGTCATCCTGATTGCCGGGGCACGGCTGCAGGTGGTGCTGCTCCTGGTGTTTTCCGCCTATATGCTGCTGCGTGGCCACAACGCGCCGGGTGGCGGGTTTATTGGCGGTCTGATTGCGGCAACTGGTTTTGTCGTCTACGCGATTGCCTGCGGAACCAAGGATGCGCGCGCGGCGTTGCGGTTTGACCCCGCAAATATCGCAGGCGTCGGTCTGGGCATTGCGCTTTTTGCAGGCTTTATGGCGTTGTTCTGGGGTGACGCACTGTTCACCGGCCAGTGGCTGTTCATTGGGGCGACCGAGACGGACAAAGGCATCCCACTGTCATCGGTCCTGGTGTTCGATATCGGTGTGTATCTTGTGGTGCTGGGGGCCGTCTTATCGATTGTCTTCGCCTTGGAAGAGACTGTCTGATGGAACAGCTTCTTTCGGTCCTGATTGGCGTTCTGGTTGCGGCATCTGTCTATCTGATGATGGGGCGCAATCTGTTGCGCTTTCTTTTTGGGCTTATTTTATTGTCGAACGCAGCCAACCTGACGATCTTTGTTGCAGGGCGGCTGACACCGGGCGCGCCGCCGCTGGTGCCCGACGGTCTGGACGCGCCTGTGGGTGATGTGGCAAACGCCCTGCCTCAGGCACTTGTTCTGACCGCTATCGTTATCGGATTTGGTCTGTTCGCCTTCGCACTGATACTTGCCGTGCGCGCATATCGCAGCCTGGGAACACTTAATACTGACGACATGCGCGTCGCCGAACCGAAAGATCAGGCATGAGCTGGTATTTGACCCTTCCTTTGGTCATTCCGTTTGCAACGGCAATCATCGCCTATCTTTTGCGCAACAGCCCAACCGGACGGTGGGTGTCTGTGATCGGCTCGGCTGCCGCCTTTGTTGCAGCAATTGCACTGATGCGCGTTGTTCTGGGTCAGGGCGTGCTGGCTGGGCAAATGGGACAATGGGCAGCCCCGTTTGGTATTACGCTGGTTGCTGATCTGTTGTCAGCAGTCATGGTGCTGATCACGGCGATAACGGGATTGGCTGTCGCGATTTATGCGATTGGCGATGTCAACGAACGCCACGAAAGACTGGGCTATCACGCGCTGTTCCAGATCCTCTTGGCCGGCGTCACAGGCGCGTTTCTGACTGGTGATCTTTTCAACCTTTATGTCTGGTTTGAGGTTATGCTGATCGCCTCATTCGGTCTATTGATCCTGAATGGCGACAAAGAGCAGATCGATGGCGGCGTCAAATATGTGGCACTCAACCTGATTTCGACCATCCTGTTTCTGACTGGCATTGGCCTGCTTTACGGGATGACGGGCACGCTGAACTTTGCCGATTTGGCGGTGAAGGTGGATCAGGTGACCAACGAGGCACTATTGACCGTTGTTGCCATGCTGTTCATGGTCGCGTTTGGCGTGAAGGCCGCTGTTTTTCCGCTGTTTTTCTGGTTGCCTGCTGCCTATCATACCCCCAGCTTTTCGGTATCGGCCGTCTTTGCCGGTCTGCTGACCAAGGTTGGCGTTTACGCATTGCTGCGCATGTTCACGATGATTTTTGATCACGACATCGGTTATACCCACACCATTTTGCTATGGGTGGCCTGCTTTACGATGGTCACCGGCGTACTTGGTGCTGCGGCACAATCGGACTTCCGCAAAATCCTGTCTTTTCACATCATCAGTCAGATCGGCTATATGATACTCGGGCTTGCGCTGATGACCCCGCTGGCGATCGTGGGCGCCGTTTTCTATCTGGTGCACCACATTATCGTAAAAGCGAACCTGTTCCTTATTGCCGGCATCGCCAAACGTCTGACGGGATCAACCGAAGTGTTCCAGATTGGCGGACTTTATAAATCCAGTCCTATTTTGGCGGTGCTGTTCCTGATCCCCGCCTTCTCGCTTGCCGGGTTCCCACCTTTGTCTGGTTTCTGGGCAAAGTACATTATCGTCAAGGCAACCTTGGATGTTGAGATGTGGTTCGTCGCCTTTATCGCGCTGGCCGTAGGTCTGATGACGATCTATTCGATGACCAAGATCTGGGCAGAGGCTTTCTGGAAAGACCATCCTGATGGGCGCGATCCGGTTTTGGCAAAACTGGCACATCGTAATGCACTGCTGATCCCAGTTGCGGCCCTCGCGATCCTCACCATGGTGATAGGCCTGATGCCAGAACCCTTTGTGATCTTCGCAGAGCGGGCGGCCGATCAATTGCTGGATCCGTCCGCCTATATCAGCACGGTTTTGGGGACGACACCATGAACCTGTTCATTTTCAACCTGTTGCTGGCGGTGACCTGGGCCGCACTTTGGGGCAGCTTTTCCTTTGTGCAGCTTACTCTGGGCTTTGCCATTGGTTTTGCAACCCTGTGGATCGCGCAGCCGCTTTTTGGTGGACCCAACGGGTACTACTTGCGCGCGTGGCGTATCCTGCGACTGATCCTGTTCTTTATCTATGATCTATGCGTTTCCAGCATCAGGGTGGCGTATGACGTGCTGACCCCCAAGGATCTCAGCAATCCTGCCATTCTTGAAATGCCACTGGATGTGGAAAGCGATATTGAGATCTTGCTGGTCACGAACCTGATTTCACTTACCCCCGGTACGCTGAGCCTGGACGTAACCCCGGACCGCAAAACGCTGATCGTCCATGCGATGTTTGCCGATGATCCCGATGCAGTGATCGCGAGTCTCAAATCCGGGATGGAGCGTATGGTCAAAGAGGTGTTTGAGGAATGACACTTGCCGAGTTTCTGATCCTTGCAAAGGACATCACGCTGATCATGGTTGTGGCCTCTCTTGCCATCGCATTCATACGCCTTGCGCGGGGTCCCACTCTGGCAGATCGTGTCGTGGCTTTGGACATGATGACCGTCACGTTGATTGCGGTTTGCGCTGTGCTGGCGATCAGCACCGGTGTCATTGCGCTATTGGACGTTGCGTTGGTACTGGCCCTGGTCGGGTTCCTCGCGACGGTCGCACTTGCCCGCTATGCCGAACGACGCGACGCCAGTCGCAGGGAGATCAAAGATGAGTGAGATCATCATCGCTGCATTCTTTTTGATTGGCGGATTTTTCGCACTGATTGCCGCCATTGGCATCTTGCGCCTGCCCGATGTGCTCACACGCATGCATGCCTCGACCAAGGCAGGCACACTGGGCAGTAGCCTGATCCTGATTGGTGGGGCGATATTTTATGGCGAGACCGAAGTCACCGTTCGCGTGTTGGCAATCATCTTGTTCTTGATGCTGACAGCACCGATCGGTGCACACATGCTGGGACGTGCCGCAGCCCGGGACGACAAGACAGACGACCCCAAGTAACGCACCGCTCTTGCGGATCATTGTCCAAGCGATGCAACATGGTTCCGAACCAAGGACCAGCACGTGACCAAACAAATACCAGACCTGACAATCCGTAACGGCCAAATCGTGACACCAGACGGCGTGATCATCGCCGACATGGCCGTGAAAAACGGCCTGATCACCGAAATTGCCCCGGATCTTACCCCTGCAGCACAAGACATCGACGCGAGCGGCAAGTGGGTCATGCCAGGCGGCGTTGATCCGCATGCCCATATCGAACAGATGTCCGGTATGGGTCTGATGAATGCCGACACGTTTGAGACAGCAACCCGTTCAGCCGCCATCGGCGGCACGACCAGCGTGATTTCTTTTGCAGCCCAAGCCAAAGGACAGCATTTGTCCGATGCTGTTGCCGATTACAGCGCACGGGCCAAACGGGGTGCAATGATTGACTATGCGTTCCACATGATCGTCTCCGACACCGATGTGTCCGATCTTGATGATGATCTGGGCAGCCTCATCGATGCCGGTCATAGGTCGATCAAGGTGTTCACCACCTACAACATCCAATTGAACGATGCCCAGATCCTGCGCGTAATGGCCAAAGCACGGGACCATGGCGCGCTGGTGTGCGTGCATGCCGAAAATGACGCGATGATCGCCCATGCCAAGACAGCACTGATCGCCGCAGGACATACCGCACCGCGCCACCATGCTGCATCCCATCCCCGCCTGGCTGAGATTGAGGCCGTGAGCCGTATTTGCCGCTTTGCCGAATATCTGGATCAGCCGGTTATGCTGTTTCATATCTCTACGGCCGAAGGGGCCGCTGTGGTGCGCGCCGCGAGACAGCGCGGGGCACCTGTCTGGGCCGAGACCTGTCCACATTACCTGTTTATGACAGAAGACATTCTTGACCAGCCGGGGGTCGAAGGAGCGAAGTGGATGTGCTCGCCCCCGCAGCGCAGGCAGGCCGATCAAGTGGCTTTGTGGGACGCGTTGGATGCGGGCGATTTGCAATTGGTTTCGTCAGACCATGCACCTTACCGCTTTGATCAGACCGGCAAACTGGCGGCCGGATCGACCCCTGCCTTTCAGGATATCGCCAATGGGCTACCGGGTCTTGAAACACGTCTACCATTGATGTTTGACGCCATGGTCAGCCAAGGGCGTGGGGGACCGCAGGCATTCGCTCAGCTGACAGCAACAGCCCCCGCGCAGATCTATGGCCTTCCACAGAAAGGCGCATTGACGGCAGGCATGGATGCAGACATCACCCTTTGGGATCCCAACCGCGTCACAACCTATGCGGATGACGATCTGCACGACAATGTGGGGTATAACCCATGGGTCGGGCGCGCCATAAAGGGCTGGCCGACAGATGTATTCTTGCGTGGCATGCAGATAGTTCGCAATGGTGCGTTTAGTGGCACCCCGGGATGCGGTCGCCACATCAACCGTCCTTCCCTTTCCCCTAGCCTACAGACGCTGCCATGACGCTTGTCGTGATGAACCCCAATGCATCGCAATCGGTTACGGACGGCATTGATAAAGCTATCGATCCGTTGCGCACGTTCGGCACTCCTATCCGTTGCCTGACGTTGAAAGACGGTCCTCCGGCCATCGAAAACCAGCGGCAGGCGGATTTGACGATCGCCCCGATGCTCGCATTTGCCGCCGCACAGACCGACGCAACTGGTTTTGTGATCGCATGTTTCGGCGATCCCGGGTTGCACGCGCTGCGTGATCAGACATCACTGCCTGTGCAGGGCATTCAGGAGGCCGCGGTCATGATGGCCCTGACATTGGGTCAGCGCTTTGGTGTCATCGCTATTCTGCCGCAATCCATCCCCAGGCACCTGCGTGCCTTCGGTGCAATGGGCGTTCGAAACCGGCTGGCGGGCGACCGGGCACTTGGGCTTGGCGTCGCAGCGCTGGCCGACCCTGCGCAAACCAGCGACGCCATGCGGACCACCGCGCTGAAACTGCGCGACGAAGACGGTGCCGACGTCCTGATCATGGGCTGTGCTGGCATGGCACAGTACCGCACAATGCTCACACAAGAAACGGGCCTTCCCGTTATCGATCCGACCCAGGCCGCTGTCACAATGGCCTTGGGGCAAATCGCGCTTGACCTGCACCTGAAAGGACCCGCCCATGCTTGATGAAACAGCCAAAGGTGTCTTCACCATTGCCGTGACGCCATTCCTGCCAGATGGAGCCTTGGACTGGAACAGTGTCGACCGTATGGTTGATTTTTACATCGAAAAAGGGGCAACCGGCCTGACAATCCTCGGCATGATGGGCGAGGCTGGCAAGCTGACCGCGGATGAAGCCATTGCCATTGTCAAACGCGTCACGGCGCGCAGCACTGTGCCCATTGTTGTGGGCGTGTCGGCGCCCGGCTTTGCCGCCATGAAAACACTCAGCGATGCTGCGATGGATGCAGGTGCGGCCGGTGTCATGGTCGCACCACCCGGCAGTCTGAGAACCGATGACCAGATCATCACCTATTATCATAACGCTGCTGAAACCTTGGGCGACGCGCCATTTGTTTTGCAGGACTTCCCGCTTGTGACCAATGTGCAGATCTCGCCTAGTGTCATTCTGATGTTTGTTGAGGATTGCCCGACCTGCGTGATGCTGAAACATGAAGATTGGCCAGGGTTAGAGAAGATCAGCACGTTACGAGAGGCGTCAAACGCTGGCGCACGACGTATCTCAATTCTTTGCGGCAATGGCGGGCTTTATCTGCTCGAAGAGATGCTGCGTGGGGCGGACGGGGCCATGACAGGTTTTGGTTATCCAGAGATGATGGCAGATGTCGTGGCAGCGCATCAACGTGGCCAAACAGATCAGGCGCGCGATATCTTTGACGCCTACATGCCGATGGTGCGTTACGAGGCACAGCCAGGGCTTGGTCTGGCTATTCGCAAATACACCTTGGCAAAACGCGGTGTCATTGGCCATCCAACGCTTAGAAAACCCGGCGCATCACTTAGCGCTGCGACGATTGCTGAGGTCGACGCAATTGCCGCGCGGCAAGCCGTGCGGCTGAAGACCATTGATTACCCGTTGCGGTGAACGGAAAGAGACTGGGCATTTCCAGCCGCTTCAGCTAGCGAAAGCAGATTGATTATCGAACAGGCGCATTCTGACAATGAAAAGACTTTATCCCCTAACAGCACCATTCCTGTCCCGGATAACAGGTACAGATGGCATCCTGTCGCGCGATGTCCTGCAACCCGAAGAGACGCAAGACGTATGTCCGCCATATATCAGCCAGAGATCGCGTGAGCGCATCAGCGGCTGCCATCACTGGTCAAGCATCCCAGCCGAGCTTGCGGAGCTGGATGCCCGTCAGGTGACGCACGCGCCCGTCATTCGATATCACCACGGTCCTGGCATTGTTGGCCCGGACGGCTTCGCCACTGCCAAAAAACGGCAAAAGCTCGGATCATCGTTTGTGCGCAATTCACTGTTGCAACCGACAACGCACGCGCCAAAGACAGCATACATCAACAATCTTTCAACGCACCTATACTTTGGTCATTGGCTCAAGGACGGTGTCAGCCAAACCTATTTGGCAGAGGATGAAAGCTACTACCTGTCAAACCAGGCCAATTGGGGTCATTGTCAAGAATATCGCGCCGCTTTGGGCCTGAGGTCGCGTGACGATCAGTACATCCAGACAGATGAAATCGTCACATATTCTGACTTCGCGCAAGGATCGCTGAAACGCACCCGCTATGCAACGATGAAGGCACAACTGGCAAATTCGCTTCCTGCCGCCGGGCAGACTTACGAAAAGGTGTTTTTGTGGCGTGGCGGCGAAGGCGAAAGCCGGAACTTTCGTGACGCTGATCATGTGCGCGACCATTTGGAACGCGACGGATGGACGATGCTTGATGTCACCTCACCACTGGCTGACCTCTACCGGGTCCTCTCTGGCGCAAAAATTGTTGCCGCCATGGAAGGAAGCCACCTTAATCATATCTTCTTTTGCGCTTCTGAGGGAACCACACAGGTGGTGCTTGTGCCTCATGATCGGTTTAACACCATCGCTTTGGGGCTGGCGCGGGCCGTGGGCAATACTTGTGGTTTCTGCGTGTTGGCAGGAGATCAGCAAGAGGGTTATGCATTCGAATTTGATGCTTTTGCGCAGGCGGTCGAGGAAACGCAGGCCCAAACGCCTTAAGGCCGCGTTCGGCCATCCATTATAGTGGCCCACCAATAGCTTTGCCAAGATCATTGGCACGGCGACGCTTCCGATTTGCATGCAACAGCCTGCTTTGCCTTATCCTGCATTCCGGGCGAGCAATTCATGAGTTAGCTTGGCGCACCCGAGAGGATTCGAACCTCTGGCCTCTGCCTTCGGAGGGCAGCGCTCTATCCAGCTGAGCTACGGGTGCCTGACCGTTCAACTAGCACCGCGCATCCAACCCTGCAATGACCAATTGAAGGTCCGGGAAACCTGACTTGTCCGAAATGATATGGCTGCCAAAGTATCGGCACTTTTTACGAAGCAATTTTTACACAGCTACGGAGGACTATTATGTCACGTCTCCCTCATGGCATGTCGCGGCTTGACCTGCTGATCAAACACAAATCCCAACCACATGCACCCCACCAAGCCCCCCTGCCCGCCACGCTTGGGCGGCTTACGAAAATGGCCAATCCGGTGCAGGTCAAAAACCTGACGCATCAGGATGTCATCAACATTCTGGAAAAGATCGCCAAAGGCATGGGCACAAAAACCGCAGCGGCCGGGCCTGCAGCAGCGGGTATGACGTTTTTTGGTCAGTTTGTAGACCACGACATTACGCTTGATGCCACCAGCGCACTTGGCACCCGCATTGATCCCGCAACCATTCCGAATGTGCGGACCCCAACCCTGGACCTTGATTGTGTCTATGGATTTGGACCAGAGGCGTCACCGCACCTTTATGGCAAAGGCGACACCGCCAGTTTTCTGGTCTATGGCAATTGCGCCAATCCTTATGACCTTGCACGTACGTCGAACGGCACTGCACTGATTGGTGATCCACGCAACGATGAGAACGCTATCATCAGCCAGATCCAGGCCAATATGATCGCGGTACATAACATCCTGATGGGCAAGTGTCTCGCCGATCCGAAATTCTACGCGACTATCCAAGATTGTGCACATATGGGGACCCACCACCATGACTGGCATGGCAACGTGCCTGACCGCCATATGGTATTCGAAGAGGTTCGGCGTTTTGTGCGGATGCATTATCAATGGGTGATTTGGAATGAATTCCTGCCCAGTTTCGTCGATCAGGGATGTCTTGATGAGGCCCGCCAAAAGGATCTGTTTGGCGCTGATGCCCCGATCATGCCCGTGGAGTTTACCGGCGCGATCTATCGGTTTGGTCACGCCACAGCGCAACCGGGCTACAAACTGCGCAAAAGTGACAAGTCCAAGACAGACATGATGAAGATACTGGGCTTTGATCCACGCAAGAACAGCGTCGACATGGCCCTGTTTTTTGATCTTGATGGAAAACCTGCGCCAAAGGCACGGCCTGTAGGAACAAGCCTGGGACTTGCATTGACTGCCCTGCCCTTCATCAAGGATGAGGTCATGCTGAACGATATCGGCGTCAAAATGACGTTGCCACAAAGCCAGAACCTGCCGTTACGCAACATGGTGCGCGACCGCTATACGTATCAGTTGGCCAGCGGCGAGCAATTCCGCGACTGGATGCGGGGTGATCTTGACCTGTATGCACCGGACGTCAAAATCCACGCGCATCTGAAGAAACACGGGATCACAAAAACACCATTGTGGCTTTATGCCCTGCAAGAGGCCGAGCAACAGGGCGGTGGAAAGCTCACCGGTGTTGGCGGTGCGATCATAGCTTCGGTCTTTGCCCGGCTCTTACGCCTCGACCGGACGACGTACTGGCATGCCCATGGATTTGCACCATCAAAGCATTTTCACAATAAAGGTGGTGTTCTTGCGGGCATGATGAAGTTCGCGGAAACCAACCGCAAAAGCATCCCTAAGGCGCTTCAAAACGGCTAATGACCAAGGCGCGCGTTCAGACGCGCGCCGCCCTTAAGCAAACAAATCGTGACAAAGCTCTAGCGCGTCGACAAGTACATCGACCTCATCGGTCGTGTTGTACATCCCGAATGAGGCGCGACAAGTGGCCCCGACGCCCATATGCTCCATCAGGGGCATAGCACAATGGGTGCCGGCCCGGACCGCCACGCCCTTTTTGTCCAATACCGTCGAGATATCATGGGCATGCGCTGCCCCCTCGAGCGTGAATGAGAAGATCGCCCCTTTCGTGGCTGATTGCCCCTGTACATTCAGCCAGTTCAGACCATCCAGCCTGTCGCGGGCATAGTCCCGCAGGCTGCGTTCGTGCGCGGCGATATGGTCCAGGCCCAAACCCATCATGTATTCGATTGCAACACCCATCCCGATCGTTTGGACGATGCCCGGCGTTCCTGCCTCAAACATCATGGGCGGGTCATTCCAGGTGACAGTGTCGCGCGTGACATCGCGGATCATGTCACCGCCCCCCATAAAGGGGCGCATTTCGGCCATGCGGTCCTTGGCGACATAGATCGCACCGGAGCCCGAGGGCCCATAAAGCTTGTGGCCCGTAACTGCGTAAAAATCGCAACCCAGATCCTGCAGATCGACCGGCATATGCACTGCCGCCTGTGATCCATCCACCAGTACCGGCACGCCCTTGGCATGCGCACCTGCAGTGATCGCCTTGATATCAACCACCGTGCCGAGCACGTTTGACATATGGGTCACGCCAACCAGTTTGGTCTTGGGACCTATCGCATCAATCACCTTTTGCGGGTCCAGATCGCCATTTGCGTCCACATCGACCCACTTGATCACAACACCCTGCCGTTCACGCAGGAAGTGCCAAGGGACGATATTGGCGTGATGCTCCATGATCGACAACACGATCTCATCTCCGGCTTCCATGCGAGGCATGGCCCAGCCATAGGCGACCATGTTGATGCCTTCAGTCGTCCCGGAATTGTAGATGATGCAGTCTTCGGAGGGGGCGTTCAGGAATTTGGCGATAATACCACGCACGCTTTCGTACTTGTCGGTCGCCAGATTGCTCAGATAATGCAAACCGCGATGAACATTGGCGTATTCTTCCCCATACGCCTTGCTAATAGCATCGATTACAACCTGCGGCTTTTGGGCAGAGGCGCCACTATCCAGATAAACCAGCGGCTTCCCGTTCACTTCACGCGACAAGATTGGGAAATCTGCGCGCACCTTTGCGACATCAAACGTCATAATCCACCTCCTGGCGGGGTAATACCCATCATGCCCATCACCAAACCCGTGCCCAGAACCGTCCCGATAAGTGCGAGGAAAATCACCACGATGGCTTTGCCCAGATTGGCTAAACCATGCAGAACATTCACAAGATTGACAAAGACCCAAATGATCGCACCCAGCGACATTAATCCGAAGATCGCGGCAATTGGCGGGCTTACGAGCACCAGAAGCACCTGAATGCCCTCAAGCGTCAGACTGACGGCCTGGAACCACACCAGTAGCGTCAACGTCCCTTCAATGGTACCATCTCCACCCATCATGCGTCCGGCATGCACCAGCATGAAGACCATGAAAGTCAAAAAAGCCCCAATGATCGCCAGATAGCCAAAGGGCGACACGGTGATAATCTGATCCTGCGTGGCCGCCGTTTCGGGTGACACGAATTGCAGAACGCCCAATAACAAAACGTTCAGGACGGCAACCAACGCCAGCGCGGTCCACAGCGCATCACGCGGAAAGCGCATGGCCAGCACATCGCTTGCCATATCAGCTGGCTGCGTTACACTGGTCCAGACGACGCGCATCCAAGATCGCAGACTAATCGTCATTCTTTGCTTTCCGCCTCACGCAAACATTGCAGCCAAATGACTACAAAGGCTGCAACCCATAGACCACCCACCAGACGGGTTTCAACCCCCGGCCCCATGAAGCCCGCCGTCAGGCCATAAAGCAGCAAAAGAGGCGTCGTCGCCAGCATTGTCCAAAAAAGGGCCAGACGTGCCCCGTACCAGTCCCCCTGCCCGCCAAACAGCTTGGCCACGATATGGGTCAGTGCCGCTAAAATGTACAAAAACAGCGGCCAGATCATCAGCCATGCCATAAATTCATATGCCATCAGCCGATCAAGAGCTGGCACATCGGCGCCCGGTGGCAGATCAAACCCCGCTGCAAGCCGCGACAGGCGCGGCCATTGCGCCACAAAGATCAGGAAACACGCAATCATCAGATATGCGATTGCACGATCTTCGCGGCGCCCCTGCGCCAGCAGGTCGCGCATTACCTCACGTGGCCTGCGCCACGTGCGGACAATGTCCGTTGTGACCGGCATCAGCTATGTCGGGCCAACCAGCCTTCGAGCCGGTCGCGCAATGCGTCAGCCAAGGTGCTGTCTTCAATCTCATCCAATGCTTCGGCGAGGAAAGACAATGTTAGAAGGTTCCGCGCATCTGCCAATGCCACACCACGCGACCGCAAATAGAACAACGCCGTTTCATCAATAGCTCCGGACGTTGATCCGTGCGAACAAGCTACATCATCAGCGTAGATCTCGAGCTCGGGTTTGGCCAGAAACTGGCTATCATCATCTAAAAGCAATGACTGACTTATCTGATAGCCATCCGTCTTTTGCGCCCCTTCCTTGACCAGAATTTTCCCTTGGAAAACGCCGGTTGCACCGTTCCGCAGCACCTTTTTGAACACCTGACGGCTTTCGCAATTCACTGCATCGTGGGTGACAAAGACGGTATCGTCATGATGAAAATCCTTGCCATCGCCGACGCAGGCCCCGGCAACATGAGCGACCGCATCATCGCCCATGATTTCCAGCACACATTCATTGCGGGTCAGCACACCGTTAAAGGTCAGTGTAAACGACTTGAAACTGGAGTTTGCGGCAATCCGTGCAAAGCAATGCGTAATGGCGCGCCGTTCGTGATCGCGGCCTTGCGCTCGCACATGGTGAAAAGTCCCACCTTCGGCCACGTCCACCTCAAGCTGCTTCGAAAAACGCGCAGCGGCTGGTCCCGTTTCAAGCAATGTCACCTCGGCACCCGCCTCAACCTTGACAACATTGTGCAGAACCGCGTCAGAGGCGACATCCTGATGCAAGTAGATAAAGTTGATGGGTTTCGTCACCTTAGCTGTAGCCCGGATCACAATCCCATCAGTTGCCAAGGCGGTGTTCAACGCAGCGAGCGGTCTTTCCACCGGCTTTTGTCCGCGTGCCTCTAACACACCATAGATGTCTTTCACCCAGTGGATATCGGCCTGCATGGCGTCTGATAGCCGTTCCACTTCGACGCCTTCTGATTGCAGATCATCTGACGCTTCCGGGTCAAATACACCATCCACAAACACGATCCGCAAACGATCAACATCGGCAAACAGAGGACCTTCGTCATTCACAAACAGCGCAGCCTCAGGTGCATCAACAGCTGTCAATGTCGTGGGATCGGTATACTTCCAATATTCATCGCGCTTGGTTGGCAATCCCATTTGCCGCACCCGCGCCAAAGCACTCGCCCGCGCCTCGTTCGCCCATGCCGCAGCTTCGGGCAGCACTGCTCCTGCAAGGCGCGCTTCGGTTGCGTCAGTTTTAAGTTGTGCCAGTGCCATGTCAGGCCACCTCTGCAAGGATATCAGCATATCCGTTGTTTTCGACCTCAAGCGCCAGTTCCGGACCACCGGATTTGACGATTTTCCCATCTGCCATGATGTGCACGACGTCAGGTTTGATATGATCCAACAGACGCTGATAATGCGTTATTACAAGGAACGCGCGTCCTTCTGACCGCAAAGCGTTCACGCCTTCGGAAACCAATTTCATTGCGTCCACATCCAAACCCGAGTCCGTTTCATCCAGGATGCACATTTTTGGTTCCAGCATTGCCATCTGCAGGATTTCATTGCGCTTTTTCTCACCGCCAGAGAAGCCGACATTGACCGGACGCTTTAGCATATCCGCGTCAATTTTCAGGCTCTTCGCTTTCTCACGGACCACTTTCAGAAAATCACCTGCGCTCAGCTCTTCTTCACCGCGCGCCTTGCGCTGCGCGTTCACCGCGGTGCGCAGAAATGTCATGTTACCAACGCCCGGGATCTCAACGGGATACTGGAATGCCAGAAAAAGACCAGCCGCGGCTCGCTCCTCGGGTTCCATCTCCAACACATCTTCACCCAGCAAAGATGCCGCACCATCGGTCACCTCGTAACCGTCACGCCCCGACAGCACGTATGACAACGTCGATTTGCCCGACCCGTTTGGTCCCATAATTGCGTGCACGGTGCCCGGTTCGATGTTCAGATCAACACCTTTGAGGATCTGCTTGTCTTCTTCTTCCAGTTTGACCTTCAGGCCTTTGATTTCCAACATCTTCTTCTCCTCAGAGTGTATGCTTACAAAACGGCAAAGCACCCCTTGCGCGTCACATCGCAAGAGGTCTGAATGCCAGTTGTTTTTTGGAGTCGCGCTAGAACGCGTAGATCGTCGCCCCGACAACCACGGATGGCGCTTGTGTGGTTTGCTCCAGATAGTCGGCGTAAGCCGGGGTATAGATCAAAGCCATTTGATCTGGCCATCGCCAGAACAGGTTGTGTCCCGCCATCAACATCGCGACAACGCCCACCGCCTGGGAAAACCGCGCGCCCCAACTGTTGCGCTTGATCAATGCGGTCAGGACCAGCAAGCACCAGAATGCCGTTACCAGATCGATCAGCAATGTGACGGACGTCGTTTCGATCAACCCGAAGTACCGCACCCGGAACAACTGTGCTGCGGCCAGACACAACGCGCCGATAAACGCCGACACGATGAACGGTCCGAGGATTTGTTCGTCTTCTGATACTTTCGGCTTTTTGATCTTGTCGCGCGA
>ERZ1740062.174-NODE-174-length-49378-cov-7.318533_pt1 | contig 49378 bp, 44 predicted proteins | sample MGYA00581741_ERZ1740062 | MGnify/ENA primary metagenome ERZ1740062 (study PRJEB43018, sample SAMN04849747) | marine metagenome | isolation source: floating plastic debris | place: Pacific Ocean | collected 2008-09-01 | study: EMG produced TPA metagenomics assembly...
GAAGACTGAGCCGGCCCAGCCGGCCGCGACCACCTCGCTCAACACGGCGGTGAAATGGCTGGCCGCGGCGGCCAGCTCGAAGGCGTGCCAGATCGCATTCTGGTAGGGCAGCCGCGACCAGAGGTGAAACACCACGCCCAGGCTGTACAGCAAGCCGCCGGCCAGCAGCAGGGCAATCCCCGCTGCCGACATGGCCGACACCAGCGCATCCGCAACGACCACGATGCTCCAGCCGAGCAGCAGGTAGGCGGCGACCGACAAGCGTTCGAAGCGGTGCGGCCAGAAGAATTTCAGCACGACCCCGCCCAGCGCCACCGTCCACACGAAGGCGAGCAGGCCGCGGCCCCAGGCGCCGCCGATGGCAATCAGCATGAAGGGCGTGTAGGTGCCGGCGATCATCACGAAGATGGCTGCGTGGTCGAGCCGGCGGAACAGCGGCTTCCAACGGGTGTGGTTGCTGAGGTTGTAGAGCGCCGAGCAGGCGAGCATCGTCATCAGCCCGCCACCGTACAGCCCCAGGGACAGCCACAGCAGCCCGTCGTTGCGGGGCAGCGCGAGAAGCGCCAGCGCAATACAGGCGGCCAGCCCGAAGACGAGGCCCAGGGCATGCACCACGGCGTCGGCCCGGCGTTCGGCGCGGCTGTACTGCGGGTGGACGGCGTCGCTCCTGCTCATGACCTCCCGTCGGACTCGGGAATCAGCCCGGCCCCTCCAGGTCCATCTTCAGGCTGAACAGCTCCAGCATGTCCTTCAGCGCCACGATGCCGACCAGGCGGTCGCCGATGGCGACGATGAGGCGGCTGGTCCCCGTGCGGTTCATCAGCGCCATGGCCTCGATGGCGTCCATGCCCGGGTCGATGGTGTTCTCCTCGCTGCAGGGCACCATCAGGTCGCGTACGGCGAGATAGGGCCATTTCTCGCGCGGCTCGCTCTTCAGCTGCCTGGTGGCGATGCAGCCGATCAGACGCCCGTCGGTCACCACCGGGAACAGGTCGTAGTGGTAGTCGTAGACGTATTCCTCGACGAAGCGGCTGAGCGGCAGGTCCTGCGGCACGGCCACGGTCTCGTGGGTCATGAAGCGGCGCACCGGCTCGCCCTCGAAAAGGCGCCGGGTCAGCAGTTGCTGGTAGGAGGCCTGCGCCGCACCGCGCAGGAACAGGCCGATGACCACCCACCAGATCCCGCCGATCAGGTTGCCGCTGACCAAACTGAACACGCCGAGCGCCATCAGCAGCAGGCCAAAGCCATTGCCGGCCCCGGAGGCGATGCGCGTCGCGGACTTGAGGTCGCCGCGCCAATACCACAGCGCCGCGCGTAGCGCGCGGCCGCCGTCCAGCGGGAAGGCCGGGATCAGGTTGAAGCCGCCGAGCAGCAGGTTGATGAAACCGAGATACGTCAACACGCCGGTCAGCGGCACCGGAAGGCCCTGCGCCGCACCGAGACTGCCCAGCAGATAGAACACGACGGCGAGGAAGAAACTGGCGATCGGCCCGGCGATGGCCATGAGAAACTCGGTCCTGGCCTCTTTCGGCTCCTCGGTCATCTCGGCGACGCCGCCGAAAATGAACAGGGTAATGCCCTTGATCGGCAGGCCGTAGTGACGCGCGACCACCGAATGGGACAGCTCGTGGAAGATCAGCGAGAACGCCAGGCCCACCATGCCGGCGCCCCCCATCCACCAGTAGGTCGCGGGGTTCAGGCCCTCGTACCAGACCGGGAAAACGCCCATCGCCAGCGACCAGGTGATCAGCACGGCCAGGAACAGCCAACTGACGTCGACGCGGATCTTGAAGCCGAGCAGTTCGAAAAGCGTGATATGGCGTCCGTTCATGTCGGGTCCGCTGTATTTGAGAGGCGCCGTCACTATAGGCTGAATATAAGACATGCCTGATGATTTCCAACCGGCCGGCGTGCGCCACGGTGCCCGCGCCCCCTTCGCGGGGCGGTCCCGGTCGGCTAGGATGGGCAAACGAGCGGCGACGGCAACCTTGGGAGCGGCCATGCGGCACTTCATCTTGACGCTGATCCTGGCAGCGGGCCTGCTGGCAACCGCTGGCAGTCTTGCCGGCCCTTCCCCCGCTGCCGCCGCCGAAGAGCTACGCATCGGCATCTCGCAGTATCCCACGACCCTGCATCCCAGCCGCGAGCCCTCTGTGGCCAAGTCCTACGTCGCCTCCATGACGCGCCGGCCGATGACGGTCTACGATCAGCAATGGGAACTGATCTGCATGCTCTGCACCGAACTGCCCTCGATCGAGGCCGGCACCGCCGTGCCGGAAGACCTGCCCGAGGGCGTCGAGGGCGCCGGCGACGGCCGCGGCATCGCCCTCACCTACACGATCCGCCCGGACGCGACCTGGGGCGACGGCACCCCGGTCAGCACCAAGGACGTGCTCTTCACCTGGAAGGCCGGGCGTCACCCCACCGCCGGCATCGGCAACCTGGAGCTTTTCCGGCGCATCCACGCGATCGACGTGATCGACAACAAGACGTTCGTCATGCACGCCGACCGTATCTCCTTCGAATATGCGGCAATCAACGACTTCCGCATTCTGCCCGCCCACATTGAGGAGGCGGTCTTCGACGCTGCGCCGGAGGATTATCGCAATCGCACCGCCTTCGACACCGACCCGACCAAAAGAGGACTCTACTACGGCCCCTACCGGATCACCGAGATCGTTCCAGGCTCGCGCGTCGTGCTGGAGCGTAACGACACCTGGTGGGGCAAGCCGCCGGCCTTCGACCGTGTCACCGTGCTGACCATCGAAAAGACAACGGCGTTGGAGGCAAACTTGCTGTCCGGCAGTATCGATATGATCTCCGGTGAGTTGGGCCTCACCCTCGACCAGGCGCTGGCCTTCGAAAAGCGCCACGGCGATCGCTTCAACGTCATCTACAAGCCGGGCCTGCTGTACGAGCATATCGACCTGATGCTCGACAACCCGATCCTGGCCGACAAGCGGGTCCGTCAGGCGCTGGTCTATGCCCTCGACCGCGAGGCGATCAATGAGCGCCTCTTCGAAGGCCACCAGCCGATCGCCCACACCAGCATCTCGCCGCTCGACTGGGTCTACTACAAGGACGTGAAGAAGTATCCTTACGATCCGGCCAAGGCTGCCGAACTGCTGAACGCCGCCGGCTGGAGCCAGTTGCGTGGCGGCATCCGCTACAACGCCGCCGGAGAACCACTGCAGCTGGAGTTCATGACCACCGCCGGCAGCCGCGTGCGCGAGCTGGTGCAGCAGGTGCTGCAGAGTCAATGGAAGCAGCTCGGCATCGACGTGCGTGTGCGCAACGAGCCGCCGCGCGTGTTCTTCGGCCAGACCGTGCATGAACGCCGCTTCACCGGGCTCGTCATGTTCGCCTGGGGCTCGTCGCCGGAAAACGCCCCGCGCTCGACGATGCATTCGGAGGAGATTCCAGCCGAAGAGAACGGCTGGTCGGGGCAGAACTACACCGGCTTCAAGAACGCCGAAATGGACGAACTCATCGAGGCCATCAACCTGGAGCTCAACCGCGCCAACCGGGAGCAGATGTGGCACCGTCTGCAGGAAATCTATGCCGAGGAGGTGCCGGCGATTCCGCTTTATTGGCGCGCCAATCCCTACATCCTGCCGAAGTGGCTGAAAGGCGTGCGCCCAACCGGCCAGCAGGCCTCCTCCACGTTGTGGATCGAAGACTGGACCGTCGAGGGACGCTGACAGCGGATGCTTTCCTACCTCACCCGGCGGCTGACGGAATCCTTCCTGGTACTAGCCGTCATGTCGCTGCTGATCTACCTGCTCATCGGCCTGATGCCGGGTGATCCTATCGACATCATGATCTTCTCCGACCCGGAGATGACCCCGGCGGAGGCCGCGCGCCTGCGTGTGCTCTACGGGCTCGATCAGCCGATTTTGCAGCGCTATCTGGCTTGGCTCGGCAACGCACTGACCGGTGATTTCGGTTACTCGCGGCTCTACAACCAGCCGACCCTCGACATTCTGCTGCCACGCCTGGGCAACACGGTGATCCTGATGGGCCTCAGCTTCATCCTCGCCCTGGCGATCGCGCTGCCCGCCGGCATCTATGCCGCCACCCGGCCGCAGAGTCCGGTCGACCATGCCATCAACCTCGTCGCCTTCGCCGGCATCTCCATGCCACCCTTCTGGCTCGCCATCCTGCTGATCATCCTCTTCGCGGTAACGCTCGGCTGGCTGCCGGCCGGGGGCATGGGCGACGGCCGCGACGGCTGGGACGACCTGCGCCATCTCGTCCTGCCGGTGCTGGCCTTGACCATCGCCACGGTGGGCGGCGTCATCCGCTTCATGCGCGCCGCCGCCATCGAGACGCTGCGCCAGGACTACGTGCGCACGGCGCTCGCCAAGGGCCTCTCCGGCCGTCAGGTGGTGATCGGCCACGTGCTGCGCAATGCGATGATTCCGGTGGTCACCATCCTGGCGCTGCAGATGGGCAACCTGTTTTCCGGCGCCCTCATCACCGAGCAGATCTTCGCCTACCTGGGCATGGGCAAGACGATCTACGATGCGGTGATCGGCAACGACTACAACGTGGCGCTGGTCGGCCTGCTGCTGGCGACGCTGACGACGCTGCTGGCCAACCTGCTGGCCGACCTCGCCTATAGCTGGCTCGATCCCAGGATCAGCTACCAATGAGTATCAGCCAGCAATGACGATCCCCGCCGGAAAAGGCCTGCTGGCCGCCGAAGCCGCCCAGGCACGGGGCACGGCCCTGACGGTGCGGCAGATCTTCTGGCGCCGCTTCTACCGCCATCGTCTCGCCTTCTGCAGCCTGGTGTTCCTGGTGCTGCTCGGTCTCGCCTCGGCCGCCGCGCCCCTGGTGGAGTTCGCCCTCGGCGTCGACGGTAACCTGGTCGACCTGTTCGCCGCCAAGCAGCCGCCCTCCGCCGGGCATCCCCTCGGCACCGACGAACTGGGCCGCGACCTTCTGGTGCGGCTTCTCTACGGCGGCCGGGTGTCGCTGGTGGTGGGGTTGGCGGCGGCCCTGTGCGCGGCAATCGTCGGCACCCTGCTGGGGCTCACCGCCGGCTACTACGGCGGGCGGCTCGACGGCCTGCTGATGCGGTTTACCGACGGCGTCATCGCGCTGCCGATCCTGCCGCTGCTGATCATCCTGGCGGCCATCGACCTCGGCAAGATCGGCCTGCCGCAGGCGCTGGTCGGCTCGGAGAGCATCAGCCTCTACCGCATCGTCTTCCTCATCGCCCTGGTCGGCTGGACCACCGTGGCACGGCTGGTCCGGGGCGCCACCCTGTCCATGAAGACCCGCGAGTTCGTGCGCGCCGCCGAGGCCCTTGGCGCCTCGGCTCCACGCATCATGCTGGTGCATATCCTGCCCAACGTGGTCTCGCCGATCATCGTCGCCACCACGCTGTCGGTCGGTGGCATCATCCTGCTGGAGTCGGTGTTGAGCTTCCTCGGCCTCGGCATCCAGCCGCCGCTGCCCTCCTGGGGCAACATGCTGACCTCGGCACAGGAGCTGATCTGGGACGCGCCGGCCCTGGCGGTTTATCCCGGCCTGCTGATCTTCGTGACGGTGATCGCCTTCAACTTTCTCGGCGACGGCCTGCAGGACGCGCTCGATCCGCGCGCCCTGCAGGGCGAGGACTAGAAGCCGGCCCTAATTATTCAGCGGGGACTCCGGGAGGGTATCGTCCGGCGGTCCCGCCTCGGGATTGGGCTCCGGCGCGGGCTCCGTACCGGGCGGCGGCGTGACGTCAGGGTCGGCAACCGGCGCCGGCTCGGAGGGCTCCGCCGGATCGAGGGCCGGCTCCGGTACCGCTTCTGGGTCCGGCTCCGGCGCCGGCAGTGCGACGGTGACCGTCGCCTGATCGGTACCGTAGAAGGTCATCGGCACCTCGCCCTCGAAACCGTCCGGCGCGCGATAGCCGATGGCGCGCACCGGCACCGTGCCACCGCACAGCACAGCGACCTGCTGGCCGATGCCGGCATCGTAGACCTCGCCCACGGCGGGCCCTTGCGAGCCCGTGCCGCTGAACATTTCACCGGCCGCCGTCTCGAAGGTCGGCGGCTCCATGCCGCAGCGCTTGGAGCGCACGCCGTAGATCACCACGTCCTGACCCGGCTGGATGGAGAAGCTGCCGCCGGCGGGAATGCGCGGGGGGCCGGATTCGTAGAAGCCACGCGGGCCGCCACCACAGCCGGCGGTTGCCAGCATCACAACCGCAACGGCCAGCGCCGACGCGCCCTTCAGATGCGCCCTCATCGTACCCCCTTAAACTAACGGCTCTTTTCCACAACCCGCATCGTTGGGACGCGGACGAAATCCTGCGCCGGGAAGGTACTAAGACCGGCCACTCTCCGTCAAACCGCAAAGCGGGGGAATTTGGGCCGCGCCTAACACAGCGGAATGGGGCGGGCACCGCCCAGCAGAAACGACAGCAGCGCCCCGGCGACGAAGCCGCCGGCATGCGCCTTCCAGCCGACCGTGGCCCCGGCCAGAAAATCGCCGAGGCCGGTGGCGCCGAACAGCAGGTTCAGGCCCAGGAAGACCCCGACGAACAGCAGGGCGCGGCGCCGCTGCTCCGCCCCGCCGCCGGCGAACATGAAGCGCATCGCCGCCCCGGTCATGCCATAGACCGCGCCGGAAGCGCCGATCAGCGCCAGCGGCTCGGGGCCGCGGAACCAGAACTCGGTCAGCGCCCCGACGGCGGCGGTCAGCGCGAAGAGAAGCAGATAGCGCCAGAGGCCCAGGTTGCGTTCCACGAAACTGCCAAAGGCCAGCAGGAAGCCGAGGTTCAGCGCGATATGCATGAAGTCGGCATGCAGGAAGGCATAGGTCACCAGCGTCATGGCGCCGGCCAGGGTCGGCGCCCCGGCGCCCGGCGGCCAGAAAGTGGTGGAGACGAAGGCGAAAGTGTTGAACAGCCAGGTCCAGGCCGGCCCTTCCAGCACCTGCTCCAACAGGAAAACGCCGATCATCGCCACAGTCAGCCACAGGGTGCCCGGCGGCAGGTTGAACATCGGCTCGCGGCGCTGGAAAGGTGGGCCAGGCGGCGGCTGGTCGATCGGGTCGGGTTGGGGCGACATGAGGCTGGGTAAGGAACCGTGGGGAAAACAGTATCCCCGATGTGAGGTCTCGGCCCAGCCAAGGCAAGCAGAAAGGCCGGATCAGCCTTTCGGCTTGGGCTTGCCCGCGCGCTCGAAGCTGCCTTCGCGGTGCAATACGCCGCCCTGCTCCACCACAACGATGAGCAGCAGGAACTGGTCGACGGTCCGATGGTCGGCGGCCAGCGGCAGGATCAGGCGGTCGTAGCGCAGGAAGCTCTCGCCATCGCCGATGGGGTAAACCCGCTGGGAGAAGTGCGGCTTGGCGGAGAGGCGCAGTTCATCGTAGAGCGCCCGAGCCGTTGACAGGTACTCACCCTGGTAGAGGTCCTCGAAGGTCTTGCCGGTCGGATCGCGCCCGGCCCGCGAGACGATCTCGGTGCCGGCCAGGCGGTAGCGGTAGGTGAAATCGTCGCCGGCCGCCTCCACGGCAATCACCGCGAGGCGCGGCAGCGCCTTTCGCGGAAAGTCGGCCGGATCGAAGTCGCGGCGAGCCGGCAGCCCGTCCCCCGGCCTGTGCGCCAACCAGTAGTCGTAAAGCCAGACATGATCCGGATGGGACAGCTCGGAGAGCGGTACCACCTCGGCAACATAGTTCCGGTTTTCGGCTTTTTCGCTCATTCGAAAGGCTGCGCTTTCCACAAAGGGAATACGTCGAGGGCCAGCCGATCCGCGACGACGACCGGTTGCACCAGACTGAAAGAATATCTCTTTTGCAGCGAGCGGCAACCTCCCGGCCGCAGTCACCGGGAAAAGACCCAGAAAAGTGTCAGCGGGGCAGGGTCTGCTCGACCAGGGTGGCCCAGTAGCTGGCGCCGACTACGGCGATCTCGTCGTTGAAGTCGTAGTGCGGATTATGCACCGAACAGCCCCCGGGCCCGCCCTCCATGCCGTTGCCGAGCCAGACATAGCAGCCGGGCTTTTCCTGCAGCATGTAGGCGAAGTCCTCCGAACCCATCAGCGGCTCGGCGCCGACGGTCACCTGGTCCTCCCCCACCACGCGGGCGGCGGCCTGGGCGGCGATGCCCGTTTCCGTCTCGGTGTTCACCAGGGCCGGATAGCGCCGTTCGTAGCGCAGCGTCATGGTGGCGCCCTGGGACTCGCAGATGGCGCGGGCCATGCGCTCGATGTCCGCCTCCATCCGGTCCTGGGTTTCCTTCTTGAAGGAACGCACGGTGCCGCGGATGACCGCGGTCTCCGGAATCACATTCCAGGTATCGCCGGCATGGAACTGGGTGACGCTGACCACCACGGCGTCGAGCGGCGCGGTGCGCCGGCTGGCGATGGTCTGCAGGGACGAGACGATCTGCGCGCCGGTGACGATGGGATCGATGCCGAGCTGCGGCATGGCCGCGTGGGTGCCCTTGCCGGTCACCACGATCTCGAAGATGTCGAAAGCCGCCATGGCCGGGCCGCTGCGCAGCGACACCGAGCCGACCGGCATGCCCGGCATGTTGTGCAGGCCATAGACCGCCTCGACCGGGAACTTGTCGAACAGGCCCTCCTCCACCATCACCCGGCCACCGCCCTCGTTTTCCTCGGCGGGCTGAAAGATGAAAGTGACCCGGCCGTCGAAGTTGCGCGTTTCCGAGAGATACTTGGCGGCGCCCAGCAGCATCGCCGTATGGCCGTCGTGGCCGCAGGCGTGCATCTTGCCGTCGTGACGCGAGCGGTGGTCGAAGCCGTTCAGTTCCTGGATATGCAGCGCATCCATGTCGGCGCGCAGGCCGATGGTGCGGCCCGAGGCATTGCTCTGGCCGTCCAGTACGCCGACCACGCCGGTGGTGGCCAGGCCGCGGTGCACCGCAATGCCAAACTCGGCCAGCTTCTCGGCCACGAAATCCGCCGTGCGTACCTCCTCGAAGGCGGTCTCCGGATGGGCATGGATGTCGCGGCGCCAGCCCTTGATCTCGTCGTGGAACTCGGCGATGCGGTTGATGACGGCCATGACAGAAAACCTCTCGACAGATGTACTCAGGAAGCGACGCCGCGTGGCGGCAGCCGGCCTTCCTCCACTGCGTGACAGGATACCTCACCTGCCGCCATCGCCAAGGCCTTCGGCGCTTCCCGGCGGCAGCGCTCCTGGGCGAAGGGGCAGCGCGGGTGGAAATGGCAGCCGGCGGGCGGGGCGATGGGGCTCGGCACCTCGCCGGCCACCGGGGTCCGCGCCCGTCCGGTCATCTCCAGATCGGGAATGGCATCCAGCAGCATGCGGGTATAGGGGTGCTGCGGCTGGTGGAACAGCGCCTTGGCCTCGCCCCACTCGACCAGGCGGCCGAGGTACATGACGCCGACGTAATCGGCGATGTGATAGACCACGGCCAGGTCATGGCTGATGAACAGGTAGGTCAGACCCAGTTCGCGCTGCAGGCCTTTCATCAGGTTCAGGATCTGCGCCTGCACGGACACGTCGAGCGCCGAGGTCGGCTCGTCGCAGACCAGAAACTCCGGGTTGCTCGCCAGGGCCCGGGCGATGGAGATGCGCTGGCGCTGGCCGCCGGAAAATTCGTGCGGGAATTTCTCGCCATCGGCAGGCGACAGGCCGACCTGCTCCAGCAACTCGCCGACGCGCGCGGCGATCTCCCGCCGGCCGCTCAGCAGTTTGTGGGCGCGGATCGGCTCGGCGACGATGCTGGCGACCCGCCAGCGCGGGTTGAGGCTGGCATAGGGATCCTGGAAAATCATCTGCAGGCGTTTGCGCAGCGGCCCGGTCTCCGCCCGGGTCCTGAGGCTCGCCATATCGACGCCCTCGAAGACGATGCGCCCACCGCTCGGTCGATGCAGCCCGACGACCAGCCGGGCCACGGTCGACTTGCCGCAGCCGGACTCGCCGACCAGGCTGAAGGTCTTGCCGCGCGGAATGCGGAACGACACCTGATCGACCGCCGTCAGCAGCAGACGGCGCTCGCCCTGCAACAGGCGGTTCAGCAAGGGCGACGAGACGTCGAACAGCTTGGAGAGATCCTCGACCTCGACCAGCAGATCGTCTTGGCTTGCCGTCGCGGCCTCAGCCATCGGTGCCGCTCCGCTCCGCAGCGCCGCCGTGCAGCCAGCAGGCCGCTTCGCTTGCCCCCACAGGCTCCAGTTCCGGGCGCTCGCGCCGGCACCGCGCGAAGGCCTGGGGGCAGCGCGGATTGAAGGCGCAGCCGGTTGGGATGGCGTCGAGCCGCGGCATGGCGCCGTCGATCTGGGTCAGCCGTTCGACATCGTGGCCGACCAGCGGGATCGACCCCATCAGGCCCACGGTGTAGGGGTGCCTGGCGCGCAAAACCACATCGGCGACCGGTCCGACTTCGACGATGCGCCCGGCGTACATCACGGCGACGCGGTCGGCGGTCTCGGCGATGACGCCCATGTCGTGGGTGACCAGCATGACCGCGGCGCCGTGCTCGCGGCAGAGGCGTTTCAGCAGGGTGATGATCTGCGCCTGTATCGACACGTCCAGCGCGGTGGTCGGCTCGTCGGCGATGATCAGGCGCGGGTTGGCGCAGAGCGCCAGGGCGATGACCACCCGCTGGCGCATGCCGCCGGAGAATTCGTGCGGATACTGGTCGACGCGGCGTTCGGCGGCCGGAATGCCGACCTCCTGCAGCAGTTCGATGGCGCGCTTGCGGGCGCCCTTCTCGCTCATGTCGGTGTGGGTGAGGATGGTCTCGGTGAGCTGGCGGCCGACGGTGTAGAGCGGATTCAGCGAGGTCAGCGGGTCCTGGAACACCATGCCGATGTGACGCCCGCGGATGCGCCGCAATTTCTCGTAGGGCAGGTTGTCGATGCGCCGGCCGTCGAAGACGATCTGCCCGCCGGCGATGCGACAGGGCGGCTCCAGCAGGCCGATAACGGCGGCGCCGGTCAGCGACTTGCCGGCGCCCGACTCGCCGACCACACCCAGTACCTCGCCCTCGCCGATGTGGAAGGAGACGTCGTCGACGGCGACCAGGGTGCCGCGCCGGCCCGGGATTTCGATGCGCAGGTTGTCGACCCGCAGCAGTGCCTTGTTCGAGTGGTCAAAGGGCATGGCGCTTACCGCAGCTTCGGGTTCAGGGCGTCGCGCAGCCAGTCGCCCAGCAGGTTGACGGCCAGCACCAGAAGAGCCAGGGCGGCACCGGGGAAGATGGTGATCCACCAGGAACCGGAAAACAGGAAGTCGTTGCCGACGCGGATCAGGGTGCCGAGCGACGGCGAGGTCGCCGGCACGCCGACGCCGAGAAACGACAGCGTTGCCTCGGAGATCACCGCGATGGCCAGATTGATGGTGGCGATCACCAGCACCGGCCCCATGACGTTGGGCAGCACGTGGCGCAGCATGATCAGCAGCGGTGGAATACCGATGACCCGTGCCGCCTGAACGTATTCCTTGCTGCGCTCGACCATCGCCGAGCCGCGCACGGTGCGGGCGTACTGCACCCAGAACGACAGGCCGATGGCGAGTACGAGAACGTAGAACCAGATATCGCTGTGCAGGTCGCGCGGCAGCACGGTGCGTGACAGCCCGTCGATGAGCAGCGCGATGAGGATCGCCGGGAACGTCAGCTGCACATCGGCAATGCGCATGATGACGGCATCGACCGTGCCGCCGAGGTAGCCGGCGAGCAGGCCCAGGCCGACACCCAGCACCATGGCGAAGAGCACCGAGGCGAAGCCGACTCCCAACGAGATCCGGGCACCGTAGATCACCGCCGAGAGCATGTCGCGGCCCTGGGCGTCGGTGCCCAGCAGGAAGCGCGGATCGCCACCGCCGGTCCACACCGGCGGAATCTCGGAATCCATCAGATCGATGCCGGCGAGGTCGAAGGGATCGTAAGGCGCCACCAGCGGTGCGAAAACCGCCGAGCCGACGAAGATCAATGTGACCACGGCGGAGACCACCACCACCGGCGAACGGGTGAAGGAGTACCACAGGTCGCTGTCGAAGAAGCGCCGGATACCGTCGGCCATCCGCGCGCCAAGGCCCGGCTCGGCGAGGCTCGCCTTATCGTCGCCGGCGCTCATCCCCGCCCCTTACGGATGGCCCGCGGCCACGGCCTTGTCGGCGCGCAGACGGGGGTCGACGACGTAGTACAACAGGTCGACGATCAGGTTGATGATGACGAAGAAGAAGCCGACCAGCATCAGGTAGGCGGCCATCACCGGGATATCGACCTCGGTGATCGCCTGCAGGAACAACAGACCCATGCCGGGCCACTGGAAGACCTGCTCGGTGATCAGCGCAAAGGCGATGATGGAGCCGAGCTGCAGGCCGGTGATGGTGATCACCGGCACCAGGGTGTTCTTCAGTGCATGACCGAAGTTCACCGCCCGGTTGGACAGGCCACGGGCGCGGGCGAACTTGATGTAATCGGTGCGCAGAACCTCCAGCATCTCGGCGCGCACCAGGCGCATGATCAGCGTCATCTGGAACAGCGCCAGGGTGATCGACGGCAGGATCAGGGCCAGCAGCCCGGACTTGGTTAGGAAGCCCGTCGACCACCAGCCGAGCTGCACGGTGTCGCCACGCCCGAAGGTTGGCAGTTGCGGCACCAGCGTGAAGCCGACGGCGGCGTTGACGTCCTGCGCCAGCACCCCGAAGACGAGGATCAGCAGGATGCCGATCAGGAAGGTCGGCAGCGAGATGCCGATGAGGGAGACCGTCAGGAACACCTGCGACAGGAAGCCGCGGCGGTGCAACCCGGTGTAGACACCCATGGGCACGCCGATGAAAAAAGCCAGGGCGGCGGCGATCAGGGACAGCTCCAGCGTTGCCGGCGCGCGCTCGGCGATCAGCTCCGCCACCGACCGGCGGTGGCGGTAGGAGATACCGAAATCGCCCTGCACGGCGTTGGCCAGGAAGCGCCCGTACTGGACGACGAAGGGATCGTCCAGGCCGAGACGCTCGCGCAGCGCCTGGCGCTGCTCCAGGGTGGTGTCCTGGCCGACCATGTTGTTGATCGGATCGCCGACATAGTTGAACAGCGAGAACGCAATGAAGCCGACCGCCAGCATCACCAGGATGGACTGCAGAAGCCGTCGGACGACGAAGGCGATCATGAAGCTCTAGGTCCTGTACTGGCCCTGGCGGCGTAAGGGACGGGCACGGCGACTCCGAATCGAAAGGGCCCGGGTGTCGCCACCCGAGCCCTCTTCATAGCACCTTGCTTACTTAACCGTCACGTATCGCAAATGAAACATATCGTCGGGACGCTGGGCCACAGTCACCTTGTCGCTGACGCCCCAGGACAGCGGCTGCTGGTGCAGCGGGATATGGCCGACCTCGTCGGCGTGGATCTTGTTCGCTTCGTCGATCAGCGCCTGACGTTTCGCCGGGTCTATCTCCACCTGGATCAGGTCGGCCAGCTCGGTGACCCGCTGGTTGCAGTAGCCCCCGAGGTTGAACGATCCCTTGCCGTCGCCGCGGCAGGCCATGGTCGAGGCGATCACGTTGTGGGCATCGAAGGTCGAGGGGGTCCAGCCGAGCAGGTAAAAGCTGGTGTCGTAGCCGTTCTGTTCCAGCACCTTGGCGAAATACTTCGACTTGCTCTGTGCCAGCAGATCGATCTTCACACCGACCTTGGCCAGCATCGAGGCAACCGCCTGGCAGATCCGCTCGTCGTTCACGTAGCGGTCGTTAGGACAGTCCATGGTGACCTCGAAGCCGTCGGGATAGCCGGCCTCGGCCAGCAGGGCCTTGGCCTTGCCGACGTCATAGGGCAGGCGCACGTTCAGCGCCGGATTGTAGCCGTTGATCTGCGGCGCGATCATCAGGTTGCTCGGCGTCGAAGCGCCGCGCATGATCTTGTCCTTGATCGCCTCGATATCGATAGCCTGGAAAAACGCCTGGCGCACCCGCTGGTCCTTGAAGGGGTTCTTGCCCTTTACGCTGGAATACAGCAGCTCGTCGCGCGCCTGATCGAAGCCCAGAAAGATGGTGCGCGCCTCCGCGCCGGTCAGCGGGCTGACCCCGGCGGCATCTTCCAACCGCTTCCAGTCCTGCACCGGCACCGGGTAGGCCATGTCGACGTCGCCGGAGATCAGGGCCGCCACCCGCGTCGCGTCCTGACCGATCGGCGTGAAGATCGCCTCGGTGACGTTGCTCTTGCTGTCGCCCCACCAGTTGGGATTGGGCTCCAGTACCGTGCGCACGTCAGGCTGACGTTCCTTCACCATGAACGGACCGGTGCCGTTGGCGTGCAGGTTGGCGTAGTTGCCCTGGTCGTCGCCCTTGATATTGGTGGGGTCGGTGGTGCCGTGCTCCTGCGACCACTCCTTGTCCATGATCATGAAGATCTCGAGCTGCAGCGGCAGGATCGGATTGGGCTGCGGCGTCATCAGGTCGACCGTGTAGTCGTCGACCTTCACCGCGTCCTTGATGAGGGCGGCGATGACCTTCATGTCGGAGCCTTCGGAATTGATCCGCTGCACCGAGAAGATCACGTCGTCGGCGTTGAAGTCGCTGCCGTTGTGGAACTTCACGCCCTTGCGCAGGGTGAAGCGCCAGACCGTCGGCTCCACGTTCTCCCAGGAGGTCGCCAAGCCGGGCTGCAACTGCAGATCGGGCGTGCGCGAAACCAGCCCTTCATAGAAGTTCAATTGGAAGCCGAGCGAGAAGGTCTCGAAGAGGCCGTGCGGGTCCAGCGTCTGAATATCGCCCTGAAAGGCCCACTTGAAGGTTTCCGCCTGGGCGCCGGCACTGCCGGCAAGCATGCCCGCCGCCGCAGCCGCAGCCAGCAAGCCGCGCCTCGCCATCTTACCCCGTTGCCGTAGCAGCAGTCGTTGAAACATAGCCGCGTCCCCTTTGTCAGTCCCGGCGGGGCGCTATTGCCCCTGACCGTGTGTTGATTTTGCAGACTGAAATACAACTGTTGATAAAACGGCTCGAACTGCGATAATTCGGCACTAGCCTATTACGAATTACTTTTTGAAAACAAGCGACTTACCGGAATCTTGCCCCCTACGCTCGCGCTACCACTAAAGCGTTTGTTTCACGAAGCGCCCACCTTTCACGATCGCCTGCAGGTGAGCCCCCTGCGCCTCCAGCAGCGCGAGGTCTTCGAGCGGATCGCCGTCCACAACGATAAGATCGGCAAAAGCGCCCGGCGCGACGACCCCCAATTCGCCCTCGGCATTCAGCAGCGCCGCATTCACCGAGGTCGCCGAGCGCAGGATCTCCGCCGGCGACAGCACCTCGGCGCGGATCGCGAACTCGTGCGACTGGTGCGCCTGCATGGCGCCCAGCAGATCGGTGCCGAAGCCGACCGACACGCCGGCCGCCTTGAGAATCTCCAGCGACTTCACGCCGGCCGCACGCACCACCTTCAGCTTCTCCAGCCCCACCGCCGGCAGCCCCAGTTCGGGACCGAAACGCTCCAGCATCTGATAGGTCACCAGGGTCGGCACCACATAAGCACCGGCCTCGGCACAAGCGCGGGCCGTTGGCGCATCGATCAGGTTGGCGTGTTCGATGGAGCGCACGCCGAAAGCGACGCAGCGCGCGATGGCCTCGGGCGTGTAAGCATGGGCCATAACGTAGGTGCGCCAGGAGGTCGCCTCCCAGACGATGGCGCGGATCTCGTCTTCCGAATACTGCAGGTTCCAGATCGGATCGGTCGGTGAGGAGACGCCGCCCGACGCCATGATCTTGATCTGCGTCGCGCCCTTGCGCAGTTCCTCCCGCGCGGCCTGCTGCACCGCCGGCACGCCGTCGGCGATAGCCCCGAAGATGTGGGCGCTCTGGCCGCAGAAGCAGGGATCGCCCCCCGCCTCCAGGCTGCGGAAGTCGGCGTGGCCGCCGGTCTGGGTCAGGGCGCGGCCGGAATAGAACAGCCGCGGCCCTTCAATGAGCCCGGCCTTGATCGCCATGGCGAGGCCGTAGTCGGCACCGCCGGCATCGCGCACCGTGGTGAAGCCGCGCTGCAGCGCGGCCTCCAGCAGGTGTCTTGCGTGCTGATGCAGGAAGGATCGCGGCAGGAACTCCATCTTGGAGAAGTCCGGGTCGGCGGCCATGGCATGGAAATGGGCGTCGATCAGGCCGGGCATCAGGGTGCGGCCCTTCAGGTCGATGACCTCGGCGCTCGATACCTTGATCGGTTTGTCGGAGACTTCCCTGATGCGCTCGCCCTCGACGAGGACGTGGTGGCCGTCACGCAGCGCGCTGCCCAAACCGTCGAACAGCCGGGCGTTCTCGAAGAGAATCATCGCGCGTCCGTCCACCCCTGGTCGCTCCCTGCCCCCGAGTCCCGGCGGCTATGCTAAGTGCGCTCTGCACGCGCCGCAATGAGTGAAACCAGGAATCTCAGCGGGTAAGACTGCCACCCACCGCAGCCGTCCGCTGGAGCAGCGCGCGGAAGGTCGCGCGGGCCAGCGGCTCCGCCTCCGTCCAGCCCATGCCGGGTCTGAGACTCGGGTCGTACAGCATCTGCAACAGCAGGCGGTCGCGCGCGGTGAGATCGATGTATGCGCCGGCATCGCCGAACACCGATTCGGCGCTGGAATCGAGATCGTACAGGAGGCCCAGCACCTGGGTCGTCTGCTGCACCAGACAGCCCCCGACCGTGCGCTCGCCACGGTCGGTGCGGATGAAGACCACGGCAAAATCGATGCCCCGCCCGCCGGGCCAGCCGCCCCAGACGAAACCGAAGCAGGTGGCACCCGGTGCCATGACATCCAGCCGCTTGCCGAAGGCCGCCGGGTCGGGGATGCGATGGGCGAAGCGCGCGCGGTGATCGCGCGCCGCCGCAAAGGGGTCGTCAGCGTAAAAGAGCAGCAGGTTGGCCTGAGCTTCCGGTGCCTCGTCGACGGCGAGACCGGTGAGGTCCGCGAGGTCGGCCAGGTGGCGCCGCGCCGCTGCCCGGTAGTCAGACCGGTCGGTCCCGATGACGGCAGCGCGAATTGGCCCGGTCCACTTGGCCAGATGACGGTTCCCCGTCCCGGCCGGTCCATAGACGGCCCGGCGAAAATCGTCGAGCAGTGCCTGTTCAGTCGGATCGGGCGGCGCCGCCTGAGGCGTGGGCGCCGTACAGGCTGTCAGCAGCAGCACCCCGGCGAGGGCCCACCTTGCAACGCTTTTCCCCATGACCTCGTCTCTCTCCTGACAATTCCGCTGTCCGGCCCCGGACGCCGGGCGGCAGCCTTGACCTTTTCGCACGGCTGGCGGCCAGATTAGCTGCTATCATGAAATCCGGCGGAAACAATCCGTAACGATCCGGGGGAGTTTGCCTTCGCCTGCGGCCGCCACCACTTAATAGTGATCCGCCCAACCGCGAAACCCCAGCAGAGAGTCGCAGGCCGCCCCCGCATGTACGCTTTTTTCGAGCGCCTTTTCGACCCCCTCGCCCCCGCCGACATCACCCGGCCGCCCAAGGCCACGTCTGCATTCTTCTGGCATTTCCTGGGGCCGATCCGCGGCCTGCTGATTGTCACCCTGGCGGTCTCGGGCGTCGCCGCCGGCGCCGAACTGGCGCTCTATGCCTTCCTCGGCGTATTGGTCGACTGGGTTACGGTGAGCACGCCGGAGAACTTCCTTGCCGAGCACGGCTGGATGCTGGCCGGCATGGCCTTCGTCGCGCTGTTCCTGCGCCCGCTGGCAACGCTGATCTCGCGCGGCCTGATCAATCTCAGCATCGCGCCGGGCCTCACCAACCGGGTGCGCTGGCTGAACCATCGCTACGTCGTGCGCCAGAGCCTGACCTATTTCCAGAACGACTTCGCCGGGCGCATCGCGCAAAAGGTCCTGCAGACCGGCCACGCGGTGCGCGAAGCGGTCATCAACGTGATCGACGGTGTGTGGTTCCTGCTGATCTATCTGGTCGGCACGCTGGCGCTGTTCGCCGGAATCGACTGGCGCCTGCTGCTGCCGGTGCTGGTGTGGACTCTGGCTTATGCCGCCGTCATCTATTACATGGTGCCGCCGGTGCGCCGTAAATCGGCGGCGGTGTCCGAGTCGAACTCCGCCCTGACCGGGCGGATCGTCGACAGCTATACCAACATCCAGTCGGTCAAGCTGTTCGCCCACGCCGAGCGCGAGGAAGCCTTCGTCGCCGAGGTGATCGACCGGCATACCCTGAACCTGCGCCAGCTTATGCGCGCCATCTTCCTGATGACGGTCACGCTGACGCTGTTGAATACCGCGCTGATCCTGGCGGTCACCGCTCTTGCCCTGACGCTGTGGATGAAAGCCGAGGTCACCGTCGGTGCCATTGCGGTCGCCATCGGGCTGATCATCCGCCTGACCCAGATGTCGGGCTGGATTCTGCGCACCGTAACGAGCCTCTTCGAGAACATCGGCACCGTGCAGAACGGCGTCGAAACCATTTCGCAGCCCTACACCGTCAACGACGCGCCGGAGGCAAAGCCGCTGGCGGTGGCCACTGGCGAGGTCCGCTGCGAGGAGAGCGGCTTCCACTACGGCCAGGACGGCGGCATCATCGAGAATCTGACGTTGAGCATCCGGCCCGGCGAGAAGGTGGGCCTCGTCGGCCGCTCCGGCGCCGGCAAGTCGACCCTGGTCAACCTGCTGCTGCGCTTCTACGACCTGGAGAGCGGGCGCATCCTGATCGATGGCCAGGACATCGCCGCCGTGACGCAGCAGAGCTTGCGCGCGCAAATCGCCATGGTGACCCAGGACACTGCCCTGCTGCACCGCTCGATCCGCGACAACATCGTCTATGGCAGGCCCGAGGCGAGCGAGACGGACATGCGCCGCGCCGCCGAACTGGCCGAGGCGGCGGGCTTCATTCCCGAGCTGCAGGATCTGCGCGGCCGGCGCGGCTACGACGCCCACGTCGGCGAACGCGGGGTGAAGCTGTCCGGCGGCCAGCGCCAGCGCATCGCCATCGCCCGGGTGATCCTGAAAGACGCGCCGATCCTGGTGCTCGACGAGGCCACCTCGGCCCTGGACTCGGAGGTCGAGGCGGCGATTCAGAGCCAGTTGCAACACTTGATGGGCGACAAGACGGTCATCGCCATCGCCCACCGCCTTTCCACCATCGCCGCGATGGACCGCCTGGTGGTGATGGACAAGGGCCATATCGTCGAAGAAGGCAGCCACGCCGAACTGCTGTCCAAGGGCGGCCTCTATGCCCAGCTGTGGGAGCGCCAGTCCGGCGGCTTCATCGGCGTCGATGAGGCCCAGCGCCAGGCGTCATAGTCGTCACAGGCGTCGGTGCGTAGACGAGTTTCCACGCAGCAAGGAGCAGCTTCTTGGCCCATGCCCTCCTGGTCTTCGCCCATCCGCTGCAAGACAGCTTCTGCGCCGCCATCGCCGCACGCGCCAGCGCCGCACTCACCGCCGCGGGCCACACCGTGGACAGGCTTGATCTCTACGCCGAGGCCTTCCAGCCCTGTCTCACTGCCGGCGAGCGGCGCGCCTACTATGGCGAGCCCCCCGATGTCACTGGCGATATCACTGGCCACACCTCCGGCGTCGCCGACGCGGTCGCCCGCCTGCGCGCGGCCGGCAAGCTGGTGTTGGTGTTTCCGCAGTGGTGGTTCGGCATGCCGGCGATCCTGAAGGGTTGGATCGACCGCGTGTTCCAGCCGGGCGTCGCCTTCCGGCACACGCCGGGCTACGGCCAGATCCTCCCCTGCCTCGACAACATCGACAGCGTTCTCACGATCACCACACTCGGGTCGCCCTGGTGGGTCGCCGAGCTCTATATGCGCAACCCCGTGCGGCGGCAGATCAGAAGCGGCATCGTCGGCCCCTGCACCCGATCGGCCCGTTTCCGCATGCTGAACTGCTATCACGCCGAAAAGCTCTCCGACGCCCGGCGCGAGGCCTTTCTCGCACGGGTCGACAAGGCCGCCGGCGCGCTTTAACAAGCCGGTCGAAAACGCTTGTCCGCCAATGGTTTCGCCCTATGCGCCGGCCACAGGCCGCCTATGCGCCTTGGATCGCGGGCAAAGGCTTGGCCTTCCCCCGGGGCTGGGAGTAGGCTGCCGGCGGTCCCGCCTTCGCCCGCCCGGCGTCCTGCCGTGCGCCCGGGGGCAGGCGAAACGTCTTTGCTTTAGGAGAACCCCATGAGCGTCCGGCCAAACTCGGCGGCCAGCCGTGATATCGCCTATCACCTGCACCCCTACACCAACGCCCGCAAGAACGAGGACGAAGGATCGCTGATCCTCGACCGCGGCGACGGGGTCTACGTGATCGACGAAGACGGCAACCGTTATCTGGAGGCCATGGCGGGCTTGTGGTGCGCCGGGCTCGGTTTCAGCGAGAAACGGCTGGTCGACGCCGCGACCCAGCAGATGTCGAAGCTGCCCTACTACCATTCCTTCGCGCAGAAGACGGCGACCCCGGTGGTCGACCTCGCCGAGAAGCTGATCCAGATGACCCCGGCGCAGCTGACCAAGGTGTTCTTCGCCAACTCCGGCTCGGAAGCCAACGACACCGTCGTGAAGATGGTGTGGTACTACAACAACGCGCTCGGCCGGCCCGAGAAGAAGAAGATCATCGGCCGCATCAAGGGCTACCACGGCGTCACCGTCGCCGCCGCCAGCCTGACCGGCCTGCCCTATGCGCAGTTCGATTTCGACGTGCCGATCGCGAACATCATCCACACCGGGGCGCCGCACTACTACCGCTTCGCCGAGGAAGGCGAGAGCGAGGCCGACTTCGTCGACCGTCGGGTGCGCGAGCTGGAAGAACTGATCCTGGCGGAAGGCCCCGACACGGTCGCCGCCTTCATCGGCGAGCCGCTGCAGGGCGCCGGCGGCGTCATCGTGCCGCCCGCGGGCTATTGGGAAAAGATCCAGGCCGTCCTGAAGAAGTACGACGTGCTGCTGGTCGCCGACGAGGTGATCACCGGCTTCGGGCGGACCGGCAACCTGTTCGGCTGCGAGACCTTCGGGATCAAACCGGACATGATGAGCGTGGCCAAGCAGTTGAGCAGCGCCTACATGCCGGTCTCGGCGGTGCTGGTCAGCGACAAGATCTACCAGGTCCTCGCCGACAACTCGGCCAAGCGTGGCTCCTTCGGCCACGGCTACACCTACAGCGCCCATCCGGTGGCCGCCGCGGTGGCGCTGGAGACGCTGAAGATCTACGAGGAGCGCAACATCGTCGACCACGTCCGCGCGGTGGCGCCGCGGCTGCAGGAAGGCCTGCGCCGCTTCGCCGATCACCCGCTGGTCGGCGAGGTGCGCGGCATCGGCCTGATCGCCGCGGTCGAACTGGTCGCCGACAAGGCGGCCAAGACGCCCTTCGAGCCGGTCGGCAAGGTCGGCGCCTTCTTCGCGGCGCGGGCCCAGGACCACGGCGTGATCTTCCGCAATCTGGGCGACACCATCGCCTGCTGCCCGCCGATGATCATCAGCGAGGCGGAGATCGACGAGATTCTCGCCGGCTTCGCCAAAGCCCTGGACGAAACCGCCGCCTGGGTGAGCGAGCAGGGCCTGGCCGCGGTAGCCTAGGGGGCGTCCCGGGCGCGCGCCCGGGTGGCGCCGGCTGGGGCGTGGTCGCGGCTGGCACCCCCGATTCTGTGTCGATTTGACGCGGAAAACAGCGGCTTATCTGGCACTTTCTGGGGGTGACCCCGGATGGAATTTGTTAGTATGCGCTATCTTGGGTCTGTCCGGGGCCCGGAAACCGTAGCGATTGCCGGCCTGAGTCCCCGCTTTGGCCCGCCCAGCCGGAAGACGTAGTAACGATGGATTTCGAGCGCTTTTTCGCCCAGGAAATGGCCGGCCTGAAGGCCGAGGGCCGCTACCGCGTGTTCGCCGAGTTGGAGCGCCAGGCGGGGGATTTCCCGCACGCCCGCCGCTATGCCCCGGCCGGCAGCGCGACCGGCCAGGTCGACGACGTCACCGTGTGGTGCTCCAACGACTACCTGGGCATGGGCCAGCACCCGGCGGTCCTGGCCGCCATGCACGAGGCGATCGACCGCTGCGGCGCCGGCGCCGGCGGCACCCGCAACATCTCCGGCACCAACCACTATCATGTCCTGCTGGAGCGGGAACTGGCGGCCCTGCACGGCAAGGAAGCCGCGCTGCTGTTCACCTCCGGCTACGTCTCCAATTGGGCGGCGCTGGGCACCCTGGCGGCGCGCCTGCCCAACTGCATCGTGTTCTCCGATGCCCTGAACCATGCCTCGATGATCGAGGGCATCCGCTATTCCAGGGCCGGCAAGGCGATCTTCCGCCACAACGACCCGGAACACCTCGACCGCCTGTTGAGCGAGGCCGACCCGGCCGCCGCCAAACTGGTCGCCTTCGAATCGGTCTATTCGATGGACGGCGACGTCGCCCCCATCGCGGAGATCTGCGACGTGGCCGAAAAGCACGGCGCCATGACCTACCTGGACGAGGTTCACGCCGTCGGCCTGTACGGGCCCTGCGGCGGCGGCATCGCCGAACGCGAGGGCCTGATGGATCGCCTGACGGTCATCGAGGGCACCCTCGGCAAGGCCTTCGGCGTGATGGGCGGTTATATCGCCGCCTCGGCCGCGCTGTGCGACTTCGTGCGCAGCTTCGCCTCCGGCTTCATCTTCACCACCTCGCTGCCGCCGGCGGTGGCCGCCGGGGCACTGGCCAGCGTCTCCCACCTGCGCCGCAGCCAGGCCGAACGCGACGCCCACCAGGAGCGCGCGGCGACCCTGAAGCGCCGCCTCGCCGAGGCCGGCCTGCCGGTAATGCCGTCGGAAAGCCACATCGTCCCGGTGCTGGTCGGCGATCCGGTGGCCTGCCGCGCGGTCACCGACCGCCTGATGGAGCAGTACGGCATCTACGTGCAGCCGATCAACTACCCGACCGTCCCGCGCGGCACCGAGCGCCTGCGTCTGACGCCGACGCCGCTGCACAGCGATGCGGCCATGGACCGCCTGGTCGCCGCCCTGACTGAAATCTGGCAGGCCATGAACCTGCGTCGCGCCGCCTAGGTCTGCCCCGACAGCGCAGACCCGACCGCGCCGACCCGACCCCGCCGCCCCGGACTCGCACTGCCCCAGGCCGGCTGCCTGCCACCGGTTCCAGGGGACTCGCCCAAGGCGCGGGCCGCCAGGCCCCAGGAACCCACAATTGTTACAGCCGGCGCCAGCCCCGGGCATTGCCCCGGTGACCCTCACGGGCAATGCTAGGCTCACAAGCGGAGTCGAGAGAGGGCCTGCCTTCTTCAGCCTGATCGGGGGCCGGGCGGGCGGCCAAAACGGGCCCGCGCAGTGGGGAGGGAAGTGAATGATCCTGGGCAAACGTGCAGCCGGCAATTCCGCAGCCGGTGGCCTGGTCGGCCTGTTGGCGTTGGGTCTGCTGCTGGCCTCTGCAAGCGGCCCGGCAAAAGCTCAAGATGCACCGCCGGAGGCCCAGCCGGCGGTCTCCGCCCCAACGACCGACCCGGCCACCGCCCCGTCTTCTGAAAGCACCGCCCCTGCGAAGGCGGCCGAAACCGACGCCGCCGGCACGGATCCTGACGCGACCGCCCCCACCACGAGCGCGACGACGAAGCCGCCAGCCAAGCCCAGTGGGCCGTTGGTGGTCGTCTCCTGGGGAGGCGCCTACTCGCAGAGCCAGGAGGAGGCGATCTACCGTCCCTTCACCCGCTCCACCGGCATCGACGTCAGCCGCAAGGTCTACGCCGGCGGCCTGGACGTGATCCGCGCACAACTGGCCAGCGGCGAGGGCGCCTGGGACGTGGTCGACGTCGAGCCGGCCGATGCCCAGGACGGCTGCGACGAAGGCCTGTTCCAGGAGCTCAGCGTCGTGCTGCCGGCGGCGCCGGACGGCACCGCCGCCACCGCCGATTTCCTGCCGGGCACACTGCAACCCTGCGCCGTCGGCTCGCTGGCCTGGTCGATGGTGCTGGCCTACGCCGCCGGCCCGGAATCGGCGCGCGCCGATGACGCGGTGCCGGCCAGCCTGCAGGATTTCTTCGATCTGGATCGCTTCCCGGGCAAGCGCGGGCTGCGTCGCACGCCGATGGCCAACCTGGAGTGGGCGCTGCTGGCCGATGGCGCCGCCCCGGCGGAGGTTTACGACCTGCTGCGCACCGAAGCCGGTATCGCGCGCGCCTTTGCCAAGCTCGACACCATCCGCGACGACATCGTCTGGTGGGAGGACGCCGGCGAACCGGCCCGCCTGCTGTCGGACGGCAGTGTCGCCATGACCACCACCTTCAACGCGCCGATCTTCGCGGCCATCGCCGTGCGCCAGCGGGCCATCGCCCTGATCTGGGATCGCCAGATCTGGGATATCGATCTCTGGGCGGTCCCGGTCAGCGCGCCCAACCGGGAGGCGGCATTGGAGTTCATCCGTTTCGCCACCAGCCCGGGGCCCCTCGCCCGCCAGACCCGTTGGATTCCCTATGGGCCGGTGCGCCTCTCCTCCGCCGAACTGGTTGGCGACTATGTCCACGCCGACATCGACATGGCCCCTTTCCTGCCGACAACGGCGGAGAACCTGTCGACCGCCTTGCGCAACGATGCCCTGTTCTGGCGCGAGCAGGGCCCCGCCCTGGTCGAGCGCTTCAACGCCTGGCTGGCCCGCTGAGCAATAACGCGAGCGATATGGGGCGCCCTGTCCACCCCCCTTCCTGCCCATCCCCTCGAAGCCTGGCCCGATAGAGAAATTCGCAACTCTCAACCCTTACGTGTTGGTGTTGCGCCTCTATTTTTTCAAGGTTTCATCGCCCGAAGTGATCGGCTAGGCTTCGGCTCATAACAAAAAGCGATCACGTGCTATGGGCAACAAGCCTGAGCATTGTGGTTATACTAACGGTAACTTGGGGGCGCAGGGAGAAACCGCGAGTGGTAAGCGGAAACCAGGACTTTATTGTTCGGTTTGTCGGCGTACAGAAGAGTTACGACGGCGAAACATTGGTTGTGAAGGACCTGAATCTTGACATGGTCCGGGGCGAATTCCTGACCATGTTGGGGCCATCGGGGTCGGGCAAGACGACCTGCCTGATGATGCTGGCAGGATTTGAGGTCCCCACACGCGGTCAGATCCTTCTGAAGGACAAGCCGATCAACGACGTGCCGCCGCATAAACGCGGCATCGGCATGGTATTCCAGAACTACGCTCTGTTCCCGCACATGACGGTGGCGGAGAATCTCGCCTTTCCGTTGCAGGTGCGCGGCCTGGGCAGGAGCGATGTCGAGGAACGCGTCAACCGCGCGCTCGACATGGTACGCCTGGGTGCGTTCGGCGGCCGTCGGCCGGCGCAGCTTTCCGGTGGCCAGCAGCAGCGCGTGGCGGTAGCCCGCGCCCTGGTGTTCGAACCGGAACTGGTGCTGATGGACGAACCGCTCGGCGCGCTGGACAAGAACCTGCGCGAAGAGATGCAGTACGAGATCAAGCATATCCACGAGAGCCTGGGCGTCAGCGTCGTCTACGTGACGCACGACCAGTCCGAGGCGCTGACCATGTCGAACCGTATCGCGGTGTTCGACGACGGCGTGATCCAGCAGCTGGCCGCACCGGACCAGCTTTACGAGAAGCCGGAAAACGCGTTCGTCGCCAGCTTCATCGGCGAGAACAACAAGCTCCACGGCAAGGTCTCTCAGGTCAACGGCAACCGCTGCATCGTCGAAGTCGACGGCGGCGGGGTGATCGAGGCACTACCGGTGAACATCGGCGGTGTCGGCCTGCCGACCACGCTTTCCTTGCGCCCGGAACGGGTTGTCATCAACCCCAACGGCGCGCTCGGCACCAATACCTTCGAGGCCAAGGTCGAAGAATTGATCTACCTCGGCGACCACATCCGCACCCGCGTGACTGTGGCCGGCAATTCCGACTTCATCATCAAGGTGCCCAACGCCCACGGCCACGCCGTGCTGGCGGAGGGCGCCACGATCAAGGTGGGATGGTCGGCGGAGGATTGCCGCGCGCTCGATGCCTGACCCGGGAGAACGGGCGGGCCGGAGAGAATCCGGCCAGGCAGGCGAACGCCGGCTGACGTTGTGAACTGTACCAACAGGGAGAACATTATGAAGAAAACGGTTGTTAAATCTGCGATCGGAGCGGCCTTCGGCGTCGCTTCGCTCGGCCTGCTGGCCTCCACGGCCAGCGCTGCCGAGATTACCGTCGTCTCTTGGGGCGGCGCCTACACGACCAGCCAGGTGAAGGCCTATCACGAGCCCTATACGGCGGCGACCGGCACGGTCATCCGTTCGGAGGACTACAATGGCGGCCTGGCCGAAGTGAAGGCACAGGTCGAAGCCGGCAACGTGACCTGGGATCTGGTCGACGTCGAGCTGTCCGATGCCATCCGCGGCTGCGACGAAGGCCTGCTGGAGCCCATCGACGCCTCGATCCTGCCGGCCGCACCGGACGGCACGCCGGCCGAGAAGGATTTCCTGCCGGGTACGCTGTATGACTGCGCGGTCTCGACCATCGTGTGGTCGACGATCTACGCCTACGACACCACCAAGTTCAGCCCCGGGCCGACGTCCATCAACGACTTCTTCGACACCGAGAAGTTCCCGGGCAAGCGCGGCATGCGCAAGACGCCGAAGGCGAACCTGGAGTTCGCGCTGCTGGCAGACGGCGTGAAACCGGCGGACGTCTACGACGTGCTGAACACTGCCGATGGCGTCGATCGTGCCTTCGCCAAGCTCGACACCATCAAGAACGACGTACTGTGGTGGGAAGCCGGTGCGCAGCCGCCGCAGATGCTGGCCGACGGTGAAGTCGTCATGACCACCGCCTACAACGGCCGCATCTTCAACGCCATCGCCTCGGAGAAGAAGCCCTTCGAGATCGTCTGGGACGGCCAGGTCTGGGACCTTGACCTCTGGGTCATCCCCAAAGGCGCGCCGCACAAGGACGAAGCCTTGAAGTTCATCGCCTACTCGACGGATACCCAGCGCCTCGCCGACCAGGCGTCCTGGATCTCCTACGGCCCGGCCCGTTCCTCTTCGGTCCCGCTGATCGGCAAGCACGCCGTCGCCGGTATCGACATGGGCCCGCACATGCCGACCGCACCGGCGAACTTCAAGAACGCGCTGCAGAACGATTTCGAGTTCTGGGCCGACCATCAGGACGAGTTGAACGAGCGTTTCAACGCTTGGCTCGCCCAGTAATGTCTGAAAACCGGGGAAGGGCAGCCGCCCTTCCCCGGGCTTTCTCCAGCGCATTTTCTCTTTTGTAGATTTCGATTTCCGGGGCGAGCGCTATGGCCGAAGCGGCAACCCAATCCGTCAGCCCGGCGAAGGGCTATCAACTGGCAGACAGCTCTTCCCTTAAGGCGCAACTGCGCCGGGCCAACCGCCGCCTGCGGGTGAATGCCTTCCTGCTGACCGCGCCCCTGCTGGTCTTCCTGATCGCCAGCTTCATCATTCCCATCGGCGTCATGCTGTTCCGTGCCGTCGACGATCCGATCGTCGGCGCCGCCCTGCCGCGCACCGTCGAGGCCCTGGCCGGCTGGGACCGCAACGACGTGCCCGACGAAGCCGCCTATGCGGCCGTCGTCGAAGACCTGCGCGCACTGCGCGACGGCGGCCTGGACGGCCGCGCCATGGTCGGCAGACTGGCCACACGGCTGAACTTCGAAGACGCCGGTGTACGCAGCGCCGTCACCAGCACCGCGCGCAAGGTCGAGCGCATGGAGCCGCCCTTCAAGGACGCGCTGATCGCCGCCGATGACGAGTGGGGCAAGCGCGGCATCTGGGCCACCATCCAGCGTCTCGGCCCGGACTACACCGCGGTGAATTTTCTCGCTGCGCTCGATCTGCGCTACACCGTCGAGGGCGACATCGCCCCACAACCCGAAGAGCGCCAGGTCTACATCGGCATCTGGCTGCGCACCCTGACGATCAGCCTGTCGGTGACGCTGGCCTGTGTCGCCCTGGGCTATCCTGTTGCCTACCTGCTGGCGACCCTGCCGCTGCGCACCTCCAACCTGCTGATGATCCTGGTGCTGCTGCCGTTCTGGACCTCGCTGCTGGTGCGCACCACCAGTTGGATCGTGGTGCTGGGACAAAACGGCGTGCTGCTGGAAACACTCGCTTTCCTTTCGGACGGCCTCGAGTGGATGGGGCTACCGGAGATTATCGGCGAAGATAACCGCCCGCGGCTGATCTACAACCTGACGGGCAGCATCATCGCCATGACGCATATCCTGCTGCCCTTCATGATCCTGCCGCTGTACAGCGTGATGCGCGGCATCTCGCCGTCCTACATGCGCGCCGCCCAGAACCTCGGCGCCACGCCGGCCCTCGCCTTCATCCGCGTCTACCTGCCGCAGACCGTGCCGGGCCTGGGCGCCGGCTGCATCCTCGTTTTCATCCTGGCGATCGGCTATTACATCACCCCGGCGCTGGTCGGCGGCGAGGACGGCACGATGATCTCCAACTTCATCGCCCACCACATGCAGAAGTCGCTGAACTGGGGCCTGGCGGCCGCACTGGGCACGCTGCTGCTGGGCGGCGTGCTGGCGCTGTACTGGGTCTACGACCGCATCGTCGGCGTCAACAACATGAAACTCGGCTAGGGAGGACCCGCCATGTCAGCTCTGCCCCCCTATGCCGGTCCCGGCGCCATCGCCTGGCATTACGGCTTCCGCATCTTCTGCGGCGCCGTCCTGCTGTTCCTCATCCTGCCGATCCTGGTGATCATTCCGCTCAGCTTCAACGCCGAGCCCTATTTCACCTATACGAAGGAAATGGTCACGCTGCAGCCTGAGGCCTACTCCTGGCGCTGGTACCAGGACATCCTCAAGAACGGTATGACGGCGCCCAACGACAACATGTGGAGTTGGGAGTGGCTGGCCGATAGCTGGAACAACGCGCAGTGGATCCACGCCACCAAGAACAGTTTCATCATCGCCATCTGCGCGACCCTGGTGTCGACCACCCTGGGCACCCTGGCGGCGCTCGGACTGACCCGCCCGCACATGCCCTTCGGCAAGCTGATCATGGCGCTGCTGATCTCGCCGATGATCGTGCCGCTGATCATCTCCGCCGCCGGTATGTTCTTCTTCTATTCGTCCGTCGGCCTCAGCCAGACCTTCCCCGGCATCATTCTGGCCCACGCGGCCCTGGGAACACCCTTCGTGGTGATCACCGTGACGGCGACCCTCGCCGGTTTCGACAACAACCTGGTGCGCGCCGCCGCCAGCCTGGGCGCCAGCCCGCCGCGGACCTTCTTCAAGGTCATCGTGCCGCTGATTTCGCCGGGCGTGATCTCCGGCGGCCTCTTCGCCTTCGTGACGTCCTTCGATGAGGTCGTCGCGGTGCTGTTCCTCACCGGATTCGAGCAGCGCACCATCACCCGCCAGATGTGGGCCGGCGTGCGCGAGCAGATCAGCCCGACCATCCTGGCCGTGGCGACCCTGCTGGTGCTGGTCTCCATCATGCTGCTGACCACGCTGGAACTGCTGCGCCGGCGCAACGAGCGCATGCGCGGCATGTCGGCCGGCTAAGCGCGCCCCTTAAGCACCCAAAGAACAAGGGGGGGAGGTCGATCTCCGGCTCGCCCGCCGGTCCGGTTGTCTCCTAGCATCATCTTTATTGCGAATGCCTCGCATTTGCATCTTTATGGACAAAGGCCCCGGAGTGGCCTATATTCATTCGCACAGGGGACTCGGCATCGTAAGGTGCCGCCCCGCCACGCAGGGACTTAACCGGAAGCTTCCGCCCATGTACCGCGACAACACCCTGATCCCCAGCGAGGCCGTGCGGCTGCTGGCCCTGGGTATCCTGGCCAGCAAGCCGGTAACCTATGCCGAACTGGCACGCCAGGTGCGGCACTTTACCGGCCGTATCGTCGGCCCATCGCTGGACCTCGTCGGCGCCCCGCTGGAGGTGCTGAAGGTCGAGGGCTTGGTGCAGTACGAGGGCGGCGCCCCGGACAAGGCCGACGCGGACGATCCGGAGGACTCCGACCGGCTGCTGATGGTGACCGAACAGGGCCGCGCCGAACTGCTGCGCCTGCTGGCAGCCAATGTGCGCCCGCAGATCAGCGACCTGAACAAGCTGATCGTGGCCCTGAAGATGCGCTTCCTGCATCTGATGGAGCCGGCCGACCAGCGCGTCCAGGCGGAACTGCTGCACGACATCTGCGAGCGCGAACTGGCCCGCCTGATCGACCTGCGCGAACATCACGGCCTGGAAGGCGGCTACCTGCACGACTGGCTGGACCTGGAAATTGCCCAGTCCCAGGCCCGCCTGCAGTGGACCGAAAAGCTGCGCGACAGCCTGGGCTGAGCTCTACACCGACATCGGCGACACAACGGCTGTCCTCCCGGGACTTGTTCCCGGGACCCATCGGTATGTGCAAGCGGCAAGCGCGAGCGCTCAGTACAGGTGCTGGCCGCCGGTGACGAAGATCTCGGTGCCGGTGACGTAGCCGAAATCCGGCGTGCAGAGGCGGAACACCGTCGCAGCGACCTCCTCGGGACGGCCCATGCGGTGCAGCGGAATGCGCGGGATCAGCGCCTCGTACTCCTCGCCGATCATCTCGGTTTCGATCTCGCCGGGCGCCACAGCATTGACCCGCACGTTCAGCTCGGCGAACTCCACCGCCATCTCGCGGGTCAGCGCGGAAAGCGCCGCCTTCGAGGTCGAATAGGCCGAGCCGGCGAAGGGATGCACGCCGTGACCGGCGATCGAGGTGATGTTCACGATAGCGCCCTGCCCTTTGCGCAAGGGCGACGCAAAACCCCGGCCCAGCGCCAGCGGCGCGAAGAAGTTCAACTCGAAGACTTCGCGCCACAGATCGAGGCTGCCGTTCAGGCAGCCGAGGCGCTCCTTGAAGGCCGTCTTCGGCGACACCGCCGCATTGTTGACCAAGGCATGCACCGGGCCGTCGCCGATGATCTCCTTGGCCTCGGCGATGAAGGCCGCCACCGCTTTCTTGTCGGCCAGGTCGGCGGTGATATGGTGGGTCCAGTTGGGGTCGCGCAGGCAGTGGGCCGGTACCTCCTCGCGCGAGCAGGTGATGATTTCCCAACCCTCGTCGCTGAAGCGCTTCACAGTGGCGTGGCCGATGCCCCGGCTGGCGCCGGTCAGAACCACCCGCTGACGTTGTCCGCCTGGGCCTTCGGCTCCATTGGGTCCGTTTTCAGTTCCGCTCATGGCGCGATCTTACTCCGGCGGCGGCGCGCTGCCACCGGAGAAATTCGACCCGGGAGATGCCACCGGGGGGAATGCCAGCCCCTGCAATCAGCGAACCGAGACCACGCGGAAGGTGCGCAGGTCTCCGTCATGTTCTTGGATCGACACGTATTCGCCTTCCTTGAACACGTGGGATTCGAACTTGAACCCGGTCTCGTCGTCGTCGGGATCGCCCTTCACGTCGTAGTGGAAAGCCCAGTGGCCGCCCCGGGTATGGCGCAGGTGGCCGGTCTCATCCGGCTCGCCCTCCCAAAAGCGGGTCACCGTGCAGCCCTCGCGCAGCCGGCGCCAGGCTTCGGCGTCGATATGGCCCTCCGGCGTCAGCGGGGCCTTCAGGATATAGCCGTGCGCCGCGCTGCCGTTGGGAAAGTCCCGGTCCCGGGCCAGTTCCAGACGGATGTTCTTTATGCTCACTCAAACCTCCTGCTACGCAACGGCCCCGACCTTCGCCGGCGCGGAAATCCTCGACCGGCGGCCCTTCGGCCTCCCCGCCAGCTTCGCCCATTCCCCCAGAGAGCGCAAACCTGCGCCCCCTGGGGCTGGCACCGGCATCACTCAATGCATCATGAGAACGGGGATCTTGGCGCGCTGAAGGACGCCTTCGGTGGCCCCGCCCAGGATGCGCTCGCGCAGACGGCTGTGGCCGTAGGCGCCCATGACCAGGCAATCGGAACCGGCATGATCGGCCTGATCCAGCAGTCCCTCGGCGATCGGCTCGCTACCAGGCGTGTAGGCCCAGGTCTTCGCCTTGATGCCGTGCCCGGCCAGGTAGCGGGCCAGAGCGGAAGGCTCCACCACGTCGTCGTCCTCGCGCGCGGTGATGATCACCACCTCGTGGGCCGTCTTCAGCAGCGGCAGCGCGCCGGTGACCGCCAGGGCGCCCTCGCGCGAGCCGTCCCAGGCGATGGCGACCTTGCTGCCGAAGTCCTTTTTGGTCTTCGCCGGTGCCGTGATAACGGGGCGGCCGGTGCCGAACAGCGCCGCATCCATCGAGGCCGATTCGTCGCCTTCGGTCAGCGAGGGATGCGGCATTACGATGAGGTCGCAGAGACGGGCCCGCCGCTCGATCTCTTCGGGTTGGCGGCCGGTGACGACATTCAGGCAGACCGCGAAGGCACCCGCCTCCACCGGTTCGTCGGCGCCCACCACGGGCAGGCCGGCGCCGCTGCACAGCCGCTTGAAGCTGGCATCGACAGCCTCGCGGCGCTTGGCGTTGCTGGCCTCGACCGAAGCCATAACCTGCTCCAGAGCCGTGCCGGACATGCCTTCGCCGACATAGGGCAGCAGATCGCGGGGGTCGTTGGCGACGTGTAGGAATTCGACGCGGGCGCCGAAGCGCTGGCCGAGGTCAACTGCCGCGGCCATCGCTGCGTCGCTGCCCGCGGCCCCGTCGGTCACGGCAAGAATGGAGGCCCAATCCATGGCTGGCTCCTTGGCAAAAATGAAATACGAAAGAACGGCTGTTACGCTCTTGTCATCAAAGGACATCTATCGTCCGCAAGCATTGACCTGGGTCAAGAGCCAAAGACGCGGCTCAGCCATGCAGCGTGTCCGGCGCCTCGCTGCCGCGGCCCCGTTGGCCGCCTTCGAAGGGATCCTGGTGAACGATCACCTCGGCACCAGGGAAGGCCTCACGCAGCTCGCCCTCCAGCGCATCGGCGATGGCATGGGCCTGCACCAGACTCTGATGAGGATCCAGCTCGACGTGGCACTGGATGAAGATCTGCGGCCCCGAGGCGCGGGTGCGCAGGTCGTGAACGCCAAGCACCCCGCGGTGGCCGAGGATCACCTCGCGGATGCGGGCGCGCTCGTCCTCCGGCAGTTCGCGGTCCATCAGCATGTCGAGCGCTCCGCTGGCGATCTGCCAGGCGTTGTAGAGGATGTAGGCGGCGATGCCGATGCCGAAGATCGGATCGACGAAGCGCCAGCCGAGCTGCGTGGCCAGCACCAGCGCGAGGATCACCGCCCCGTTGACCAGCACGTCGCCGGTGTAGTGCAACTGATCGGCGCTGATCGCCAGCGAGCCGGTCCGGCGGATGACATGGCGCTGCAGCGCCACCAGCGCCAGGGTGGCGACGATCGAGAAAACCATGACGGCGATGCCGACTTCACTGCGCTCAATCGGATGCGGCGTGAAGAAACGCGGCGCGGCCTCGATCACCAGGAAGATCGCAGAGCCGGTGATGAAGGCCGCCTGGGCCATGGCGGCCAGCGGCTCGGCCTTGCCGTGGCCGAAGCGGTGCTCGCGATCGGCCGGCACCAGAGCATGGCGCACGGCGATGAGGTTCACCATCGAAGCGGCGGCATCCAGCAGCGAGTCTATCAGCGTCGACAGGATGCTGACCGAATCCGTCAGCATGAAGGCGACCAGCTTCACCACGATCAGCAGGCAGGCGGTGGCCACCGAGGCCGTCGTCGCCAGCCGCAGCAGGCGGGCAGCCTCGGGACCGGTGACTTTAGCGGCCGTCTGTTCGCCGCCGCTCACGGGTAGAGCCGCTCCGTCGTCCAGCCGTTCTCCGCCCCCGGCGTTTCGCGGCTGTAAACTAGGCGGTCGTGCAGGCGGAAAGCGCCGTCCTGCCAGAATTCGATCAGCCGCGGCGTCAGCCGGAAGCCCGACCAGTAAGAGGGCCGCGGCACGGTACCGATCGCGTACTTGGCGGCGTAGAGCGCAACGCGCTTTTCCAGTTCGAAGCGGCCGGCCAGGGGACGCGACTGCTGGCTCGCCCAGGCGCCGATCCGGCTCTGCTTATGGCGGCTGGCAAAGTACTCGTCGGCCTCGGCATCGCTGACCGGCGCCACACCGCCTTCGATGCGGACCTGTCGGCGCAGGCTCTTCCAATGGAACAGCAGGGCCGCCTTGGGCGTCGCCAGCAGCTGGCGGCCCTTGCGGCTTTCGTAGTTGGTGTAGAACACGAAACCGTCCGGATCGTAGCCCTTCAGCAGCACCATGCGGCTGGACGGCATGCCGTCCTCGCCGACGGTCGCCAGCGCCATGGCGTTGGCGTCGTTCGGCTCCGACGCCTCGGCCTCGGCCAGCCAGGCGCCAAAGATCGCCAGGGGATCGGCCGGCTGTTCCGATCTGATATCCATTCACCTCTATCCTTCGCGAACCGGCGCCCCCCCTGAAACCTGTTGGCGCCCTAACGGCAACCTCCGGGCGGGACCGGCGTTGATCTGTCGCAGTGCGCCACCATATAGCGGCGGTTCAGACTAGAATAGGCCCTAGAACAAGCCGGAAACACCTATGCCCCAGAAACAGGGGAAATCTTGCGCGGGGATGGTTTGGCGGTGGGCGGCGTACTACGCAACGGAATTCAGCCGCTCTGGCAATTGCCACCGGTTTGCCGCATTTTCGGCCTAACACTTCCCCCTGGGCCGTACAGATGAGGCCCAAAGACGGGAGCCGTCGGTCGGGGGGACCTTGACGATGAGAAAGGGCATTGCAATGAAGTTCCGAGTCGTTATCGCCGCAGCCGCCATCGCGCTGACCGTTGGTGCCTGCGAAAACAGCAGCCTGGGCGGCACGAAGCAGACTGTCGGCACCCTGGGCGGTGCCGCGCTTGGCGGCCTGTTCGGTGCCCAGTTCGGCGGGGGCAGCGGCCAATTGGCCGCCACCGCCGCCGGCGCCCTGCTCGGCGCTTTCGTCGGCAGCGAGATCGGCCGCTCCATGGACGAGGTCGACAAGCAGAAGGCCGAGTCGGCCTATCAGCGCGCGACCGTCGCCCCGGTGGGCGAGACCATCAGCTGGAGCAACCCCAACACCGGCAACCAGGGCAGCGTAACGCCGACCCGCGAGGGCACCTCCTCGACCGGCGCCTATTGCCGCGAGTTCCAGCAGACCGTCATCATCGGCGGCAAGGAGGAGCAGGCCTACGGCGTCGCCTGCCGCCAGCCGGACGGCGCCTGGGAAATCCGCCAATAAGGCCGCCAGTCGGCGCCTCTGGGCTGTTGTTAACGGCTTTAGACTGGCTCTTGGGTGTAAGATCGGGAGGGGGTATCCTTGGCGGACGCCTCCTTCCCCGATTCCAGGGCCACAATACCCCGGGGCCATATCTTCAGGGTCACAACGTTAGAGCCTATGCAGGATCCCTATAAGCTGCTGAATGTCGAGCGCTCGGCCTCGCAAGAGGATATCAAGCGCGCCTACCGCAAGCTGGCCAAGGAGTTGCATCCGGACATCAACCCGGGCAACGACGCCATCGAGCTGAAGTTCAAGGAAGTCTCCCACGCCTACAGCATTCTGGGCGACCCGGAGAAGCGTAAGCGCTTCGACCAGGGGGAGATCGATGCCAGCGGCCAGGAGACTCCCTCGAAGGGCGGCTTCTACCGCAACCACGCCGGCACCAAACGGGGCGCCAAGTACAGCCCCTTCGACTTCGGCGAGGACGTCAACGTCGACGACATCTTTTCCGACCTGTTCGGTGCACGGACCCGCCGGGTTCGGCGGCCCGGCGCCAACGTGTCCTACACCGTGCCGATCAGCTTCATGGAAGCCGCCAAGGGCGCCAAGAAGCGCATCAAGCTGGCCGACGGCAAGACCCTGGACGTCCGCATCCCGCCGGGCACCGAAGACCGCCAGAGCCTGCGCCTGAAAGGCCAGGGCATGCCCGGCGTTGGCGGCGGCCCGGCCGGCGATGCGCTGGTCGAGGTCCACATCGAGCCCCACCCCTTCTTCGAACGCAAGGGCAACAACGTCCACGTCGAGCTGCCGGTGACCCTGCAGGAGGCTTTGCTCGGCGCCACCGTCACCGTGCCCACGGTCCACGGCAGCGTCTCGATGAAGATCCCTCAGGGCTCCAACAGCGGCTCGACCCTGCGGCTGAAGGGCAAGGGCATTCCGCCGCGCGAGGGCGCCGAGACCGGTGACCAGTACGTGAAGCTGCGCGTCATGCTGCCGGAGCGGCCGGACCAGGAGCTGCGCGAGTTCGTCGAGAACTGGAGCCGCTCGCACGACTACGACCCGCGGCGCAAGGCGGGCATGACCTGACGCGGGCCGAACGCGGCCGAAGGCCGCGGGGAAAGCTGCAGGGAAAAAGGGGAGCACGAGGCCCATGACGGTAAAGTTCGACGAAGTGCTGGTCACGCTGGACATCGGCGCCAGCGAGCTGCACGCCTGGATCGAGCAGCACTGGGTGCTGCCCATCGAAGAAAGCGGCGACTTCTATTTCGACGATGCCGATGTGGCGCGCGTGAAGCTGATCGCCGAGCTGCGCAACGACCTGGGCGTGAACGAGGACGCCATACCGGTGGTGCTGCGTCTGCTCGACCAAGTCTACAGCCTGCGCCGCGCGCTGTCCGAGCTGAACGAAGCGATCCAGGAGCTGCCGGAATCGGCACAGGAGCAGCTGCGCGACTACCTCAGCGACGACGACGAGACGCCCGCCCACCACTGATGCCGGCCGGGGCCGATACCAAATCTAGGGATTGAGCGCGGCGAGCTTGGCGCCGAAGGCCACGAAGACGACCCCGGTCACCCCCTTCAGCCAGCGCTGGAACCGCCCGCTGCGCGCAGCGCGCATGAGGCGCGCGAACAGCAGGATGATGGCGCTGAACCACACCGCGTTGATCAGGGCATGCACGCAGACCAGCAGGAAGGCCGCCGGCACGGCGCCCTCCCCCAAGGGAATGAACTGCGGAAAGGCGGCGAGGTAGAACATCGACACCTTGGGGTTCAGCGCGTTGGTGACGAAGCCTTCGGCAAAGGCCTTGGCAATCGTTCGCCGGCGTCGTGCCGGGGCCACGGCGGCGACCTTGTCGATACCCCGCCAGGCTTCGCGCAACGCCTTGATGCCGATCCAGCAGAGATAGGCGGCGCCGAGCATCTTCACCACGAAGAAAGCTTCGGCCGAGCGCACCAGGATGACCGAGATCCCAAAGATCGACAGCGAGCCGTGCAGGTAGAAGGCGGCGACGAAGCCGGCCACGTTGGCAAAGCCCGCCGCGCGGCCCGACGTCGGCACGGTCTTGGCGATCAGCACGCCGTTGGGGCCGGGCGACATGACCAGCAGCGCCGCCACCGCGGCGAAACTCAAAACGTGGATCAATTCCATCGGCGGGATCTCTTGCTTAAAGGGCCGGTGCTAAGGGGCCGGCACTCAGGAGCCGGCGCTAAGGATTGGCGCGTCCTTCGGCTATCTTTCATCGCTCGGCGCGGGATGCAAGCGCGCAACGCCGTCAGGCGGATCGCTGGCGGTCGCCTTGTCGATCAGCGCGGCAAGGCTCTTGCCCTTCACGCCGCTGCCCAGTTCGCCCGCCGCATTCACGATGGCCTCGACGCCTTCGGGCCAGCCCTCCCCCGGATCGAGCGCCAGATCGAGCGCGGCCAGCAGGTCCTGCAGGCTGGCCGCCGTCAGGTCACGGGCGAGAAACCAGCGCCCGCCGCTGCGGCTGGCAAAGCCGTGCTGCTTCAGGGCGTGCATCACCGAGGCAAACTGGTCGAGGCCGGCCGGCAGCCCGCGGGTCAGCGCGGTCTCCTTCAGCACCGTGCCGCTGCGCGCCGCATTGCGCAGGCGATAGAGCAAGGCCAGCGCCAGCGCCAGCCGCGGGCCGGCGCCGCGGCTGCCCTGGCGCAGACGGTCGACGAGACGCCATTCCGGCGCGGCCGCGGCGATCTCTGCCCCGAACAGCACGACGGCCCAGGAGAGATACATCCACACCAGGAAAATGGGTATTGCCGCCATGGCGCCGTAGATCGCCTCGTAGGATGGGAACTGTTTCAGGTAGAAGCCGAAGCCTGTCTTCAGCAGCTCCGACAGGGCCCCCGCCACCACGCCGCCCAAGAGCGCATGGAGAATGGCGACCGAGCGCGCCGGCACCACGAGGTAAATCAGCGTGAATCCGACCGATGTCAGCAGGAATGGCAGCAGGCGGGTCAACCCGAAGGCCCTGTCGCCGTGCTCCAGCACCGTGGTGGCGAAGCCGTAGCTGGACAGCGACAGCGAGGCACCGAGGAAAATCGGCCCGATGGTCAGCACCATCCAATAGGCCATGATGCGCACCGTCAGCGGGCGCGGCTCGGTCACCCGCCAGATGCCATTGAAGGCACCGTTGATGGTCGATAGCAACAGGATGGCGGTCACCATGAGGGCCAGGGTGCCGAAGCCGGTCGCCGAGCGGGCATTTTCGACGAAAGTGGCAATCTGATCGCTGACTTCCACCCCGGCGTTGGGCACCAGATTCTGGAACAGCATCAGCTGAGCATCGACCCGCAGCGTCTCGAAGGCGGGGAAGGCCGCGAGCAGGCCGACGCAGATGGCCAGAATCGGCACGATGGCGAGCAGCGAGGCATAGCTCAGCTGGGTCGCGGTCCTGAGGCACTGGTCGGCCAGGAAGCGCCGCCCGCAGTAGGCCGCGAAGGGCGGAAGGTTCCGCAGGAATCCAAGAAAATCGGGTCTCTTCATGGCAACGTCCCAGCTCTGCCCCGGCCCTGGCCAGCCCCCCAAAAGAGCATGATTATACAGCAAGAATCGGCGGAAATGTGGGATTATTGCGAGGCCGCAGCGTTGACCCGCGAGGCCTTTGGTGTAGGATGCCGCACGTTCTGACACGCCTTTGCAATCTGACTTACATCTGAGGAGATGGAATGACCGAGCCCCAACCCTTAATGGCCGGCAAGCGCGGCCTTGTCATGGGGGTCGCCAATGACCGGTCCATTGCTTGGGGCATTGCCAAGGCGACGCACGAACAGGGGGCCGAGCTCGCCTTCACCTATCAGGGCGAGGCCCTGGAAAAGCGGGTGCGTCCGCTGGCGGCCTCGGTCGGCGCCGGACTGGTCATGCCCTGCGACGTGACCGACGACGCCTCGATCGACGCCGTCTTCGCCGACATCGAGAAGACCTGGGGCAAGCTGGACTTCCTGGTTCACGCCATCGCCTATGCGGACAAGGAAGAGCTGAAGGGCAAGTATCTTGCCACCAGCCGCGATAACTTCCTGCGCTCGCTGGACATCTCCTGCTATTCGCTGACCGCCATCAGCCAGCGCGCGGTGCCGTTGATGAAGGATGGCGGCAGCATCGTGACGCTGACCTACTATGGCGCCGAGCGGGTGATGCCGCACTACAACGTGATGGGCGTCGCCAAGGCCGCGCTGGAATCCAGCGTGCGCTATCTGGCCGCCGACCTCGGCGACCAGGGCATCCGGGTGAACGCGATCTCCGCCGGGCCGATCAAGACCCTGGCGGCCTCCGGCATCGGCGACTTCCGCCATATCCTGAAGTGGAACGAGCTGAACTCGCCACTGCGCCAGAACGTCAGCATCGAACAGGTTGGCGGCGCCGGCCTGTATCTGCTGTCCGACCTGTCGGGCGGTGTCACCGGCGAAGTGCATCACGTCGACTCCGGCTACCACGTGGTCGGCATGATGTCGGTCGATGCCGCGCCGCAACTGGCCGAGCTGCTGAAGAACTTCACCCCTCAGTCCTGAGGCAACACCAACTCCCCCCGTTAGGGCGGCCGGCCGATGGCAGGCAACAGTTTCGGAGAGTTCTTTCGCTTCACCACCTGGGGCGAAAGCCACGGTCCCGCCATCGGCTGCGTCGTCGACGGCGTGCCGCCGCTGATTCCGCTGGAAGCCTCGGAACTGCAGCACTGGCTCGACAAGCGTAAGCCAGGCCAGTCGCGCTTCACCACTCAGCGCCGCGAGCCGGACGAGGTGAAGATCCTGTCGGGCGTCTTCGAGGGCGTGACCACCGGCACCCCGGTGTCGCTGATGATCGAGAACCAGGACCAGCGCTCCAAGGACTACGGCGACATCGCCGACAAGTTCCGCCCGGGCCATGCCGACTATACCTATTGGAAGAAGTACGGCATCCGCGACTACCGCGGCGGCGGCCGCTCCTCGGCACGCGAGACCGCCATGCGCGTCGCCGCCGGCGGCATCGCCCGCAAAGTGCTGGATCATGTGCTGGGCCAGGCGGTGACCATCCGCGGTGCCCTGGTTCAGATGGGCCCGCACCGGATCGAGCGTGGCAACTGGGACTGGGACCAGATCGGCGAAAATCCCTTCTGGTGCCCCGACGCCACGGCGGCCAAGGACTGGGAAGCCTATCTCGACGGCATCCGCAAGGCGGGCTCGTCGATCGGCGCGGTGATCGAGGTAGTGGCCTCCGGCGTGCCGGCGGGCCTCGGCGAGCCGGTCTACGACAAGCTGGATGCCGACCTCGCCAAGGCGATGATGACGATCAACGCGGTGAAGTCGGTCGAGATCGGCGCCGGCCTGGAAGCGGCGGCCTTGAGCGGCGAGGATAACGCCGACGAGATGGGCCTGGAAGGCAACCGCGTCGCCTTCACCTCCAACAAGGCCGGCGGCATCCTGGGCGGCATCTCAACGGGACAGGACGTGGTGGTGCGCTTCGCGGTGAAGCCGACCTCCTCCATCCTGACGCCGCGCAAGACCGTCGACCGCCACGGCAACGAAACAGAAATCGTCACCAAGGGCCGTCACGATCCCTGTGTCGGCATCCGCGCGGTGCCCGTCGGCGAGGCGATGATGGCCATCGTCCTGGCCGACCATCTGCTGCGCCAGCGCGCGCTGACCGGCAAGGTCGCGGACTGAAGCCGGACCCAGACTCCAGGACGCAACGCATGATCAATCTCTACAGCGATACCCAGACCCAGCCGTCCAAGGCGATGCGTCTGGCCATGGCCGAGGCCGACGTCGGCGACGAGCAGCGCGGCGAAGACCCCAGCGTCAACCGGCTCTGCGACATGACGGCCGAACTGCTGGGCAAGGAAGCCGCGGTCTTCCTGCCGTCCGGCACCATGTGCAACCAGTTGGCCATCCATATCCACTGCCGCCCGGGCGAGGAGATCATCACCCACCGCTCGGCGCATATCATCAATTTCGAGGCCGGCGGCACGGCCGCTTTCTCCGGCGCCCAGGTGCAGGGACTCGACGGACCGAAGGGCCAGTTCTCGGTGGAGGCCGCGCGCGCCGCAATCCGCCCGAAGGACCGGCACAGCCCACTGACCCGCCTGATTTGCGTGGAGCAGACAGCCAACATGGGCGGCGGCACCATCTGGCCGCTGAAGACCATTCAGGAACTGGGCGACCTCGCCAGGCAGCAGGGCCTCGTCTACCACATGGACGGCGCGCGTCTGCTGAACGCCGTGGTCGCCTCCGGTGTCTCAGCGAAAGATTTCGCCGCGCCCTTCGACAGCCTGTGGCTCGACCTGTCCAAGGGCCTCGGCTGCCCGGTCGGCGCGGTGCTGGCGGGTTCCAAGGCGTTCATCGAGGAAGCCTGGCGCCTGAAGCAGCGCACCGGCGGCGCCATGCGCCAGGCCGGCATCATCGCCGCCGCCGGCATCTACGCGCTGGAACACAACATCGACCGCCTCGCCGAAGATCATGCCAACGCCAAGCTCTTCGCTGAAACCCTGCGCAACCTGCCGGGCGTGAAAATCGACCCGGCCGAGGTCGAAACCAACATCGTGTTCTTCGACATCGCCGGCAGCGGCATGACCGCCGATCCCTTCGTCGCCGCGATGAAGGCCAAGGGCGTCGACCTGGGCGGCGCCGGCACCTCGATCCGCATCGTCACCCACCTGGATATTTCCCGCGACGACATCATGACCGCGGTGGAAGCGATCCGCGCGGTGCTGCAAGAAGCGAAGCGGTAGGACCTCAGCCCCCTCACCCTCCCGCTCCCGCGGGCCCCTCCCTCTCCCCGTGTATGGACTGGAGAGAGGGAAACCACAGTCAGCCCCACCCTTGCTCTCCCTCTCCCCGCTGGGGAGAGGGTTGCGCAGCCTTAGCGAACTCGAAGAGTGAGCTTAGGCGGCGCTGGGTGAGGGGGACTGCCGGTTACCGCTGGAACACCGCCACCAGTTCCAGGTGGCCGGACCAGGGAAACTGATCGATGGGCGTCGCCGACTTCAAACGATAGCCGCCGTCGACCAGGATGCGGGCATCGCGGGCGAATGTGGTCGGGTTGCACGACACGGCGATGACGGTGGGCACGTCCGAGGCCGCGATCTCCGCCGCCTGTTCGCGGGCACCGCCGCGCGGCGGATCGAAGACCACCACGTCGCCGCCGTCCAGTTCGTCGGCCAGCACCGGGAAACGCGCGAGGTCGCGCACTTCGGCCTGGATGCGTTGCGCACGGTCGGAACGCCGCGCCGCCGCCGCCAGCGCCGCGAGCGAGTCCTCCGCGCCCTCTGCGGCATAGACCTGCAGCCGCTCGGCCAGCGGAAAGGTGAAGGTGCCGCAGCCGGCATAGAGGTCCGCAGCGGTTTCGGCGCCCGCCGGCACCGCGGCCATCACCAGTTCGACCAGTATGGCCTCGCCCTCGGCGGTCGGCTGCGTGAAGCCGCCGGGCGGCGGCACCACGGCAACGCCGCCGAAGGTCAGGATCGGATCGCGGCGGTGCGCCAGCGGCGTCGGCTCGTCCTTGCCGTCGGTCCACGACAGCCGGGCCAGGTCGGCACTCTCGGCGAATCCCGCCAGCAGTTCGCGGTCCTCCAGGGTTACCAGATGGCGCGAATCGATCAGCAGGTCGATACCGGTATCGCACAGCGTCGCGGTCAGCCGCGCCTCCTCCTGGATCCACAGCACCTCTTCCAAAGCCAGGCGCAGCGGTGCCAGCAGGGCCTGCAGCGCCGGGACCACCAGCAGGCAGGCATCGACATCGGTGATGTGGTGGGACTCGCGCGTGAAATAGCCGAGCTGCAGGCCGTGGGCGGTCTTCACCGCGCTCCAGGTGATGCGGCGGCGGTGGCCCGGCGCCACCCGGCGCAGCGGATTGAGAACCTCCGGCACCAGGTCCTTGCGCGCCAGCGCCACCGTGAGCTGCTCGGCCTTCCAGGCGGCATAGGCGCCGTCTTCCATGTGCTGCAGGGCGCAGCCGCCGCAGGGCCCGAAGAAGGGACAGGGCGGCTCGGCCCGGTTGGGGCCCGGCTCCAGCAGTTCGATGACCTCGCCCTTGAAGCCGCCGCCGCGCTCCCCCGTTACCCGCGCCAGCACGCGGTCGCCGGGCACCGTCTGGGGCAGGAACAGCGGGCGGCCGTCGGCACTGCCCAGGCCGTCGCCCTTGGCGCCCAGGGCCTCCACGATCAGTTCCATCTGGCGGCCGCCGCCACGCCGCGCCTTACGCCGCATGGCCCGAGACCCAAGAGTTCACCAAAGTCATTTTCACCTGTCGATTTCCGCGCGGTCTTGCGCGGGCGGACTTTGCGCGATGAACCCCGCCCTTACAAGCCGCTACAAGCCGTCCGATCCTCTCATTTTCGGCACCTGCCGGGGTCCCTTGGCACGAAAATTTAACTGGTCAGGCGGGGTCCGGGGCGTTGAGATAGCCGCATGACCCGAATCATCCTCTTCCTGCTGAAATGCGTGGTCGGCCTCTTCGCGACGGTCGGCTTCCTCCTGATCGCGGCTTTCGTCGCCGCCGCCCTCTTCCTGCCCCGCTTCGACGGCCTGGAGCCGGCGGCCACGGCAGTGCCGGAGGACGCCGTGCTGATGCTCGACCTGGCCGACGGCCTGATCGAGCGGCGTTCGGACAACCCGCTGGCGCGCGCCTCGCTGGGCCGGGCCCTGGTGCTGCGCGACGCGGTCACGGCGCTGGATGCCGCCGGCCGGGACCCAAAGGTCAAAGGCCTGGTGATCCGTGCCGGCTGGGGGTCGCCGGGCCTGGCCCAGATGCAGGAACTGCGCGACGCCATCGCCGATTTCCGTGCCCAGGGCAAGCCGGTCACCGCCTTTGCCGAGACCTTCGGCGAGGCTGGCAGCGGGACCCTGCATTATTATCTGGCCAGCGCCGCCGGCGAGATCTGGATGCAGCCTTCCGGCGATCTCGGCATCACCGGCTTCGCCCTGCAGCAGCCCTTCCTGAAGCCGCTGCTGGAAGACCTCGGCGTGCGCGCCCAGGTCGCCCAGCGCGAGGAATACAAAGGGGCGATGAGTTTCCTGACCGACGAGTCCATGCCGGCACCGATCCGCCGGAACCTGCAGCGCTATCTCGATTCATCCATCACGCAGATCGCCACCGCCATCGCCGAGGCCCGCAACCTGGAGGCCGGCGCCGTGCGCCAGTTGATCGACCGCGCGCCCTACCGCGGCGCGCAGGCGGTCGAACTGGGCCTGATCGACCGCCTCGGCTATTGGGACGAAGCGGAGGACGCCGTCATGGCCGCCCTGACGTCCCCTGACGGCGAGGACGCGACCTGGCTGTCGCTTGCCGATTACGCTCGCGCGATGGCACCGGCCGAGGACGGGCCGGTTATCGCCCTGGTCCATGGCGAGGGTCCGATCCTGCTGGCCGAGGGGGAGAACGACCCGCTGTTCGGCCGCGTTTCCATGGGTGCCGTCGACGTTGCCGATGCCCTCTCCGACGCCATCGACGACCCCGATGTCGCCGCCATCGTTTTCCGCGTCGACAGCCCCGGCGGCTCCTACGTCGGTTCCGACACCATCTGGCGCGAGGTGCAACGCGCCCGCGACCTCGGCAAGCCTCTTGTCGTCACGATGGGCAACGTGGCCGCCTCCGGCGGCTACTTCGTCGCCGCGCCGGCCGCCGCCATCGTGGCCCAGCCCGGCACCCTCACCGGCTCCATCGGCGTCATCGCCGGCAAGGTTTCGCTGCGCGATCTCTGGGCCAGTCTCGGCGTGACCTGGGACGGCGTGCAGGCCGGCCAGCGCGCCGACATGTGGAGCCCCAACGCTCCCTTCAGCCGTGACGAGTGGGACTGGCTGCAGCAGACCCTCGACACCACCTACGCCGACTTCACCGGCAAGGTCGCCGCCGGGCGCGGCCTGAGCCAGGAGGAGGTACTGGCCGCCGCCAAGGGGCAGATCTGGTCCGGCGCCGACGCCCGGCAGGCCGGGCTGGTCGACGAACTGGGCGGCTACCGAAAGGCCATCGGCCTGGCCAAGACCGCCGCCGGCATGGCCGAGGACGCGGCCGTGCAACTGCGCCCCTTCCCGACGCAGCGCGACCCCTTCACCGCCTTCCTGGAAGATGCCCTGGGCGGCAACATCGAAAGTCCGGCCACACGCTCGCTGCTGCGCAGTTTGGGGCGGGTCGCGGCGGCCCTCGCACCGCTGATCCAGGCCGCCGAGACGATCGGCGCAGACCCGCGCAGCCATACCTTGCAATCGCCCACCATTGTTCCCGTCAGGTAATGTAGGAGAACCCTCCAACCCCGCAAAAACAAAAGGTTTTTCGCGCTGAATGTGGGATTCGGCCGTGATTCCGCCTTGTGGTCGCTTGGGGCCCCTCGCTATGCTCGGCGGCGAGGCAGGCACGGGGAGCGCGAGTGACAACACCAGCCATCGAAGCGCGGGGACTATCCAAAACCTTCGGCGCAGGGTCAGAGGCGGTTCACGCCCTTGACGACGTTTCGCTGACGATCCGACAGAACGAATTCTTCACTCTGCTCGGTCCCTCCGGCTGCGGTAAGACCACGCTCCTTCGGCTGATTGGCGGCTTCGAGCAGCCCAGCAAAGGCGACGTCTTCCTGGAAGGCCAGCAGTTGACCGGCCTGCCGCCGTTCAAACGGCCGATCAACACTGTGTTCCAGAGCTACGCGCTGTTTCCCCACCTGAGCGTGGGTCAGAACATCGCTTTCGGTCTGGAAATGCTGGGCCGCCCCAAGGAGGAGCGCGAGGCAAGGGTCGAGCAGATGCTCGACCTGGTGAAACTGGACGGCTATGCCAACCGCAAGCCGGCGCAGCTTTCCGGCGGCCAGCAGCAGCGCGTCGCCCTGGCCCGCGCGCTGGCCAGCCAGCCCAAGGTGCTGCTGCTGGACGAGCCGCTGTCGGCACTGGACCTGAAGCTGCGCAAGGAGATGCAGATCGAGTTGAAGCGTCTGCAGACCGAGACGGGCATCACCTTCGTCTTCGTCACCCACGACCAGGAAGAAGCCCTCACCATGTCCGACCGCATCGCGGTGATGGAGAACGGCCACATCCTGCAGATCGGCTCGCCGACGGAGATCTACGAACACCCGCAGCGCCGCTTCGTCGCCGACTTCATCGGCGAAACCAACTTCCTGGAGGGCCGTATCGAGACCGCCGGCCATAGCGCCGTGGCGCGCCTCGCCTGCGGCTCTTCGCTGGCCCTGAACGGCCAGGCCGGCAGCACCGACGGCGAGGCGGTGACCCTGGCCGTGCGGCCGGAACGCGCCATCATCGTGCCGGCCGGGGGTGCCAGCAGTGAGGGAGGCCTGCCGGCCAAGGTCGGCGCCGTGGTTTACATGGGCACCGACACCACCTACCACCTGACGCTTGCCGACGGCACGCCTTTCGTGGTGCGCAGCCAGAACAGCGAGGGCGCGCGCCTGGATCTCGCCAACGGCGCCGATGTGACGGTGCAGATCGCCCCGGCCGCCCTGCAGCGCCTGGCGGACTGATCCCGATGGTTTCCGCCTCCGGCAAACGCATCCTGCAGATCACGCCCGCCGTGGCGATCATCGGCTTCTTCATGGTCGCGCCGCTCGGCCTCATGGCCTACGTGTCGCTGCTGGAAAAAGGTCTCAATGGTGGCGTCAAGTGGGACCAGCACACCGTTGAAGCCTACGTGAACTTTATTTTCGAGCGCGATTTCGACGACAACCTGATCCTCAATACCGACTACCTGCAGATCTTCGCGCGCTCCTTCGGGCTGTCGCTGCTGACCGCCGTGCTGGCCCTCGCCATCGGCTTTCCCACCGCTCTCTACATGGCGATGCAGCCGGAGGGGCGGCGCAACCTGCTGATCTTTCTGGTCACCATCCCGTTCTGGACCAACCTGCTGGTGCGCAACTACGCCTGGATCCTGCTGCTGCGCAACGGCGGCCTGGTGGAGAACCTGCTGCACTGGCTGGGGCTCAGCGACCAGCCGCTGGGCCTGCTCTACACGCCGGTCGCCGTCTCCATCGGCCTGACCTACAGCTACCTGCCCTTCATGGTGCTGCCGATCTACGCCAGCCTGGAGAAAATGGACTCGCGCCTCATCGAGGCGGCCTTCGACCTCGGCGCCGACCGCAAGCGCGCCCTCACGCGGATCATCCTGCCGCTGGCCACGCCCGGCATCGCCGCCGGCTGCATCTTGGTCTTCGTGCCGGCGCTCGGCGCCTACGTGACGCCGGAACTGCTGGGCGGCGGCAAGTCGATGATGATCGGCAACCTGATCCAGGGCCAGTTCGGCGCGGCGCGCAACTGGCCCTTCGGCGCGGCGCTGGCCTTCGCGCTGCTGGCCATCGTCCTGCTGGCCATGACGATCTACCTGATGCGTTTCCGCCGTCCGCCGGAGGGCCACTGATGCGCGTAGACGTCACCAATCCCCTATGGCGCTTCCGCGGCCTGCGCGGCATCACCTGGCTGTTCTTCGCCTATCTCTACCTGCCGATCATCGTGCTGATCGTCCTCAGCTTCAACGAGAACCGGCTGGCAACGATCTGGAGCGGCTTCTCGACCCAGTGGTACGGTATCGTGCTGGGCAACGACGACATCATCCGCGCGGCGACCAACTCCCTCATCGTCGCCACGGTGGCGACCCTCGCCGCGACCCTGGCCGCCACCCTGGCCGCGCTCGGCATGGCCAAGGGGCGCTTTCGCGGCACCGACGGCATCTCGGGCCTCATCGCGCTGCCGCTGATGGTGCCGGAGATCGTCACCGCCGTCGCCAGTCTGCTGTTCTTCATCATGATCGGCTTGCGCCTGGGCCTGACCACGGTGATCATCGCCCACACGGTGTTCTGCATTCCCTTCGCCTACCTGCCGATCCGGGCCCGCCTGGAAGGCATGGACAAGGCCCTGGGCGAGGCAGCGGCCGACCTCTACGCCAGCGACTGGCAGGCCTTCCGGCGCATCACGCTGCCGCTGCTGTGGCCCGGCATCCTGTCCGGCGGTATGCTGGCCTTCATCATCTCGCTGGACGACTTCGTCATCACCTATTTCGTCGGCGGCGCCGGGTCTACCACGCTGCCGGTCTATATCTTCGGCATGATCCGCATCGGCATCACGCCGGAGGTCAACGCGATCTCCTCGATGATGCTGATTGTCTCGATCCTATTCGTCACCCTGTCGTTCCTGGTCGGCAGGCTGCGACGCTAACACCGCCCGCTGCGGCGAGGCGGCGCCGCGCGGACCACGCGACAATTCCGCTCAACGGATAAAACTGGAGGCTTAAATGGCAATGAAGAAACTCTTGAGGACGGCCGCCTGCGCGGCGGCGCTGTCGCTGATGGCGACCAACGCCCAGGCCGCGGGCGAGCTGTTCCTTTACAACTGGTCGAACTACTTCCCGCCCGATCTGCTGAAGAAGTTCGAGGCCGACACCGGCATCAAGGTCACGCTGGACGTCTACGACTCCAACGAGACCATGCTGGCCAAGCTGCAGGCCGGCGCCGCCGGCTACGACGTCGTCGTGCCGTCGGACTACATGGTCAAGATCATGATCGACGAGGGCCTGGCCGAGAAGATCGACGCCAATGCCATGCCCAACTACAAGAACGTCGTGGCACCGCACAACGCCATGCCGTCCGACCCCAACCGCGAATACTCCGCGCCCTACATGTGGGGCACTACCGGCTTCACCTACGACTCCGCCAAGGCCGGCGAGCTGGAGAATTCCTGGAAGGAAGTCTTCGAGCCGGGCGACGCCCTGAAGGGCCAGATCGCCATGCTGAACGACGAGGTCGAGGTCTATAACGCCGCGTCCTACTACGTCGGCGTCTCCAAGTGCACCGAGGACTCCAAGGAAGCCCAGCAGATCCTCGAAGTGCTGGAGAAGCAGAAGCCCTTCGTCGCCACCTACAATTCCGACGGTACCATCGACCGCATGGCCGCCGGGGAAGTCGTCGGCCACATGCAGTGGAACGGCGCCTCGCACCGCACCCGCGAGAAACTGCCGACGGCAACCTACATGTACCCGAAGGAAGGCCTGACCTTCTGGGCCGACAACTTCATGGTGCCGACCTCGGCGCCGAACATGGAAAACGCCAAGACCTTCATCAACTGGATGATGGCGCCCGAAAACGCGGCCATGGCTTCCAACTTCACCGGCTACATGAACGCCATTCGCGGATCCGACGCCTATCTGGACGAGGCGTTGAAGAACGATCCGGCGGTGGTCATGCCTGAAGAATATGCCGACCGCCTGCGGCCGAACCTGAACTGCTCCCCGGCCGCGCGCGAGCTGCGCAACAAGGTCTGGACGCGCCTGAAGAAGTAACCGCGACGGGGCGGGCCGTCCTTGCGGGGGGGGGGCCGGCGGGGGGGGGGGGGGGCGGGGGGAAGGCGGGGGGGGGGGGCGGGGGGGGGGGGGGGGGAGGGGGGGGGGGGGGGCGGGGAGGGAGGGA
>ERZ1740062.175-NODE-175-length-49240-cov-7.476670_pt1 | contig 49240 bp, 47 predicted proteins | sample MGYA00581741_ERZ1740062 | MGnify/ENA primary metagenome ERZ1740062 (study PRJEB43018, sample SAMN04849747) | marine metagenome | isolation source: floating plastic debris | place: Pacific Ocean | collected 2008-09-01 | study: EMG produced TPA metagenomics assembly...
ACACGGTGGAACTGCTCGACTGGGCCACCGGCGGCCCCGAGCCGCGGGCGCTGGCCTCGAAGGCAAAAAGTTAGCTATTTTCCTTTTTTTGACTTGGCGGTAGCGCGAGGGGAGTTTTCATGAGCCGCTACTCGCGTAGAGATTTCCCTATTTGTGGAAATGGTCTGCCGACGCATTCCGTCAGGCCATGACCTAACCTCATTCTCAGCTGCTTCGAGGCTTTGCCTCAGCGTTGCAGTCGAAAATGAAGTGCTAATTTTATGCATTAAATCCTCCATGACCTTGGATGATGAACGTTATGTTCATCATCCAAGGTCATGGAATCTATCGATTATAATTCACCTTAGCCCGATTCGCTGAGTTTGCCCATAGGGTCCTACAAAAAAACTTGTGGATACTCAGCTTTCTAACGCTGAAGTTGAGCCTTCAAATATTTCGTCAACTCCCTTATAAAGGAAATTTGATTACACAAGCACAAATGAGAAGTTCGCTATGGCTGACCATGAACCGGACCTCACAAAGCTCCTGCAGCCAGTCCAAGGGCCAGAACTCGTAATCGGACTGGTAGGCCCAATTGGTACAGATCTAAAACTCGTTCAGAAGATCCTCTCAGAGGAACTGGAGAAAGTCGGATATCAATCAATCGATATACAACTGACTGAGCTATTACAGGCTCTTGATATTGGTCTTAGACTCAAAAGCAGCCCTCTGGAGGAGCGATACTCCTCCTATATCGATGCTGGCAATAAGCTACGGCAGATTACCGGTAGGCAAGATGTCTTTGCACTTTTATCTGTCTTGGCAGTCCAACAGAAAAGAACTCAGCTGACAGGGCGCAAAGATGATCCCGCTTCGCACACCGCGTATGTGCTTCATCAATTCAAAAGGCCAGAAGAAATTAGAACCCTCCGGAAGATCTATGGCAGGGGGTTCATTCAGATATCTGCTTATTGCTCGAAGGAGCGAAGATTGGATCGATTGAGTCGTTCCATTAAGGAGTCTCATCATGGTGAACATCGGGCAGAGTATTACAAAGGAAAAGCCTTTGATTTGATAAACAGAGACGATGCAGAAGAAGAGGAACCATCAGGGCAACGCGTGCGAGATACATTTCCACTAGCTGATGCTGTGGTAGATGCAGAGTCAGAGCCAACTATTTCAAACTCCTGTGCAAGATTTATACGCGCCTATTTCGGAGATAATTTTGTCACTCCCACAGTTGATGAGTATGGCGCATACGCGGCTAAGGCTACGTCACTGAGATCAGCTGATCTCTCCCGACAGGTTGGTGCAGTTATCATGCATCCAACAGGTGAAATCATTTCAATGGGTTGCAATGAGGTTCCTAAAGCCGGCGGAGGAACCTACTGGGAAGGCGACGAGAACGATTCTCGAGACTTCGTGTTGGGATATGACTCCAGTGCCAAAGCGAAAAAAGAAATGCTTGAAGACATATTCAGGAGGCTTAAGCAAGGTTGGCTCCACCCGGACAAGCAGAGACTAAGTATTCCGGACTTAGTAGAGCAGTCAGAGGCACTGATGCGAGATGCTCATTTTATGGATGTATTGGAGTTCGGTCGGATCGTTCATGCGGAAATGTCCGCTATCTCCGATGCAGCTAGATTGGGGCGCTCCATCAAAGGTGCCACGTTATATTCGACAACATTCCCCTGTCACATCTGCGCGCGCCATATCGTTGCTAGTGGTATCCATCGTGTCGTCTATATGGAGCCTTATTCTAAGAGTCTTGCTTTAGATTTGTACGGTGACTCAATACAGATTGGGCGCTTCGAAGATCCTCCAAAGTCGATGATCACATTCGAGCAATTTGTTGGAATTGGACCCGAACGATACGCTGAGATGTTCAGCAAAGGTAAGCGCAAGGACAGCAAGGGGGTTGCTCTCAAATGGAATCCGGATAAGGCCGAGCCCATACTGGAGCGCATAGTGCCAGCGTATCTACAGATAGAGACCGCAGTTCTGGGCGCTTTGTCACCGATAGTCCGGGGCTTGTCAAACAGCAAGCGAGGCAAACGTAAGAGTGCTTCAGTAAAGCGATCAAAGCGGATTCGACATTGAAGAAAGATAAAGTCGATCGCAAAGTCCTGGGTTCTCAACGTATGTAAAGGTCGCCAACATCGAAAGCACCCGGCCCGATATCATCGCCACCGGCAACATCGGCTGCATGACCCAGATCGCCAGCGGCACCGGCATTCCCGTGGTGCACACGGTGGAACTGCTCGACTGGGCCACCGGCGGCCCCGAGCCGCGGGCGCTGGCGAAAGCCGTCTGACGAACCCTCATCCTCGGGCCAGTCCTGAGCATGACATTTCACTTTGAAGTTTCCCCTCACCCAGCTTCGCCTAAGCTCACGGTGTTCGCTAAGGCTGCGCATCCCTCTCCCCGAGGGGAGAGGGAGTTTCTGCAGGCGCACCGGCATCCCCTCGCCCCACCGGGGAGAAGGAGGGGCCCGCATAGCGGGAGGGTGAGGGGGCTTTGCTAACCCGCGTGGCCGTTGGCGAGGCCGGCGAGGGCGGCGCGTTGGGTTTCCACCGCGCGGTCCCAGATCATCTGCTTCCAGTCGTCGGCTTCCTGGTAGAAGGCTTCGCGCAATTGCGCCTTGATCGCCTTGCCCTTGGTCGAGGCGGGGTCGCCGTGCAGGTGCAGCCAGTTGTCGGCGCGCAGGGCCAGTTTCACCTGCTCGGTCGGCAGGGTGCCGTATTCCAGGGCGATGGCGGTCACCTCGGTTTGTGGAATGGCTTCGGCCATGCCGATCATGTTGAAGCCGCGGATCTCGGTCGCCGATGAGGTGCCGAGCGCGGGGCAGGTGAAGTCGTCGCCATACCAGTCGCGCACCCGCGCCAAGTCGGGCGAGTCGGCATGGGACGGGCAGATGCGCTCGCCATGGCCGCGCGGGCCGAGGCCGGTGTGATAGTCGATCACCGCCACCCGCCGGGCAGGGTTCAGGTGTCGCACGAAAATCTGCTTCAGGGTGCGGTGCGACCAGGTCGGTGCCGCGCCACCGAAGAAGATGCCGCCGGGGTGGTTGTACTGGCCGTTGGTGACGGCGGCCTGCAGGCCGGCGGCGCCGTGTTCCTCCGCATAGGCCGTCAGGATTGCATGGGTTGCGGCGATGGTGGCGTCGTCCCAGGTCGGCGGGCAGAGCGCCTCGGCGAGTTCGTCGTAGCCGGGGTTTTCCGGCAGCGGTCCGGCGAAGTTCACGAAGTTCCGGTTCAGGTCGACGTTGTCCTCGGTGACGCGGCGCAGCCAGGCGAAGCCGTGCGGGTTGATTGCGTGGATCGCCATGGTGGCGAAGCCGCCGTTCCGATCCGCGTCGGCGCCGCTGTTGCCTTCCGCGGCGAGGCCGCTTTCGAACCAGCCGGACTGCACGCCGGAGCCGCAGTAGCCCTCGGCGCCGTGAGTGCCGGAGACGGTGACCAGCACGCGCTCGGCGTCCCGCGGACCGAGCCAGGCGACATCGGTGGCGAGATCCTCACCGTCCGGCCCCTGGTCCGGATGCGCATAGCTGAAGAGTTCCGCGCCGGCGGCCGCGGCGGCTTCGGCGAAACGTTGGCGTGCCTGCGAATAGCTGGATGAGAAATAGGCAGCGGCGGCCATGCTGGGATCTCCCTGAGTTTGTCCGGGTAAACTGTCTGGACGATTGTCCGGCGGACTCCGGCGCGGCCGTCTCCCGCGGCGGCCGCCAGTCCTCAATGGATTGTGATCTAACGACAAAATCCGGGCACTTTGGTCCCGGCGGCAACTACGTCATAATCCACACTATGAGGCGCCTGCCAATCACAGCGATCGCAATTCTCTGCGCGATTTTCGTGTCCTGCACGATGCCGCGCGGTGTTTGGGCCGACCAGAACGACAGCCGCCTGGAGACCTTGTTCGTCCGCCTGCTGGAAGCGCCCGGCCCGGGCGAGGCGCTACCGGCCGAAGCGGCGATCTGGCAGATCTGGCTGCAGTCTGACGACGGCGCGGTGCAGGGCCTGATGCGCGACGGTCTCGAAGCCATGTCGCGTGGCGACTATCGCCATGCGCTGACCAAGTTCGACCAGATGGTACTGATCGCGCCGGACTTCGCCGAGGGCTGGAACAAGCGCGCGACGGTGCACTACCTGCTGGGCACCTATGCGGCGTCGCTGGGCGACATCGCCAAGACCCTGGAACTGGAGCCGCGGCATTTCGGCGCGCTGGCCGGGCGCGGCCTCGTTTACATGGCGCTGGAGGACGAACGCCGGGCGCTGAAGGCCTTCGAGGCGGCGCTGGCCATCCATCCCAACCTCACCTCGGCGATCCTGAACGCCGAGCGCCTGCGCAAGATCATCCGCGAACGCGAGATCTGATCCGGGAACACCTGAGCCGGTAATATCTGATTGGGGAAATCTGCAAACGACAAAGCTGTCGGTGCCGCGCCCGTTGGTCGGCCGGGACGGGCCTGCTATCGTCGGGCAAAGACAGGCAAACAGGAGGCGTTACCGTGGGGCAATATCCCGACGATTTTCTGGATCGGCTGCATCTCGTCTGGGGTGTCGGATTTCTGTCCCCGGGCGGCGCCGAGGAAGTCGGCGAGATCGTCAAGGGCCTGGACCTGAACGGTGCCCGGGTGCTGGACATCGGCTGCGGCACCGGCGGGCCGGCACAGGTTCTGGCGCGCGAGAAGGGGGCGGAAGTCATCGGTGTCGATGTCGAGCCGCAGATCATCGAGCGCGCCCGGCACCTGGCGGCGCAGGCCGGCCTGGCCGATGCCGTGACCTTCCAACTGGTGGAGCCCGGCCCGCTGCCTTTTCCGGATGGCAGTTTCGATGCGGTGTTCAGCAAAGATGCCCTGTTGCACATTCCCGACAAGGGGGCGCTGTATCGGGAGATCCTCCGGGTTTTGAAGCCGGGCGGCGTGTTCGCCGCGAGCGACTGGCTGGCCGGCGAGGATGCGGCGGACGACGCGGCCTTCCGGCGCTACGTCGATCTCATCAGCCTGAACTTCACCATGGCGACGGCAGTGGAGACGACAGCGGTGATGCGCGAGGCGGGCTTCCAGGATGTCTCTTCCGTCGACCGCAATGCCTGGTACGCCGCCATCTGCGCGGCCGAGGTCGCAGCCGTGGAGGGCCCGCTGCGCGACGAGGTCATCGCGGTATCGAGCGAGGAAACCTACAAGCGCTGGCTGGGCGCGCGGCGCGCCCTCTCGGAGGTCGTGAGCAACGGCACGCTGCGGCCGACGCATCTGCGCGGAAAGCGGCCGCTGTAGCCGTTGCTAACGGTTACTGTTGGATCGATAGATCGGCATCACTTCGGGCAGCGCTGCCTTGATGTCCTCGATGCGGTGTTCAGGGTTCGGGTGGGTGGAAAGGAACTCGGGCGGTTGCCCACCCTGCGCGGTCGCCGCCTGCATGTTCTGCCACAAGGTCACGGCCGCTTCGGGGTTGTAGCCGGCGCGCGCCATGTACTGCAGGCCGATGCGGTCGGCCTCGGCCTCTGCGGAGCGGGAGAACGAAAGCTGGCCGACTCCGGTGGCCATCTGGACCAATTGGCCGACGGCCTCGTCGCCGACACCGGCAGCACCCAGGGCGGTTTGAATGGCGGCGCTCTGCGACATCTGCTCGGAGGGATGGCGGGCGACCACATGGCCGACCTCGTGACCCAGCACGGCGGCGAGCTGGTCGTCGGTCTGGGCGATCTTCAGCATGCCGCTGTTCACGCCGATCTTACCGCCCGGCAGGGCAAAGGCATTGGGCGTTTCGTCCTGGAACAGCACGAATTCCCAATCAACACCTTCAGCCCCGCTGGCAGCGGCAACCTCTCGGCCAATACGCTGCACCCTCTGCTGGGCGGCATCGTCTTGCGAAGCCGGCTGTTCGGACTTGATCTGCTGCCAGGCTTCGGCACCGAGTTGGGTCGCCTGCTCCTCACTGATCAGAATAAGCTGTTCACGGCCGGTAACCGGCGCCTGGGTACAACTGGAAACCGCGGCTGCCGCGAGGACAGCCCCGGTCAGCAGACAGGCGCGCAGATGCGGCGCCCATGCGACAGCAGTCATAGCGTCCGACTCCTTGCGGTTAAGGCAGTCAAGCAGCGCCCCCTTGAGCGCGCTTCACGCAAGGACAACTGTAAAAGCGCGGGAGAGTTCCCCCAGGCGACTACAGCGGCTTGTGTTCCGTGCCGTCGCCTTCGGTCATGAACACCAGTTCGCCGGGTTCCGTCACCGTCAGGCGATGCCAGCGGCCGCGCGGGACGACGAAAGCCTCGCCGGGTTGCAGCGCGAACGCTTCGTCGGGATCGCCTTCCAGCACGACGGTCATCTTGCCGGAGAGCAGCAGCAGGATTTCCTCGCCGGCGGGATGAACCTCCCAATGGCTCATGTCCTCGGTCATCGCAAAGGCCATGACGAGGCGGCCGTGCAGCGTGCGCTTGCCGGACTGCAGGTCGGGCCAGAAGTCGGGCGTGACCGCGATCGTGCCGACCGCGCCGCCGTCGCGCAGCTCCAGGTAGGTTTCCGTGAGGCGCTTCGGCGGCTGGGCTGTCATCGCGCGGGCGCCGTCATTGCTTGACGCGGGCGATTCGCAGCATGTTGGTGGTGCCCGGCGTCTTGAAGGGGACGCCGGCGGTGATCACCAGGGTCTCGCCCAGGTTGGCGAAGCCCTCGCGCACCGCCAGTCGGCAGGCCTTCTCGACCATTTCCTGGGTGTTGGAGACGTCGTCGGTCTGCACGCAGTGGGCGCCCCACAGCACGGCCAGCCGGCGCGCGGTGCCCATGTTGTTGGTCAGCACCATGATCGGCACGTTGGGGCGCTGGCGTGCGGCGCGCAGCGCGGTGGAGCCGGACATGGTGTAGTTCACGATGGCGGCGGTCGACAGCGTCGAGGCGACCTGGGAGGCGGCGGCGGAGATGGCGTCGGCGCCGGTCGCCTCCGGTTCGCCGTCGCGGGCGTGCAGGATGCCGCGGTAGGCCGGATCGGCCTCGGTCGAGCGGATGATGCTGTCCATGAAGGACACGGCTTCGCGGGGGTACTTGCCGGCGGCGGACTCGGCCGACAGCATCACCGCGTCGGCGCCGTCGTAGACCGCGGTGGCGACGTCGGAAGCCTCGGCGCGGGTCGGCGCCGGTGCCGAGATCATCGATTCCAGCATCTGGGTCGCCACCACCACCGGCACGCCGCTGAGGCGGCAGGCATGGATGATCTGTTTCTGGCGGCTGGGGATGGTCTCCGGCGGCATCTCGACGCCCAGGTCGCCGCGCGCCACCATGATGGCGTCGGACAGCGCGATGAGCTGCGGCAGGCAGTCCAGCGCGGCGGGCTTTTCCACCTTGGTCATGATCAAGGCGCGGTCACCGACCAGGCGGCGCGCCTCGATCAGGTCCTCCGGGCGCTGGATGAAGGAGAGGGCGATCCAGTCGCAGCCGAGGTCGAGGGCGAACTCCAGGTCGACCCGGTCCTTCTCGGTGATCGGCGAGATCGGCAGGATGACGCCCGGCAGGTTGACGCCCTTGTGGTCGCGCAGGGCGCCGCCGGTGACCACCTTGGTGTCGGCGTGGCCAGGGGCGCAGTCCAGCACCTCCAGGCGCAGCTTGCCGTCGTCGATCAGCAGCGAGGTGCCCGGTGAGATCGCCGCGAAAATCTCCGGATGCAGCAGCGGCGCGCGCTTGTCGTCGCCCGGCGTCTCGTCCATGTCGAGGCGGAAGGGCTGGCCGGCGCTCAACGTCACCTCGCCGCCCGCGATCCGGCCGACCCGCAGCTTCGGGCCCTGCATGTCGGCCAGGATGCCGATGGGCCGCTCGACCTCCACTTCGACCTCGCGGATGGTGTCGTAGGTCTTGCGGTGGTCGTCGTGGGTGCCGTGGCTGAAGTTGAGGCGGAACACGTCGGCGCCGGCGCGAAACAGCTCGCGGATCATCTCCTTGGAGGAGCTGACGGGGCCGAGCGTGGCTACGATCTTTGCTTTTCTTTGGCGTCGCATGGCGGGAGTCTACCCAGGATTCGGTGTCGGCCTAATCGAATTTTTCGTGACGGTCAGGCGTGGGAAGTGCCGCCGGCCGCCGCGTCGGCGGTGACCAGGATGGCGCGAAAGTCGTTCACGTTGGTCAGGGTCGGCCCGGTGACGACCAGATCGCCGAGGGCGGAGAAAAAGCCGTAGCCGTCGTTGTCGGCCAGCATCGCCTTGGCGTCGAGCCCGGCAGCGGCGGCGCGGGCCAGGCTTTCCGGGCCGGCCAGGGCGCCGGCGTTGTCTTCGCTGCCGTCGATGCCGTCGGTGTCGCAGGCGATGGCGTGGATGCCGGCGGCGCCCTCTCCCGGGGTGCTTTCCAGTGCCACGGTCAGCGCCAGCAGAAACTCGGCGTTGCGTCCGCCACGGCCCTGGCCACGCAGGGTGACGGTGGTCTCGCCGCCGGACAACAGGACGCAAGGGGGCTGGGCCGGCTGGCCGAAGCGGGCGGCCTGGCGGGCGATGCCGGCCATGACCTGGGCCACCTCGCGGGCCTCGCCTTCCAGGGAATCGCCGAGGATCACCGGCGTCACCCCGGCCTCGCGCGCCGCCGCGGCGGCGGCCTCCAGGGAGTCCTGCGGCCGGGCGATCATCAGTGTCTCGCAGCCGGCGAGGCGGGGGTCGCCGGGCTTGGGGGTTTCCTCGGCTGCCGCCTTCAGGTGGGCGACCACCGAGGCCGGCGCGTCGATGTTGTATTTTTCCAGGATCGCCAGGGCGTCGGCGAAGGTGGTCGGGTCGGCCACCGTGGGGCCGGAGGCGATCACCGCCGGATCGTCGCCCGGCACGTCGGAGATCAGCAGGCTGACCACCCGGGCCGGCGCGGCAGCGGCGGCCAGGCGGCCGCCCTTGATGGCCGAGAGGTGCTTGCGCAGGCAGTTCATCTCGTCGATGGCGGCGCCGGAGCGCAACAGCGCCTTGTTCACCGCCTGCTTTTCTTCCAGCGTGATGCCCTCGGCGGGCAGCGACAGCAGGGCCGAACCGCCGCCGGAGATCAGGCAGAGCACCAGGTCGTCGGGGCCGAGGCCCCGGACTTTCTCGAGAATGCGCCGGGCGGCGTCGAGGCCCGCCTGGTCCGGCACCGGGTGGGCGGCCTCGACCACCTCGATGCGGTCGCAGGCGACGCCGTGGCCGTAGCGGGTGACCACCAGCCCTTCCAGATCGCCGCCTTCAGGCGACGTGGGCCAATGGTCCTCCACGGCCTTGGCCATGGCGCCCGCGGCCTTGCCGGCGCCGATGACCAGCGTCCGGCCCTTTGGTGCGGCCGGCAGGAAGCGCGGCACGGCCTTGGCCGGGTCGGCGGCGGCCAGGGCCGCGTCGAACAGCCGGCGCAGCAGGGCGCCGGGATCGGACGGTGTCATGGTGGAGTCAGCCCCGGGCGGCTTGCGGCAGCGGTACCGCCGCGGCCGCGGCGGCCTCGGCTTCGCTTTCCTCTTCCTCTTCGTAGCGCGACAGCACCGTGTTCAGGTGCTCGCGCATGGCCTCTTCGGCGGCGTCGCCGTCGCCGCGCTGGATCGCCGCCCAGATGCCCCGGTGCTGCTCCATGAAGCGGCGGTCGTCGGCCGGGCTGGCGTAGAGGCTGTAGCGGTGGAAGGCGAACATCTGCTCCAGGATGTCGCCCAGGATCGACATCAGGTGCATGAAGACGGCGGAGTTGGAGGCCTTGGCGATGGCCAGGTGGAAGTTCAGATCGTCTTCCGCCTTGGCGCGCGACGGCCGGTCCGGGCTCATGATGATGGCAAAGCAGCGCTCGATTTCGCTGAGCTGTTCCGGCGTTGCCCGCTCGGCCGCGCGGCGTGCCGCCCAGACCTCCAGGTTGGCGCGCACCTCGGCCAGGTCGTGCAGGTTGTTGCGGTTGGCGCGCACCAGACGGGCCAGCGCCGAGTCGAGCTGGTCGGCCGCTGCGGTGATCCGCGTGCCGCCGCCCTGAACCGCGGTGACGAAGCCCTGTGCCTTCAACTGCTGCAGCGCGGCGCGCACGGAGACCCGGCTGACGCTCATCATGTCGGCCAGTTGGCGCTCGCCGGGCAGGCGTTCGCCCGGCGCCAGCTCGCCGCTGGAGATCATGCGCAGCAGTTCGCTGGCGATGCGGTCGGCCACGCGCTCGCGCGGAATTTCCTGAAATCGTCGGTCCATGGCTGTTCCCCCGGCCCTTGCGGTATCCGTTGCCCCGGCGGTCCTATGGACTGCCCAGCGGCGGACTTGACCGGCCTCCCTGTTCGTGTGACGTCTGCCTTACTGGCATTTTGGTATGACCACTTTAGAACCTATTAAAGCGGCTTTCCAGCCCCGGCGTCAAGGCGACAATGGAAAGGCATTCCATAATTTTGAGGAAAGGCTGGAAAGTATTTTAAGATCAATGAGATCAGGCGTGAGTCCTGGGCATGCCGCGGGCGGTGAGCCCGGCAACGACCCGGGCGACATCGGCGCAGAGCGGTCGGGGCAGTGCGTCTGCCGGGACCCAGCGGGCCTCCAAGGCATCGTCGCGGGCGACCGGGTCGCCGGCCTGCCAGTCCAGCCGCACGGCGACCATCAGGTGGTGGTGACCGGCTTGGTGAGCTGCTTGATGGCTGGCGTGATGAGTGGGCCCGGCCGGATCGCCCTCGATCAGGTCGATCGCGGCGAAGGCGACGGGATTGCCCCCGGTGACGCCGGTTTCCTCCTCCAACTCGCGAACCGCCGCGGCGGCGAGATCCTCGCCCCACTCGACCTTGCCGCCGGGAAAGCCCCAGTGGCCCGCCTGTGGCGGGTTGGCGCGGCGCACCAGCAGCACCTCGAATGTCCCCGGGAAGCTTATCGGAGAGTCCCCCGGTGGGCCGGCGGCATGGCCCCGCGTCATCACCGCAAGCACGGCGAGGCGGGGTCCCGCGGGGTAAGCGGGGTCGGGGCAAGGGGGTGCTGGGCGAGGGGGGGCGTCGTCGTCCATTCCGGGTTCCCTGATGACAGAAGGCAGGCCATGCTAGGACCCTGGAGAGGCACAGTCCAATCGGAGGCGAAGCAACGATGACGGTGGAATGGCAGGGGGTGTTTCCGGCGGCGACGACGCAGTTCAGCACCACGGGCGCGGTCGACCTGGAGGCAACCACGGCGCACCTGGATATGCTGATCCGCGCCGGGGTGCATGGTCTGGTGATGCTCGGCACGGTGGGCGAGAACTGCTCGCTGGCGGCGGAAGAAAAACGCGCGGTGGTGAAGGCCGCCATCGAGACCGCCGCCGGGCGCGTGCCGGTGGTCGCCGGCGTCGCCGAGACCACGACGGCGGAAGCCTGCCGCTATGCCGCCGATGTCGAGGCGCTGGGCGCCGACGGCCTGATGGTGCTGCCGGCCATGGTCTACAAATCCGACGCGCGCGAGACCATGGCGCACTACCGCGCCGTTGCCCGCGCTTCGGCCCTGCCGGTCATGTGCTACAACAACCCCATCGTCTACGGCGTCGACATCACGCCCGAGATGTTCGCCGAACTGGCCGACGAGCCGACCCTGGTCGCCATCAAGGAATCCTCCGACGATCCACGCCGCCTGACCGACATCGTGAATGCCTGCGGCGACCGTTACGTGCTGTTCGGCGGCGTCGACGACCTGGTGATGGAATCGGTGATGCTGGGCGCCGTCGGCACCGTCGCCGGGTTGGTGAATGCCTTCCCGGCGGAAACCCTGCAGCTGTGGAAGCTGGCGGAGGCAGGGCGCTATGCCGAGGCCCTGGACCTCTACCGCTGGTTCACCCCGGTGCTGCATCTCGACTGCCACCCCAAGCTGGTGCAGTACATCAAGCTGGCCCAGGCCCTGTGCGGCCACGGCACCGAGGATTGCCGCCCGCCGCGCCTGCCGCTGGAGGGCGACGAGCGCGCGCGCATCGTTGCCCTGATCCAGCAGGCCATCGATACCCGTCCGGCGGTGGCGGCATGACGGTGCAGAGCGAAGCGTCGGGCCGCTGCCTTTGCGGCGCGGTGGAACTGCGGCTCTCGGGAGAGCCGCTTTCCGTCACCTACTGCCATTGCGCGACCTGCCGGCGGGCGACCGGCGGGCCGGTTGCCGTGTTCGTCGGCTACGCGCTGCCGCAGATTGCCTTTACGAAGCACAAGCCGCGGGCGTTCCCCTCGAGCCCCGGTGTCGACCGGCCTTTCTGCCCGGACTGCGGTACGCGCATCGGCTACAGCGATGCGGAGCTGCCCGGGCGTCTCTATCTGCATATCGGTGTGCTGGACCGGCCCGAAGACTTCGTGCCGCAATGGCACGCCTTCGACTCGCACCGCTTGCCGTGGCTGAGGATCGACGACGGTCTGGAGCGTTTCGACGGCTTCAGCGTCAAGCGTCAGGAGAAGTCCCTGGAGACCTGCGGCTGAATGGAAAGCTTGCGCGCCGACGCCCCTCTCCACATCGTCGCCAGGCCGGAAGGCTTCGACGATTGGGATGGCCTGCTGGCCCTGCTGCGCGAGTCCTTTGCCTATATGGATGGGCGCATCGATCCGCCGTCCTCACTGCACAGCTTCGACGCGGCAAAGCTGGCGGCCAAGTCGGCGGAGGAGGAGTTGGTGCTGGCCTATGTCGGTGGCGCACTCGCCGGCTGCCTCTTTGCGGCGCCGCGCGGCGATGCGCTCTATCTCGGCAAAATCGCGGTGCGGCCGGACCTGCGGGGCCGGGGCATCGCCCGGCGTCTGTTCGAGACGGCCGAGGCCTTGGCACGGGCGCGGGGTATCATAGTGCTGGAATTGCAGGTGCGCATCGAACTGACGGAGAACCACCGCACCTTCATGGCGCTGGGGTTCGTCAAGACCGGCGAGGGCAGCCACCCCGGCTACACCCGCGCGACCGACGTCAACTTCCGAAAAGTGCTGCTGTCTTCTTAGGCAGCACGGGTTCCCAGCTGTTGACCAGCTTGCGCGCCAGTTCCTGGTTGAACAGCCGTTCCAGCGACGTGCCGAGGGAGGGCGTGCGGTCGATGGCCTTGCGCAGTTTCTCCTGCGGCCATTCGATGTATTCGGTGCCGGCGGGGGCAAAGACATCGGCCGTGGCGCCCCCGTTGAGCAAAAATGAAATTTCGCCGATGAAGGCGCCTGGACCCAGGGTTATGCCCTTGCCGTTTCTGCCGATCTCGACCTGCCCGCCGGTGACGAAATAGAGGCTGGGGGCGATCTGGCCTTCGCGAGTCAGCTGGGTGGTCTGCTCCGCCACGCGCCATTCCGCCATCTGCATGAGGCGGCGGAACTCCCCCGGCGTCAGCACCTTCATGATGTTCAGGAAAGAGTCATGGCGCATGTCGGAGTGAGAGGCGCGGCGCTCCAGCAGCACCCGGGCGATGCCCACCAGATTGGCCAGCGCCAGCACACTGCTCCAGAACATGGCGCCCCACAGTGGCGCCGCGGGGTAGAAATAGTAGTAGGCCAGATAGACCAGGCTGCCGGCCAGTGTGAGACTACGCAGGACGAGCTGCCGGCGGTTGAGAAATCCGAAGACTTGCAGCAAGGCCGCCGCGTGGACCAGCAGCCCGGTGTTCCAGGTCAAATCGAAGCCGTGCACTTTTTACCACCCCTTTTCCCGCTTTTGTGGCGGGAAGCCCGTCCGGTCCGCCCCTGCCGCACGCCCACCCCTGGGCGTTCCACACGATCGGCATGCGGTATGGACGGGACTTTAGGTATTTTGTCGGGTGGCGGCTGTGGGAAAGCCCACAGCTAGCGCGCGACGAAACCCGTGTCCGTCAGGCGCAGGCGGTCGAGATCGACACCCGTCGCCGTCAGCACGGCCGCGTGCAGATGCTCGCGCAGCCGGGCCAGCGCGTCCTCGTTGCCGCTGCGGTGTAGTTCGTTGGCGCTGTTGGCGGCGACGGTGGCCATGTAAGCCATGACCGAGGCAGCCTGCTGTTTCTCCGCATTGCTCATGCGCGCGACCTGTCCTTGCGCCGCCATGCCGGTGGCAATGCTGTCGCGTACCGCACGGATTGCCGCGGCACCGGCGCCGACGGCGTTGCTGTTCACCACCTGCCAGGAGATCAGATAAGTGGCGGCGGTGATGTCGGCCATGTTGTTGATCGACAGTTCGGCCTGGTTCAGTACCTCGGTGAACTGGAGCCACAGGTCATCGCTGCGCACCGTCAGCCGGACTTGTTCCTCCAACTGTTCGCCCTCGGTAACCGCCAGCACGCTGGCCAGCAGCTTTTGCCGCGTCGCGCGCTCCACCTCCTGTGACGGCGCGAAGGACAGGCTGTCGAGGATTCCCTGGGGCACCGCCGGGGGCATGCCGACCAGCGTCGGCTTGCCGACAGCCGCGAGGCTCTGCTGGAAAATCTCGGCGCGGTAGATGGCGGTGAGGCCCAGGGATCCGGCACCCCGATTGTCTGAGGAGGTCTGGGCGGTCTGGACCGCGGCCTGGGCGGGTGTCACCAGCAGAGCGACGATTAGCGCGAGAAACGGGAAACGCATGGGATCTCCGGGGGTGGAAAGGCGTCGAGGCGTTGCGGGTCGTACGGCTTTATTTGGCGCTGCCGAGGCTGTCTGCAACCTTACAGCACGATGAATTCGGTGGATTGCCTCATCAGTCGTCGCCGCAGTTGCCGCGTTCGATCTGCACGGTGGAGTGGTCGATGCCGTAGCGGTGGGACAGCACCTCCTTGATGCGCAGCAGGATGGCCTGAGGGTCGGCGGCCTCGGGCACCTTCGCATGAAGGGGCAGCAGCGGCATCTCCGGGGGCAGCGACCAGGCATGGATATGATGCACGTCCTCCAGCCCGGGTACGTCGTCCAGCAGGGCCTGGCGCAGATCCTTCGGTTCGATCTGCGTCGGCGTGCCTTCCAGCAGGATGTGCACCGACTCGCGGACCACCAGCCAGGCGCTGCGCAACACCAGCAGGCCGACCAGCATGGATAGAAGTGGATCGATGGGCATCCAGCCGGTCCACAGGATGATCAGCGCGCCGGCGATGGCGGCGGCCGAACCCAGCAGATCGCCCAGCACATGGGCGGCGGCCCCGCGCATGTTCAGATTCTCGCGGTCGCCGCCGTGCAGCACCCAGAAGGCGGCGATGTTCACGATCAGGCCGAGGGTGGCGACCCCCAGCATGAGGCCGCCCTCCACGGCGACCGGGTTCATCAGGCGCTGGATGGCCTCGATGAAGATCCAGGCCACGATGGCGACCAGGACGGCGCCGTTCACGAAGGCGGCGAGTACCTGGCCGCGGTGGTAGCCGTAGGAGCGCCGCGGGTCGGCCGGGCGCCGTGCGATGCGGAAGGCGCACCAGGCGAGCGCCAGGCTGGCGGCATCGGTCAGCATGTGCGCGGCGTCGGCCAGCAGCGCCAGCGACCCGGAGATCAGGCCGCCGGCGACCTCCGCCCCCATGAAGCCGGCGGTGAGCAGGAAGGCCCAGAGCACGCGCGTCTCGTTGTTGGCGCCGTGCGCGTGGCCATGTCCGTGCCCGTGGCCATGATCGTGGCCATGAGCATGGCCGGGAGAGTGGCCTGCGTGATGATGTTCCATGCTGCTCAGACCACCTGGAAGCCGTGCGCGTAGGGATCGCGCGCATCGATGGTGATGGTGTTGAGGCCGGTCATGCGCGCCCAGCCCTCGATCGACGGCACGATGCCCCTGTGTACATTACCCGGGTGACTGCCGACCTGGGTCTCCGCCTCGACGCGGCCGGTGAACAGGCTGCCGATGATGCTTTCGTGCACGAAGCTGTCGCCGGTCTTCAGCCGGCCCTTGGCATGAAGCTGCGCCATGCGCGCCGAGGTGCCGGTGCCGCAGGGGCTGCGGTCGATCGCCTTGGCGCCGTAGAACACGGCGTTGCGCGCGTCGGCCCCACCTTCTTTCGGCGGTCTGGTTGCCTTGCCGGCCCACAGGATGTGACTGACGCCGCGGATCGTCGGGTCGTCGGGATGCACGATGTCGGTCTTGTCGTTCAGCGCCGCGCGCAGCAGCGGCGACAGGCGCAGGATGTCGGCGGGCGTCAGGTCCGCGAGGTCGGTGTAATTCCGCTGCGGTTCGACGATGGCGTAGAAGTTGCCGCCGTAGGCGATGTCGACGGTGATCGCGCCGAGGCCGGGGCAGTCGACGCCGACACCTTCGGCAGCGAGGTAGGAGCCGATGTTGGTGAGGCGCACCGAGTCGACATGGCCGTCACGCAGAAAATAGCGCGCTTCGACCGGGCCGGCGGGAGTCTCCAGGCGCAGCAGGCCGGGCACCCGCGGCTGCACCAGGCCGCGCTCGATGGCGAAGGTCACCGTGCCGATGGTGCCGTGTCCGCACATCGGCAGGCAGCCGGAGGTCTCGATGTAGAGCACACCGACGTCGCAGTCGTCGCGCGTGGGCGGATAGAGGATCGCGCCGGACATCATGTCGTGGCCGCGCGGCTCGAACATCAAACCGGTGCGGATCCAGTCGTAGCGGGCGAGGAAATCCTGGCGCTTCTCGCTCATCGAGGCGCCGCGCAGCGCCGGGCCGCCGGCGGCCACCAGGCGCACCGGGTTGCCGCAGGTGTGGCCGTCGATGCAGAAGAAGGTGTTGGGGCGGACCTCGGACGCCACGTCCTGGCCTGCCGTCTGGCGCGGTTCCGTCATGCCGGGCAGTATCGGGGCGGCTCCCCCTCCTTGCAATGGGCGTTTGGGCCTTTGGCGATGGCCCGGCTTCTAGCGGCTTCATGGTTGATTTCCCTTTACTTTACCGGGGGCGGATCACGGAGAAACCTGCTTGAGGGCTTTTCCTGGCGGGGCGGCGGCGGCTATAGTCGGCGTCTCATGTCGACCGCAGAGATGACCGATACCCCCCGCAAAGACGCGCAGGATTCCGGGCTTTTGGGCTCCGAGCTCCTCGCGGCCGACGAGCCGCGCCCTTTCGAACTGTTCAACGCCGCCGGCCAGGCGCCGCTGCTGCTGCTGTGCGACCATGCGACGCGCTTCATCCCGCGGGCGCTGCAATCGCTCGGCCTCGACGAGTCGGCGCTGACCCGCCACATCGCGTGGGACATCGGCATCGCCGAGGTGACCCGCCACCTGGCCCGGCGGCTCGACGCCCCGGCGGTGCTCAGCCACTTCTCGCGCCTCATCGTCGATCCCAACCGCCAGACCGACAACCCGACCCTGGTGCCGGAGATCAGCGACGGGACCGTGGTGCCGGGCAATCGCGACCTGAGCCAGGCCGACCGGGCGGCGCGCATCGAGACCTTCTTCCGGCCCTATCACGCCGCCATCGCGGCGCAGGTCGACGCCCTGCAGGCGGCGGGCAAGACACCGGCGCTGGTTTCCATGCACTCCTTCACGCCGATCATGCACGGCCTGCAGCGGCCCTGGGAGATCGGCATCCTGTGGAATCGCGATCCGCGGCTGCCCAGACCACTGATGGACCGGCTGCGCGCCGACGGGCTGACGGTGGGCGACAACGAACCCTATTCCGGCGCCGACGAGCACGGATACACCCAGCACACCCACGGCGACCGCCGCGGCCTCGCCAACGTGCTGATCGAGGTGCGCCAGGATCTCATCGACACCCAGCAGGGCGCCGCCGCCTGGGCCGAACGGCTTGGCGCGGCGCTGGAAGCGGTGTTGCGCGACCCGGCGCTGTATCGCGTCGAACACTACTGAACGGTTGAGGCGGGGGAGGTCGGGGGATGAGCAGCGGCAGCACGATACGGGAGCCGAGCTTCACCGTCGGCATGGAGGAGGAATACCTCCTGGTCGACTGCGAGACCCGCAACCTGGTCGTCGATCCGCCCGACAGCCTGATGACCCGCTGCGAGCAGGAGCTGGGCGAGCGCGTCAGCCCAGAGTTCCTGCAGTCGCAGATCGAGGTCGGCACCAGCAAGTGCGAGACCGTGGCCCAGGCCGGCGCCGAGCTGGCCGAGCTGCGCCGCACCATCGCGCGCATTGCCGGCGATTACGGCATCGCGCCGATCGCCGCCTCGACCCATCCCTTCGCCCAGTGGGACACCCAGAAGCACACCCGCAAGGAACGCTACGACGATCTGGCGCGTGACATGCAGGCGGTGGTGCGCCGCCTGGTCATCTGCGGCATGCACGTGCATTGCGGCCTGGACGACGATGAGCTGCGCATCGACCTGATGCAGCAGGTCAGCTACTTCCTGCCGCACCTGCTGGCGCTGTCGACCTCCTCGCCGTTCTGGCGCGGCGAGATCACCGGCCTGAAGTGCTACCGCCTGTCGGTGTTCCACGAACTGCCGCGCACCGGCCTGCCGGAAACCTTCGACAGTTTCGGCGAATACCAGCGCCACCTCGACGTCATGGTGCGCGCCGGCCTGCTGCAGGACGGCACCAAGATCTGGTGGGACATCCGGCCCTCGGCGCGCTTCCCGACTCTGGAAATGCGCATCGCCGACGTCTGCACCCACCTGGAGGACGGCGTCACCATTGCCGCGCTCTACGTCAGCCTGCTGCGCATGCTCTATATCCTGAAGCGCAACAACCAGCGCTGGCGCAAGTACTCCAACATGCTGATCGACGAGAACCGCTGGCGCGCCCAGCGCTATGGCATGGACGAGGGGCTGGTCGACTTCGGCCGCGGTGAGGTGGTGCCCTACGATGTCCTGCTGGAGGAGATCATCGGCCTGACCAGCGACCATGCCGAGGCGCTGGGCTGCCTGCGCGAGATCCAGCACGCCCGCGAGATCCTGCGGCGCGGCACCTCGTCTCACCGCCAGCTCGCGGTCTACCACCGGGCCTGCGCGGAGGGCGCCAACAAGCAGGAAGCGCTGAAACAGGTGGTCGACTACCTGATCGAGGCCAGCGTGCCCAGGGGCGACTGAGACGCGCCCCGGCGCCGGCCCATTACTCCTTACTGCACGTTACTGCACGCCGAGATGCCGGCGAAAGAAAGCCAGGATGTCGGCGTTGAAGGCCCGATGGAAGGCGGTCCTGTCGAAGCCCGGCGCGTCTTTGCAGATGGCGGGCGCCCGCGCGGCCTGCGGCGGGAGACAGGGTGCCAGTATCGCGAAATGCCCGGCCCCGGCCACCACATGGTACTCGGGCTTTTGCGGCAGGCCTTGGTAGACGGCTTCGGCGTTGTAAGGATGCCGCGCCAGCGCATCGTTCTCCGGGCGCCAGAGTTGCACCGGGACGCTGACGCCCTGCAAGCCTTCCGGCGAGAACACGAGGCCGAGCGGCGCGGCGATGACGGCGGCGCCGATGCGCGGATCCTGTGTGAAGGGGCCTGCGGGCGCGGGGGCACTGCCCGGCGGCGGCCCTGCGTCGGGGCCCACCCGGCAGATCGGATCGTCGGGCACTTCCTGACAGTGCCGTCCGGCCAGGCGGAAGTCGGGCGTGCCGCCGATGAGCACGAGGCCCGTGTAGCCGCCGCGGGAAAAGCCGAAAAACCCAATGCGCCGACCATCGAGCCGTTCGTGGTCCGCCCAGTTCTCCAGCATGAAGTCGACCAGCCGCTTGATCGCCGCCGGCCGCTCGGCGCGCCAGGCGCGCCCGGGTGCGTCGGGATGGGTGATCGCGGCAACGACGAAGCCGGCATCGGCCAGGGCGGCGGCGGTGTCCTGGTGGCCGCCGAACCAGCCGCGCGCCCCGTGGGAGATCACCACCAGCGGCAGATCTTCGCCGACGACAGGGCAGTTTGCCGTGCCGGGCAGCGGCAGGCGGCGCAGCGTGACGGTCTCGGGCGCGGCGGCGCAAGGGGTCCACACGGCCCCTTCCAGGGCGATGGCGCCCTCAGTGTCGGGCAGCGTGATCTGCTGAATGCCGGCGGCGCCGGCCGGGCTCGCGGCGAGACAGAGCGTTGCGATGATCGCGAGCGCAATGCGCATGGGAACTTCTCCGCTAAGCCTGTCCGGTCTGATTTTGTTGCCAGATGGGGAGGGACCTCTCGCTCTACAATTGAAATTTGGTGAAATCCGGTGAAATGCCGCCGGGAAATCGAGCCGGCGACGGATCACCGCAGGCCTGCACGGCTCCGGCCTGGACAAAGCGGGGCAGGCGCCCCAGATTCCCGAGGCCAAGAGGGCAGATGCGAAAGGAAAAGAGATGACGTCGATGGATGACAAGACCCGCACCGAGCTGGAGGCCGCGGCCTTCCGTACCCTGGTGGCCCACCTGCGCGAGCGTACCGACGTGCAGAACATCGACCTGATGAACCTGGCCGGCTTCTGCCGCAACTGCCTGTCCAAGTGGTACCTGGCCGCCGCCGAGGACAAGGGCGTGAAGATGGACTACGCCGCGGCGCGCGAGCTGGTCTACGGCATGCCCTACGAAGACTGGAAGGACCGCTACCAGACCGAGGCGACGGCCGAGCAGAAGGCCGCCTTCGCCGAGAGCCACAAGCATAAGTAGGGAGCCGGGTTTTGGGCCAGGTTCTGGCCCGGGTTCTGGCGGGTTATCCCCGCTTTGCATTCTCTTTTGGGCCCGTTCGGCCCCGAACGGACATTGTCAGGCCGTGCCCCGGCGGCTAGTCTCGCGGCCCTTCATGAGGGTCGAATCCCGCGCACGAACTAGGGCGTAATCAGGAGTTAAAGCATGTCTGATGCTGGCGGCATTGGGGCGGACCGGCTGCGGTCTCTCATCGAGCGTATCGAGCGCCTGGAAGAGGAAAAGGCGGCGCTGACGGCGGATATCCGCGAAGTCTATTCGGAAGCCAAGGGTGAGGGCTTCGACACCAAGGTCATGCGCCAGATCGTTCGTCTGCGCAAGATGGACTCCGGTGACCGCCAGGAGCAGGAGGCGATCCTCGACCTCTACAAGCAGGCCCTGGGCATGCTGGCCTAACAGGTGGCCAGGTGGCCAGGCGGGGGGGCCGCCTTCAGGCGCCCCGGCCCGAAGCCGTTACAGCCAGGCGCTGCTGCCCGCCTTGGCGAGTTTCTCGGTGGTGTCGTTCTCGACGCGCTGCTTGATGGTTTCCTGGAATTCCTGCATCAGCGCCTGCTTTTCCTCTACCGGCAAGGCGTCGAATTCTTCCTGGGTCATGCCCTTCGACTTCAGGAAGGCATCGAAGTAGCGCTCCTCGGGGGTCTTGGACATGTACTCGAGGAAGGCCCGGACGGCCGCCGATTCGCTTTCGGGCTCTTCCTCGCCGACGGCGCCGGTGGCCTCGGCCGCTTCCTCATCCATCTGCTGGGCGTCCATCTGCTGGGCGATCTGCTGGGCCTGGAAGCCCGGGTTCGAGGCCCCGGCCATGGCGGGAATGGCCGGCGCGTCCGCGGTGCTGCCCTGCTGGACGCCCTGCTGCTTGGATTTCTCCTCCACCATGCCGGCCATCTTGTCGAGGAACTTACTGTATTCCTCCTCGGCAGCGGTCTTGGACGTCCGGCTGCCGGCGCTGTTCGGCCCCAAGAGTCCCTGGAAGGCGGCATAATTGCTGGATACGGAAGTCATCGTTCGGTCCTGGTGTCGGTTCTGGCCTAGTGTCGGCTCCGGTGGTTCGGCCTTCGTGGTCTGACGGGCTGCGTCCTGCAGGTGCGGGTTTTCTTGCAACAACCGCGCCAGGCCCGGGCGCACGGCCGGGTCCCTCCCGACGCGGCGGATTTCGCCGCTTTTCGGCCGGCGGGCCCGGCAGCGGTCTTGCGACCACGGAGTGACGCCCCTTTTTTGCCGGGCAAAATCTGCCGGTTCGGCACGTCCTGCCGGCCCCCCGGTTGGCCCCATTGACGCTTTCCGTCGCCCGGGCCGATACTGCTGCCATGAGCGAGGAAATCAAAAGCAAGGAGGGCGGCGCGCTGCTGCTGCGCCGCCACCACGACATGGGCGGCCTGCCCGCCGGGCCGGTGGATCCCGGGGCGGAGCACGACTATGCCCCCTGGGAGAAGCGGGTCGACGCCATCCTGCGCCTGCTGGGCGATCCCAAACGCGGCGTCATCACCACCGACGAACTGCGCCGCGGCATCGAGGAACTGGGGCCCGGCGCCTACGACGAGATGAGCTACTACGAGCGCTGGATCGCCTCCATTACCAACAACCTGCTGGAAAAGGGCGTGATCACGGTGGACGAACTGGGCCGCCGCATGGCCGAGGTCACGGCCGCCTGGCCTGCCGGCAGCGAGAAGAAGCCGTGAGCGCGCGCTTCGCCGTCGGCGATACCGTTACGGTGCGCGCCGCCTTTCCGCCGGGCCATGTGCGCACGCCCTTTTTCGTGCGCGGCAAGCAGGGGCGGGTGACCGAGATTCTCGGGCCCTACCGCAACCCGGAGGAACTGGCCTACGGACGCAGCGGCGCGCCGGCGCTGCCGCTCTACCGGGTGCTCTTCGCGACCGCCGAGCTGTGGGACGCCTACGACGGCCCGTCCCGGGACACCACCGTGGTCGACATCTACGAGAACTGGCTGGAGCCGGCGGAGGAACGAGTCTGATGGCGCACGATCATCCGCATGGGCATCCGCATGGGCATCCGCACGGGCATGGCCATGGCGACCACGACCACGGTCCGAAAGCCTTCCAGCCGGACCTGGAGGAGACGCCGCTGACCCACTACCAGGCGATGACCCAGGCCGTCGGCGACCTGCTGATCGAAAAGGGCCTGTTCAGCGCCGACGAACTGCGCGCCATGCTGGAGGCGATCGACGCCAAGAGCCCGGCGGCGGGCGCCCGCATGGTGGCGCGCGCCTGGACCGACGACGGCTTCAAGGCGCGTATGCTGGCGGATGTGAACGCGGCGGCGCGCGAGCTGGATATCGATGCCGGCGGCATTCCGATCCGCGCGGTGGAGAACACGCCCGAGGTGCACAACGTCATCGTCTGCACCCTGTGTTCCTGCTACCCGCGCCTGCTCATCGGCCTGCCGCCGGACTGGTACAAGTCGCGCAGCTACCGCAGCCGCACGGTGCGCGAACCCCGTAAAGTGCTGGCCGAGTTCGGCACCACGCTGCCAGACGATGTGGAGGTGCGCGTGCACGATTCCACCGCCGACCTGCGCTACATGGTGATCCCTGAGCGCCCGGCGGGCACCGACGGCTGGGACGAAGACGCGCTGGCCGAACTCGTCACCCGCGACTGCATGGTCGGCGTGACCCTGCCAAAGGAACCCGCAGCCTAGCCGGCCGCCGATTCCGCCGGCACCAGGGCGTCGTCCAGTTCGGTGGCGCGGTGGGGCGCCGGGCGGTCGCCGCAACGGGCGGCATAGTCGGCGAACCCCGGGCGGTCCTCGAGGGAGCCGAACTGCAGGCCCCAGCTGATGTGGGCGCCGAGGTAGACGTCGGCGGCGGAGAAATTCTTGCCGGTGACGTAGCCCTCGGCCGGGACGATCTTCTGGAGAGCGTCCAACATGCGGGCGTAGGTGCCGTAGCCGACCGTGCCCTGCTGGCGGTCGCCTTCCGGCTCGAAACCCATGGCGTGATTGGTCGCCGCCTGTTCCAGCGGGCCGGCGCCGAAGAACAAAGCCCGGTAGTAGGCGCCGCGTTGGGCCGGCGGTGGCGCCAGCCCGGCATCGGGAAAGGCGTCGGCGAGGTAGGCGCAGATGGCGGCGCATTCGGTGACCACCTGGTCGCCGTGGCGGATTGCCGGCACCTTGCCGAGGGGACTGAGGGCGAGAAATTCGGGCGAGCGCATCGTCGGGCCGTAGTCGACGATCTCGGCCGTGTAGGGGCAGCCGACCTCTTCCAGCATCCAGCGGACGATGCGGCCGCGCGACATCGGGTTGGTATAGAAGATCAGATCCTGGCTCATCGGCGTCCTCCGCGTCTTTTGGGGAGCGCAAACCTAGCCGGAAGCCGCCAGCCCGTCATCTTGACAACGTCCTGCCGCGGCGAAGAAGTGCGGCTACTTCTTGCGGGCGTCGCGGAAAGAAATCAGGCGGCGTTGTGTCTCGTCCCATAGGGCGAGGCGGACGCAGCCCAGGCTCTGCCACAGGGTCAGGCGGCTGACGCCGCTGAGTTCGGGATGGTCGCGCAGCACGCGCGGCAGGCGGTAGTAGGGGAAGCGGCTGGCCAGGTGGTGGATGTGGTGCATGCCGATGTTGGCGGTCAGCCAGCGCAGCACGCCCGGCAGGTCGTAGTGCGAGCTGCCGCGCAGGGCGGCTTCGTTCAGATTCCACTCGCCTTCTTCGGCCCAGTAGGTCTCCTCGAACTGGTGCTGCACGTAGAACAGCCAGACGCCCAAGGCGGCCGCGCAAAGCGTGATCGGCAACTGCACCAGCAGAAAGGGTCCGGTGCCGACCAGCCAGATCAGGACGGCGGCCAGGGCGGCGACGCCCAGGTTGGTCGCCATGGCGCTGACCCAGGCCCGCCGGCGGTGACGGCCCTGGCCGTGCCCCTCGGCGCTGATTGGCAGCCGGTGGCGCAGCATGAAGATATAGGCCGGGCCGAGCCCGAACATGACCAGGGGATGGCGATAAAGACGGTAGCGGAAGCGGCCCCAGGGGGTGAGGGCGCGGTACTCGCCGACCGTCAGGGTGTCGATGTCGCCGATGCCGCGGCGGTCCAGGTTGCCGGCGCCGGCATGGTGGATCGCATGGGCGCGGCGCCAGGCGTCGTAGGGCGTCAGCGTCAGCACGCCGATCACCCGGCCGACCCAGTCGTTGGCGAGGCGGTGGCGGAAGAAGGCGCCGTGGCCGCAGTCGTGCTGGATCATGAACAGGCGCACCAGCAGGCCGCCGGCGAGCAGCGAGGGCAGCAGCGAGAACTGCCAGTAGCCGAGATGGATGGTCGCCCAGGCCAGCACCCACAGACCGGCGAACGGCAGGAAGGTGATGGCAATCTCGAAGATGCTGCGGGCATGGTTCGGATCGCGGTAGGGCGCCAGGGTACGGACCCACTGCCGGGCACCGGGAGCGGTGCCGGAGGCTGCGGCCGGGGCCGCGCTATGCTGCTGTTTCAGGGTCACGTCTCAGTTTCGGCCAGAAGTGTTGTCCGGGAGGCACGGATCGCTACACGGTAGAATGGCAATTCCGGCGATCGCGCGCCCGGCGATTCCGTGCAGGGCTCAACATAGCGCATCCCAGGGGGCGAGTTTCGGACACTCGGATGAAGATAGAGATAATCGGCACCCAGAAAGCAAAAGAGCCGCCCCTTTTTGAAGGGGCGGCTCCAGAGCTTACGTCGTGGCTTTTACAGCCGCGATGCGTCAGACGACCTCAATGGCGCCAACGGCAAGCTTGCCGCTACGCGAGTCGGTCTCGGTCTCGAAACGGACCTTCTGGCCTTCGCGCAGGCCGACGATGCCGGCGCGCTCGAGAGCGGTCGCGTGGACGAAAACGTCCTTCTGGCCGTCTTCCGGCTGGATGAAGCCGTAGCCACGCTGGTCGTTGTAGAACTTAACGGTGCCCGTAATCATGGAAAATTCCTTTCACAAACGGATTGCACGTGAGCCTCGGCGCGGTCGTCGCAGCCGATAACCCGATTAGTCGATTTTGGTGAGTGTAGTCTGAAACGTGCACGCCCGTCAGTGACGCGGCGAAGCGGCCCAGTCAAACGGCCAATATCGGTAACGATCAGATAGGCCCATTTCCCAAGCATTGCAAGATGTAGTTCTGCGGGCCCGGAAAACAGCGGTAAATCGGCCCGCCGTAGGGGCCGCGCAAGGGACTGGAATGGCCTTTGCGGAACGGTCGGGCTCGGCGGCCTCTGTCCCTGGCGCCGAAATCGACGTTCCGGGACCCTGACGGCCGGGACTTGAACGCGGGGGGCTTGAACGTGGGGACCTGAACGCAGGACCCTCCCGAACTACCCCTTTCGACCGCCTGCCGCGGCCGCCGCGAGACTGGTAAGGTCGCGCCGGATCGGGACCGGCCGGCTGCCGGACGCGGGCAGCCGGCACAAGGAGGGCAGGGACATGGCAACGAACGTCTACTTCGCGACCAACCGCAAGGTGCTCAAGGACGGCGAGGACGCCGAGATCGGCGAGGAATTCCACCCCAACGTCGACGAACTGCGCTTCGGCCGGGTGAACTTTCCCGGTACCGAGCTGTTCAAGAAGGACCTCGACGGCTTCGCCGGCAAGGCCAAGATCTTCGTCCCCAAGGAGACTCTCAGCAAAGAGGACGCGACACAGTCGAAGCTGGGCAGCACGGCGATCTTCGATGCCGTGCGCCAGGACATGCTGAAGAAGGGTGATGCCCTGATCTTCGTGCATGGCTACGACCACACCTTCCGCCAGGCGGCGGGCCGCGCCGCGCAGCTGCAGCAGTGGCTGGCGGCCGGCGGCAAGGACATGACGGTGCTGCTGTTCACCTGGCCCTCGCTGGGTGCCGGGGTGTCCCAGCGCACCTATGCCGACGACCGCGACCGTGCGCGCATCTCCGGCCCGGCGCTGGGCCGCGCGCTGCTGAAGGCCACCGACTTCATCCGCAACACGCCGCGCAACGACCGCTGCAACGGGCGCATCCACCTGCTGTGCCATTCGATGGGCAACTGGGCGCTGCGCGGCGCGGTGCAGGCCATGCGCACCTTCGTCGGCAACAACATCCCGCCGCTGTTCGACGAGGTGGTCCTGGCGGCCGCCGACGAGGACGACGACACCCTGCAGAACAACTACAAGATCGCCCCGCTGTTGCGCGGCTGCCGGCGGCTGACGGTCTACTACAACCACCAGGACGCGGCGCTGAAGGCCAGCGACTACGCCATGGGCAACCCGGACCGCCTGGGCCGCAGCGGGCCCGGTGGTGGATCGGGCGGTGGATCGGGTGGCGAGACCGGGCTGCCCCGGAAGGTCTCGGTGGTCAACGTGGCGCCGCGGGTGGTCTGGGAGGCCAAGGGCGCCAGTGCCTGGACCGCCGATCCGACCGGCCACCAGTATTTCCGCAACAACTCCCGTGTCCGCAAAGACCTCGTCCAGGTGCTGGACGGCACGCTGGACGAGGACTTCCTGGCCCGGAAAGAACGCCGCAAGAACGACGTCGGTGATTACTGGCGTCTGGAGTAGGGGGGCGCCGCCGAAACGCTAGAGTTTTCCCTTCGCGGGGTGTAAATTCGCCGCTTCACATTGCCGTGATGGTTAGGGCCGCTGCGGCGGGCCGTGTAGAGGGAAGACAGCATTGCTAGGATTTTCGTCATGAGACTGTGGCCGCGGATGCGGCTGCAGATCGGCTGGGCAGACCTCGCCGCCGGCGCCCTGGCCTGCCTGACGACGGGCAAGCGCGAGGACCTGGTCGCCCGGGCCGAGGCCTACTGGCCGGGCGAGCGCGCGCTGCTGTGCTTTTCGGTGCGCAGCGGCTTCGACCTGCTGCTGCAGGCCCTGGAGTTGCGGCCCGGCGACGAGGTGATCTTCTCGGCGATGAACATCAACGGCATGGTCAACATCGTGAAGCGGGAAGGTTACCAGCCGGTGCCGATCGATTTCGACATCGACAGCCTGACGCCCACCGCGGAAAGCCTGAAGCGGGCGATCACGCCGCGCTCCAAGGTGCTGATCGTCGCCCACCTCTTCGGCTGCCGCCTGCAGTTCGACCATCTGGTCGACGCCGCCCACGAGGCCGGCCTGATTGTCGTCGAGGACTGTGCCCAGGTGTTCAACGGCCTCGACTACCCGGGCAATCCCAAGGCCGATCTCACCATGTTCTCCTTCGGGCCACTGAAGAATGCGACCGCCCTGGGCGGTGCCCTGGCGGTCGTGCGCAAGCCGGCCCTGCTGGAAAAGATGCGCGCCATCCAGGCGGCCTACCCGATCCAGCCGACGAAGCGCCAGGCCAAGCGCGTCTTCCAGTTCGCCGGCCTGAAGCTGCTGTCGCTGCCGCTGGTCTTCGGCCTGATGCAGCGCTTCTATGCCGCGCAGGGCAAGGACTTCGAGGACCAGGTCTCCGAGCGGGTGCGCAACGTCGCCAAGTACAAGAAAGCCAAGAGCCTGCGCATTCGGCCCTCTGCGGCCCTGACGGCCCTGCTGTGCCGCCGCCTGCAGCGGTTCGATCCCGCCGTGCTGGCGCGCCGCGCCGCCAAGGGCCGCCGCCTGAGGGACCTGCTGGCCGGCAGCCTGCCGCTGCCCGGCCAGGCCAACGCGCACCACGACTATTGGGCCTTTTCGGCCATGGTCGAGCAGCCGCTGCCCTTCGTTGCCGAGATGCGCCGCCACGGTTTCGACGCGGCCAATCTGCCGCGCAACCAGGCGGTGGCCGCGCCGCCGGACCGCCCCGAACTGCACCCCCAGGTCGCCGCCGGGCTGCTGGCCAAGCTGGTTGTCCTGCCGTGCTACGACGGTATGCCGGACAGTGAACTGGAACGCATGGCGACTCTGGTTCGCAAAATCGTGCCACGGACGGCGGCCTTTGAGGCCCGTGCGGCGGAATAAGAGCACCAGAAGAACAAGAACTAAGAATAAAAACTAAGAAGAAGTTTTGGGGGAGAGATCATGCAACTGGCCGACAATTTTCGGGCCACGCGCCGCAAGAAGGTCAAGAAATTCGGTAAGCGCCTGATTCGCCGACTGCGCGGCTTCCTCGCCGAACAGTCGCTGGTCAGCAACGACCCGGTGCTGGCCACCGCCGACTTCCCTTTCCTGAAGCCCTTCGAGGACCGTTGGCAGGAGATCAATGCCGAGCTTCAGAAAATCCTGGAGCACAAGGAGAGCGTGCCAGCCTTCGAGGAGGTTTCCACCGACCAGAGGCGCATCGCCAAGGACAAGCAGTGGCGTACCTTCATCCTCTACGGCTTCGGCGCCAAGCTGGGGCGCAACTGCGCCCATGCGCCGGTGACGAGCAGGCTGCTGGAGCAGGTGCCGACGCTGCAGACCGCGTGGTTCTCCATCCTGGAGCCGGGCTATCACATCACCGCCCATAAGGGTGTCACCAAGGGCATCCTGCGCGCCCACCTGGGCCTCGTCGTGCCGGATGACCGCGAGAACTGCTACATGCGGGTCGAGAATCACAAGTGCGTCTGGCAGCCCGGCAAGATCATCGTCTTCGATGACACCTACGACCACGAGGTGCGCAACGACACGCCGCAGCCGCGCGTGGTGCTGCTGTTCGACTTTATCCGCCCCATGCGCTTCTGGGGCCGTGTGCTGAACTGGGTCTTCATCCAGGCCCTGAAGCTGACCGCCTACTACCAGGAGCCCAAGTCGCGGATGAAGGGCTTCGAGGATCAGTTCGAGGCGGCCACCCGCCGCGCCGACCGCATCCTGGAAGGCATGGGCGACGAAGCCGCGGCGCAGCGCTAGCGTCTCAGAACAGGTACTTGAGCCCCAGCATCACCGAGTGGTTCTGGTACTCGACGTCGAAGGTCTCGAACTTGGTGCCTTCGGTGATGAGGAAGCGGTAGTCCAGCGAAACGACGACATGCTCGTCGAGCTGATAGCCGAGCCCGCCGCCGACCTGGCCGCCGAGCATGAAGTCGCTCTCGCTGTCCAGGTTGACCCCGGCGGCCTGCACGTCGTTGATGTCGATGTGGACACCCCCGAAGCCGCCGCCCACGTAGGGCGCGAAGCCGCTGTCGCCGATCTCCCAGTTCAGCCAGGCATTCGCCATCCACAGGAAGGATTGGACTTCGCCGCTCGCGGTCGTGGAGAAGCCGGAGGCCGAGACCTTGTCGACGTCGTTGAGGCGGTAGGAGAACTCGCCTTCGACGTCGACCGAGAGGCTGTCCTGGATGCCGATGCGGTAGCCGGCGACGCCGCCGACCACGAATCCCGGGTCGAGGCTTGCTTCGGCGTCGACGCCACTGTCGTTGTCGAAATCGCTGTCTTGTACGAAGTTGGCGCCGCCGTGGACGCCGATATAGAACTGTGCATGGGCCGCCGAACTCGCCGCGACCATCATGCCTGCTACGGAACACATCGCTATCAGGAACCGGTGCATCGTGAACTCCAGCGCTAGAGTCGCCTGCGGCAGGAAATGAGCGGACGAGAGGCCTCATTCGCGCATTAATTTATGCGCGCTGCGGGAAACTATGCAACAAGGTTGACCGATGGGCCGCCGCCTTGCGGGCGCCGCACGCGGCCCCCTCGTTTCAGGTGCCGGATCCCGGCCTCATTCTGCCGCCGCGGCGGCGCGGCGCTGGGGCAGGGTGGGGTCGCGAAAGGCGGCGAGCAGGTCGGCCTCGCAGGCCTTGGCGGCCTTTACGTGGCCTTCCTTCACGTGGCCGAAGCCGCGGATCTTCTCCGGGATCGAGGCCAGGTCCACCGCCAGGGCGTGGTTGTCCGGCGTCAGCTTCGCGAACACTTCGTCCATGAGCGTTTCGTAGTCGGCGATGAGGCGGCGCTCCATCTTGCGCTCGTCGCTGTAGCCGAAGATGTCCAGGGCCGTGCCGCGCAGGCTCTTAAGCTTCGCCAGCAGGGAGAGGGCGGGCAGCAGCCAGGCCCCGAACTCCTGCTTCTGCAGATGGCCGGTATCGGGATCGCGCTTGGCGAACAGCGGCGGGGCGAGGTGGAAGGACAGCTTGTAGCGGCCGTCGAACTGCGCGCTGAGGCCGCGGCGGAATTCCGGCGCGCTGTACAGCCGCGCCACCTCGTACTCGTCCTTCACCGCCAGTAGCTTGAAGTAATAGCGCGCGACCGCTTCGGCGCGGCCGGTAAAGCCCGGCGCCTTGGCCGCCTCGGCGGCCCTGGTCTTGTCAACCAGCGCACTGTAGCGCGCCGCGTAGGCGGCGTTCTGATAGGCGGTGAGGATCTGGACGCGGCGGGCGACGACTTCGTCCAGGCTCTGGGACAGATGATGGGCCTGGGGTTCGCTTTTCGGTGCGACCGCCTTTTCGACGGCGACCAGGTCGTGGGCGGCGCGGCGGCCCCACAGGAAGGCGGCCTTGTTGGCCTCGACGGCCACGCGGTTCAACGCGATGGCCTGCTCTATGGCCGCGGCGGAGAGCGGCACCAGGCCCTTCTGCCAGGCAAAGCCCAGCATGAAGAGGTTGGTGGCGATGGAATCGCCGAGCAGGGCGGTGGCGATGCGGGTGGCGTCCAGGAAATCGGCCTGGCCGGGCCCGGCGGCCTCGCCGATCAGGCGCTCCATTTCGGCGCCGGGGAAGGCGAGGTCGGGATTGCGGGTGAACGCGCCGGTCATCACCTGGTGGCTGTTGATCACCGCGCGGGTCTGGCCGCTGGTCATCTTGGACAGGGCCTCGGTGCCGGCGGCGACGACGAGGTCGCAGCCCAGCACCAGGCGGGCGCTGCCGGCGGAGATGCGCACGGCGTGGATATCCTCGGGCTGCGGCGCCAGGCGCACGTGGCTGACCACCGCGCCGCCCTTCTGGGCCAAGCCGGCCATGTCGAGCACCGAGCAGCCGCGGCCCTCCAGGTGCGCGGCCATGCCCAGCAGCGCGCCGATGGTGACCACGCCGGTGCCGCCGACGCCGGTGATGACGATGCCGTAGGGCCGCTCCAGGGCCGGCACCTGCGGTTCCGGCAGAGCTTCCCAGACGGAGTCCTGCAGGCCGCGCGGCGCGTCGGTCTGCTGCTTGCGGATCTTGCCGCCGTGCACAGTGACGAAACTGGGGCAGAAGCCCTTCACGCAGGAGAAGTCCTTGTTGCAGGACGACTGGTCGATGGCGCGCTTGCGGCCGAATTCGGTTTCCACCGGCACCACGGACACACAGTTGGACTGCACCGAGCAGTCGCCGCAGCCCTCGCAGACCGCCTCGTTGATGAAGGCGCGCTTGGGCGGATCGGGATAGCGGCCGCGCTTGCGGCGGCGGCGCTTCTCGGCCGCGCAGGTCTGATCGTACAGCAGCACGGTGACGCCCTCGACCGCGCGCAGGTCCTTTTGCACGCGGTCCAGGTGGTCGCGGTGCTCGACGGTAACGCCGGGCGCCCAGTCGACGCCCAGGGGATACTTGTCCGGCTCGTCGGTCACCACCACGATGCGCTGCACGCCTTCAGCGGCGACCTGGCGGGTAATCATCGCCGGGTCCAGCGGGCCGTCGACCGACTGGCCACCGGTCATCGCCACGGCGTCGTTGTAGAGGATCTTGTAGGTGATGTTGACGCCGGCGCCGACCGCGGCCCGAATGGCCAGGATGCCGGAATGGAAGTAGGTGCCGTCACCCAGATTGGCGAAGACGTGCTTGGTCTTGGAGAACGGCGCCTGCCCGACCCAGGTCACGCCCTCGCCGCCCATCTGGGTGAAGGTGTCGGTCTGGCGGTCCATCCACTGCACCATGTAGTGGCAGCCGATGCCGGCCAGCGCGCGGCTGCCCTCGGGCACCTTGGTCGAACTGTTGTGCGGGCAGCCGGAGCAGAAGTAGGGCACCCGGGCCATCGGCGTCCTGCCGCCCTCCATGGCCTTTTCCTTGTCGGCCAGGAAGCGCAGGCGCTGTTCGATGTCCTCGCTGGAATGGAAGCGGGCGATGCGCCTGGCGATGGTGCGCGCGATGCGCGCCGGGGTCAGCTCGCCGATCGACGGCAGCGCCCATTCGCCTTCCTCGTCGAACTTGCCGACCACCCGCGGGCGCACGTCGGCGCGCCAGTTGTAGAGCTGCTCCTTCACCTGGTTTTCGATGACGGCGCGCTTTTCCTCGACCACCAGGATTTCATCCAGGCCCTCGGCAAAGCGCCGGATGCCCTCGCGCTCCAGCGGCCAGGACATGCCGACCTTGTAGACGGAAAGGCCGATCTGGCGGGCGCGTGCCTCGTCGATGCCGAGGTCGTCGAGCGCCTGACGCACGTCGAGGTAGGCCTTGCCGGTGGTGACGATGCCGAAGCGGCGCTGGTTGTCGCCGATCACCATCTTGTCCAGCTTGTTGGCGCGGGCGAAGGCGAGGGCGGCATAGATCTTGTGGCGGTGCAGGCGTTCTTCCTGCTCCAGCGGCGTGTCCGGCCAGCGGATGTGCAGGCCGCCCGGCGGCATGTCGAAGTCCTGTGGCAGCACGATCTGGGTGCGTGCCGGGTCGAGGTCGACGCTGGCCGAGGATTCCACCGTCTCGCTGATGGTCTTGAACCCGACCCAGCAGCCGGAGAAGCGGCTCATCGCCCAGCCGTAGAGGCCGAGGTCGAGGAACTCCTGCACGCCCGCCGGGTTGAGCACCGGGATCATCAGGTCCTTGAAGGCCAGCTCGCACTGGTGGGCGGTGGTCGAGGACTTGGCGGTGTGGTCGTCGCCGGCCAGCAGCAGCACGCCGCCGTGCTTCGAGGTGCCGGCCATGTTGCCGTGGCGCAGCACGTCGCCGGAGCGGTCGACGCCGGGGCCCTTGGCGTACCACAGGGAGAACACGCCGTCGTAGTTGGAGTCCCCGAACAGGTCGAGCTGCTGGGTGCCCCAGATGGCGGTGGCGGCGAGGTCTTCGTTCACCCCGGCCTGGAAGTGGATGTGGTGCTTCTGCAGGAACTGTTGGGCCTGGGCCATCTGCTGGTCGACACCGCCCAGCGGCGAGCCGCGGTAGCCGGTGACGAAGGCGGCGGTGTTGAGGCCGGCGGCGAGGTCGCGCTGGCGCTGCATCATCGGCAGGCGCACCAGCGCCTGGGTGCCGGTCAGGAACACCCGCCCGCGTTCGAGGGCGTATTTGTCGTCGAGGGAAACCGCCTGCAAAGCCATCGTCGGAAGTCCCGCCTGCTGTTACCGTGCGCCGCCCAGGCCTAAACCGAATGTCCGAGCCAAAGGCTCAAGGTAGGGTTGAGCAGCCTGTTCAGAGTAAAAAGGTAATTTACGCTGACCTATTTAACAATTTCCCAAAGCGATTACTCGACAGAAAGCAAGGAAACGTCCGGTCCTGCTTGCTCTGCGATCATATCGTAAGGCGTAAAGCCCGCCGCGCGAAAGAATAACGCGGGCCGCAATCGGCCGCACCGCCGTATTGCGCTGCAACACGGCATGCGGGCATTGCGGGCGGCGCCGGAAGCGCCGTACCATCGCCGCGAACGGCCCATCACGCCGATCCTTTTCAAAAAGGCCGGGTTCAAAAAGGCTGGGTTCAAAAAGGCCGGGTTCAAAAAGGTGGGGCGACCCAATTGATGGTTACACCCTGGCGCACTATGGGTGGCTTACGTTTTTGACAACGTAGAAGGTGCGAATCGTGTCCCAAGCTGCAAAATCGCTAAGCGGAACCACTGCCGGCCCGGCCGGCGGCGCGGGGTCTGGTACTGGCACTGGGTCTGGCACGGGACAGGACGGTCTCTGGGACAACCCCATGCAGACCGACGGCTTCGAGTTCGTCGAGTTCACCTCGCCGGAGCCGCGGGCGCTGGGGCGCCTGTTCGAGACCCTGGGCTTCACCGCCATCGCCCGACACCGCTCCAAAGACGTCACTCTCTACCGCCAGGGCGATGTGAACTTCATCCTGAATGCCGAGAGTGGCGGCTTTCCCCAGGCCTTCACCCTGCTGCACGGCCCTTCGGTCTGCGCCATCGCCTTCCGGGTGAAAGATGCGGCGGCGGCCTGCCGGCGCGCCAAGGACCTGGGCGGCTGGGTGGTCGAGTCCTCGGCCGGGCCGATGGAGCTGAACATTCCGGCGATCAAGGGCATCGGCGACTCGCTGATCTACCTGGTTGACCGTTACGGCGACAACGGCTCGATCTATGATGTCGACTTCAAGCCGATCGCCGGGGTCGACCAGCAGCCCGTCGATCAGCATCCCGGGGGAGCCGGGCTGACCTACATCGATCACCTGACCCACAACGTCTATCGCGGCCGCATGAAGGAGTGGGCGGATTTCTACGAACGCCTGTTCAACTTCCGGGAGATCCGCTACTTCGACATCGAGGGCAAGCTGACCGGCCTGAAGTCCAAGGCGATGACCAGCCCCTGCGGCAAGATCCGCATCCCGATCAACGAGAGCGCCGACGACAAGTCGCAGATCGCCGAGTATCTGGAAGAGTACAAGGGCGAGGGAATCCAGCATATCGCCCTAGGCACCGACGATATCTATCGCTCGGTCGAGAGCCTGAAACAGAAAGGCGTCGAGTTCCAGGAGGGCGTGCCGCCGACCTATTACGAACAGGTCGACGCCCGCCTGCCGGGCCACGGCGAGGATCTGGCGCGGCTCGCCGCCAATAAGATCCTCATCGACGGCGCGCCGACCGAAGACGGCGGGCGGCTGCTGCAGATCTTCACCAAGAACGTGATCGGACCGGTGTTCTTCGAGCTGATCCAACGTAAGGGCGACGAGGGCTTCGGCGAGGGCAACTTCCAGGCCCTGTTCGATTCCATCGAGGAGGACCAGATCCGCCGCGGCGTGCTGAAGGCCGAGGGCTGAAATCCGTTAAGCCTTCGGCCCCGTTAAGCCTTCCGTAAGGGCGGCGGCGCAAACTCTGACGATAGAGGTCGGTGCCAATTCCGGTGATCGTTGCTTCCCGCCCAGAAGTTTGAAGGGTGGGGAAGGAGAGAGACCATGGCCCCAAAGTCCGCTGGAACGACCCCGTATGAATCCAAGACCCCCGACGCCCAAGGGGTCCTCCCCTACACGACCGAAGAAAACGCCGTGTGGCGCGACCTGCGCGCGCGCCAGTCAAAGCTGTTGCCGGGCCGGGTCTGCAAGGCCTTTCTGAAAGGCATCGAGCTGCTGGAACTGCCGGACGACCGGGTGCCGCAACTGAAGGAAGTGAACGCGCGCCTGGAAGAGATCAGCGGCTTCGGCGTCGAGCCGGTGCCGGCGCTGATTTCGCCCAAGCGCTTCTTCACCCTGCTGGCCGAGCGGAAATTCCCTGCCGCCACCTTCATCCGCCGGCGCGAGGACTTCGACTACCTGCAGGAGCCCGACGTCTTCCACGAGATCTTCGGCCACTGCCCGATGCTGACCCTGCCGACCTATGCCGACTTCCTGCAGAAGTACGGCGAGGCTGCGCTGCGGCTGGACAAGTCGTACCTGTGGATGATGCAGCGCCTGTTCTGGTTCACCGTCGAGTTCGGCCTCATCCGTACTGACGAGGGCATCCGCATCTACGGCGCGGGCATCGCGTCCTCCGCCGGCGAGACGCCCTACGCGGTGGAAAGCGACAAGCCCGAGCGCCGTCCCTTCGATGCGCTGACCGTGTTCCGCACGCCCTACCGCATCGATATCTTCCAGACCATCTACTACGTGATCGACAGCGCCACACAGCTCTACGATCTCGTCAGCAGCGACCTGGTGCCGATCATGGACGAGGCAAAGCGCCTCGGCTCCCTGCCGCCGACCTTCCCGCCGAAGGAAGAAGCCGGGGCGGCGTAACGCGCAAATGAAGTTGCCGTGACATTGAATGGTCACAGTAATCGTCTTGATCATACTTTTGTGCCGATTGACCCAATCGAAAAGATCATGATCTAGTGGCTGCAGCTTAAGTGCCGTTGGTCCCGCAACTTCGGAGACGCGTCATGGCTGTAGCCCCCTCTACCGATATCAAGCTTTCCGAGAATCTGCTGCGCTTCAATCCGAAGTGGTGGTGGGATCCCGTGCCGCCCTGGCTGTTCGAACACATCAAGGTCGACCTCGCCCGCGAGCTCACCAAGATTCAGCTTGAGAAGCAGATGCGCATTCTCGAAGTCGAGCAGATCGCGCTGAAGGAAACGCTCAACGCCATCGAGCGGATCAAGTAGCGAGCGCATTGGCAGATGGGGCCGGGATCCACCCGGCCCTGTCGGCACCGCCTTGAACATGCACAGGTCATCTGGCGGTTTTTACCGACCGAAAGGATGTGCCATGAAGCAAGCCTTTTCGGGCGTCGCCACGAAGGACCTTGAAGCCTTCCCGCGCGACACCAGCCGACCGGTCCTGCTCGTCGGCTTTCTCGACCAGGGCAACCTGGGCCTCGGCTATCTGACCGCGACTCTGCGCGCCTTCGGCTACCGAGTCATCGTCACCGACGTCGAGCGTCCGCCGGAGGAGATCGCCGCCTTGGCCCGCGCCGAGCAGCCGCTGGTCGTCGGCCTGTCGCTGATCTTCCAGTTCTACATCGGGCGCTATGCCGCCATCGTGCATGCCCTGCGGGACGCGGGCGTCGACTGCCACATTACCATCGGCGGGCATTTCCCCAGCCTCAGCCCGGCGGAAACGCTGAAGCAGATCCCGGCGATCGACAGCGTGGTGCGCTTCGAGGGCGAGAGTACCCTGCTGGAACTGGCCGACCGCCTGGGCACCGGCGGCGACTGGCGCGCCGTCGGCGGCCTCGTCTATGGCGACGGGGAAAACGGCATCACCGAGACGCCGCCGCGGCATCTGCTGCACGACCTGGACGAGCTGCCCTGGCCGACCCGTGACTACGAGGCCGAACAGGTGCTCGGCCGCCGCGCCATGCCGCTGCTGGCCAGCCGCGGCTGCGCGCGCACCTGCTCGTTCTGTTCGATCCATACCTTCTACCGGGCGGCGCCCGGCAAGGTGGTGCGCACCCGCGATCCGGCGGCGGTGGTGGAGGAGATGCGCTGGCTGCACGACGAACGCGGCGTCACCATCTTCCTGTTCCAGGATGACGACTTCCCGCTGTTCGGCCGGGTGTGGCAGCGCTGGACCCGTAAGTTCGTCGCTGAACTTCATAAAGCGGGACTGCCGGGCCGCGCGATCTGGAAGATCAACTGCCGCGCCGACGCCGTGGATGAGGAGCTGTTTCGCGAGATGCAGGCCGCCGGCCTGTACCTCGTTTACATGGGCCTTGAATCCGGCGACGCGGATGGGCTGGAAACCCTGAACAAGGGCATCACCGTCGAGCAGAATCTGAAGGCCGTGGCGACGCTGAAGCGCCTGGGCCTGGTCTTCGAGTTCGGCTTCATGCTGCTCGATCCGTCGTCGAGCTTCGAGAGCGTGCGCACCAACCTCGGCTTCCTGCGCGCCATCGCCGGCGACGGTTCGGTCGCCGCCGTGTTCTGCCGCATGCTGCCCTACGACGGCACGCCGATCAAAGACCGCCTCGCCGCCGAAGGACGCCTGAAGGGCGATATCTGCAATCCCGACTACGATTTCCTCGACCCGCGCCTCGACGCCTTCTACCGCGATCTCAATGACGTGCTGCACGTCTCCGGCTGGATCCACGGCCACCAGGCGCTGTCGCCGGCGCTGAACTGGGCGTGGAACGAGGTGGCGATCCTGGAGCGTCTGTTTCCCGGCCTGGGCGGCCTGGACGGCTACAAGGCCGATCTCAGGAAGCTGACGGCCGCCAGCAACGACATGGTGCTGGACGTGGTGGAAGACCTCGTTGCCGTTCACGCCGAGGGCCGAAGCCGGCGCTGGCGCGACGGCGACGTCGCAGCACGGGCGGAGACCTTTGGGGGCGATCTGCTGCGCCTGCGCGACGGCTACATCCAGGGCCAACAGGACGTCATCATCGCGGCCTTGCAGGCCGACGGCGCGCTCGCGGCGGAATAGGGGCGGCGGGCCAAGGGCAGGTCGTCGGGCAGCAGTCCGTTTCGCCCGGCGACCTGCGTCCGATCCCCAGGAAGGATCGGACGCTTTTCGGAGTGACAGCGCCGTTGATATTCACAGGCCAGGTCAGGCCACGGGACCCAATCAACCGCGCCTCGGTAGGGCGACCTGGCACAGCAGGTCCGCACGGCTGATCCCGAGATCCTGCAGCTTTATGTCGCTGAGGGCCCTGAGTGTTTCCCGGCTGCGATCGGTTTGCCGACGGGCGGCGATACGGTGCAAGACCGCCAGAGGGGACAACCGCGACCGCCACCGGGTCCCGTGAGATCGTGCAATGACTTGGGCCACAGCGATCCTGCCGCTCCCGCTGTGGTCAGGCGCGCGCATGGAGCACCATGTTGAAGGGCGTCTCCGTCGCACGCCGGACCCGGGTCAGGCCGCCGGCTTGAATCACCTCGCGCAGCTTCGCCTCGCCGGCCTGGGCACCGAGCCCCGCAGCCTCCTCCTGAGCAAGCGCGGTCGGCAGGCAGATCATCGTGGACGCCGCGTAGTAGAGCCGGCCCACCGGGTTGAGATTCTCCGCCACGGTGTCGGCGGCCATGGGCTCGATGATCATTAGAGAGCCATCGGGCTTTAGCTGGCGACGGGCATGGGCCACGGCCCCCACCGGATCGCCCATGTCGTGCAGACAGTCGAAGAAGGTCACGAGGTCGTACTTCTCACCTTGGAAGTCCTTGGCTGTCGCGACTTCGAAGCTCAGGTTCGTCAACCCATGGTCGGCAGCATGGATCTTTGCCTCGGCGATCGAAGGGCCGTGGAAGTCGAACCCCACCACCTCTGTATTCGGGAAGGCTTCGGCCATCATCAGGGTCGAATGGCCATGACCACAGCCGACATCGGCGATTCTGCCGCCCGCCTTCAGCTTTTCGACGACCCCGTCAAGCGCGGGCAGCCAGTTCTGGATCAGGTTGGCCTTGTATCCGGGGCGGAAGAACTTGGCGACCGCACAGAACATGCAGCTCGCTTGATCGCCCCAGGCTACGCCTTCGCCCGTGGCGAAAGCTGCTTGCACTTTCGCCTGGTTTTCGATGCCGGAGACGGCATTGTCGAATGCCCCGAGCATGTAGACCGGTCCTTCCGGATCGGCGAACACCGCCGCCTGTTCCGGCGTCAGTGCGAAGCTGCCGATCGCGCTGTCGTGTTCGATGTATCCGCCGGCCGCTTGGTTTGCCAGCCATTCGCGGACGTAGCGCTCCGCGCAACCGGTATGCCCGGCCAGCCCGTCGCTTGTCAGTGGCCCGTGATCCCGCAGCGCGGCGTAGAGCCCGAGTTGTTCGCCCATGCGTACCAGCGGCACCGAGTAAGCTGCCCCCAGATCGCCGACGATTTTGCCGAGCAGCGTCATAAGCTTCTCTTCGTTCATTTGGTCGTCTCCTTTTCGGTTGAGGTCTCAGGCCGCGGCGGTGGAGTGGTTCGCCTCTTCGGGCGACCAGGCGTAAGGCTTGAAACTGTCATCTGCGGGCAGTTCCAGCAGGATCGCGAGGGTGTTGGTGAACATCTTCGCCGTGACGCCCAGGATCACCTCCAGCGCCTGCTCGGCCGTATAGCCGGCCTTCAGGAAGGCGTTGTACTCGTCGGTGGCACCATGGCCCTTGCCGACGGCCAGTTTCCGGGCGAACTGGCGCAGAGCTTCCTGCTGCGGCATGGCTAGCGGGCGGTCCGCCCTCAGCGCCGCGATCTCCGCCGGCGGCATCGAGAGTTCGGCCGCGAAGGCGCTGTGACCGGCGACGCAATAGCTGCATTTGTTCTGGACGCTGACGGCCAGTTGAACGATTTCGCGTTCGATCGGGGTCAGCTGGCCGTTGGCGAAGTTTGTGTTCACGGCGACGAGCGCGTCGAGAACCGGTGGGGTGCTCCCGAGGACGGCCACGACGTTCGGCAGGAAGCCGACCGTCTCTTCGACAGTTGTCAGGGTTGCGCGGGCTGCCTCGGCAGCGGTGTCGGCGGTGTGGATGACGTATCGCGTCATGGCATTCTCCTTTTTCTCATGACCTGCGCCCCGGGATGGCCGCGCAGAGAGAGTGATAGGAGAGATCGACCTTGCCGGATCCTTCACATCGCCGAGCAATCTGCTATAGGATCGGGACCAGAGAACTACAGAATCAGGAGTTAGCTCTTATGGCGCAGCAATACGGCCAGTTCTGCCCGATCGCCAAGGCGACCGAAGTTCTTGGCGAGAAGTGGACCCTGTTGATCGTGCGCGAACTGCTGATGGGCAGCCATCGGTTCAGTGAATTGGAGCGCGGCCTGGGGAAGATCTCACCGACCATCCTGGCAAAGCGGCTCGAGATGCTGGACCACTACGGCCTCGTCTATCGGCGCCGCATCGAGGGCCAGCGCGGTCACGAATATCTGCCAACGGAACCCTGCAAGCAGCTCCTCCCGATTCTTCTGGCGCTTGGCCGCTGGGGAATGGAGTGGACGCGCGACCATCTCGGGGACAACGACTATGACGTTGAATTGTTGATGCTCTATCTCGAACGCAGCATCCAGCCGGACAAGCTGCCGGGCTCCAAGGCGGTCATCCGCTTCCACTTCACCGATTTCGATGAGTTGACCAACTGGTGGGTCGTCGTCGAGGGCGACGCGGTCGATGTCTGCACCTCGAATCCCGGCAAGGATGTCGACATCTTCATCAACACGACGGTCCGCACGATGACCGAGGCGTGGATGGGCCGGATCTCTTATCGAGAGGCAAAGGCGAGGGGAAGCCTGGAGGTACACGGGCCGGCGGCGCTCACCCGCAACATCAGCACATGGCTTTCCGACTGCGTCTTCGTGGGGCTTCCGGAACCTTCTAAAATCCTCGGCATCTGCGAAAGTGGCCGGATTTAGAGCACCTCAACGCTCGACCGCCGCCTTTAGAGCTGCGTGAAGCGTCGCTGCCTAGAACAGCATGTCCAGCGGCAGGTGGTAGTAGAGGTTCAGCACCTCGGTGCCGGGGTTGCGGTCGCCGATGTCGGCGTTGGAGAGGTGGCTGAAGGAAACCGCGAGGCGCGACTGGTTTTCGAACTGGTAACCCAGTTCGATCTGGCTGCGGAACTCGATGGTGTGGCCCAGGTCCTTGCCGCCGCCGTCCTCGTAGAGGCCGGGCGCGAAGCTGCCGGTCAGCACGATGCTGTCGAAGAAGGTGATGTCGATCAGCACGCCGACGCCGCCCCACACACTGCCGTCGGAGGTGGCTTCGATGCCGCCCCAGGGCTTCAGCCAGAGGAAATCGTCACCGTGTCGGTACTCAAGACGGAAGTCGACGGCTTGGTCGTCTTGCAGGTTGACGTCGTACCAGCCGACGCCACCGCTGAGCACCGCGGGGGTTTCATTGACGGCGACCTGCGCCGCCGCGGGCCCGCCGGCCATGATCAACGCAGCAGAAACCAGCGCGGCCAAGAGCGCGAAACGTTTCATCACCGTAGATTCCCCCGAACCAGAGTCGATTTATTGAATACCGCTTTTAGGGTCAGGAGTCTTGCTGAAAACGCAATTCAGGGCAAGGCCAACCTGCGCGGCCCGGCGGCAAATGACGCTCCGGCAAACGGAAGCCTGGTACAAACGGGACCCTAGTAGAGGTCTTCCAGAACGCCGCCGTAGGCCGCTTTGATCTTGTGGCGGCGAATCTTCATGGTCGGCGTCATCATGCCGTTTTCTACCGAGAAAGGCTCGTTGAGCACGACAAAGCGGCGGACTTTCTCCAACGACGAGAGGTTGGCGTTCACCCGATCAACTACCTGCGACAGGGCGGCGCGGAACTCCGGGTCGTTGGCGAGCCGGCCGGCGTCGCGCGGCTTGCCGTTGCCGCGGCACCAGGTGGCGGTGAACTCGTCGTCCGGCACGATCAGCGCCACCAGGTGCGGCCGCTTGTCGCCATACACCATGGCCTGCTGGATCTCCCGCTGCAGGGTGAGGAAACCCTCGACCCGCGCCGGCGACACGTTGTCGCCGCCGGAGAACACGATGATGTCCTTCTTGCGGTCGGTGATCTTCAGGTAGCCGTCGGCATCGAACTCGCCGATGTCGCCGGTGTGCAGCCAGCCGTTTTGCAGCGCCTGGTAGGTCGCATCCTCGTCGTTCCAGTAGCCGGTCATCACCAGTTCGCCGCGCACCAGGATCTCGCCGTCGCCGGCGATCTTCACCTCGACCCCTTCGAAGGGCGGGCCGACGGTCTCCAGCTTTACCTTCCAGGGCGGATTGACGGAGACCACCGGCGCGGTCTCGGTCTGGCCGTAGCCCTGCAGGATCGGCAGGCCGAGGGCCGTGAAGAACAGGCCGATTTCGTAGTTGAGGGCAGCGCCGCCGGAGACGATGGCCTTGATCCGGCCGCCGAAGCGCTTGCGGATCTTGTCGCGCACCAGGCGCTCCAGGGCGCGGTCCTGCAGGCGCTCCCACAGGGTCAGGCTGCCCGGGTCGCGGTAGCGCTTCTCGCCCAGTTCGACGGCCTTGTAGAACAGCTTGGCGCTGAGGCCGCCCTGCTTCTCGACGCCGCGGCGGATGCGCAGATGCATGGTCTCGTACAGTCGCGGCACCGCCGTCATGATGGTTGGGCGTGCCTCGCCCAGATTCTTCGACAACTGGTCGACGCCCTCGGCGTAGTAGATCTCGGCGGCGATGGTGATCGGAAAAAACTGTCCGGCGGTGTGCTCGTAGGAATGCGACAGCGGCAGGAAGGAGAGGAACACCTCGTGCCCGAGGCCGAGTTGCTCCAGGACCCGGTAGGCGCCCAGGCAGTTGCACAGGATGGCGCCGTGGCTGAGCATCACGCCGCGCGGCACGCCGCCGGTGCCGGAGGTGTAGATGATGCAGGCGGTGTCGCCGCGCTGGGCGCGGGCGGCGACTTCCTCGACGTCGTCGGGTCCTTCGGTCAGCAGGGCCGTGCCCCGTTCCAGGATGCCGGCCCAGCGGTGGACCGGCACGGTGCCGGCCCGGGCGCGGTGCGGCTCCTCGATCGAGATGACCCAGCGGCAGGCCGGGGCGTCGAGCACTGCCGGAAGCAGCCGCTCGGCCAGCGCCTGGGTCGACACGATGGCGCCGACGGCGCCGCTGTCGGTCAGCACGTGGCGGTGGTCGCTGGTCAGCGCCGTGATGTAAGCCGGCACGGTAATGGCGCCGGCGGCCATGATGGCGAGGTCGGCGACCAGCCACTCCGGCCGGTTCTCGGCCACCAGGACGACCCGGTCGCCCGGCTGCAGGCCGAGGTCGCGCAGGCTGCGCGAGAGGGCCCTTACCTGGGCGGCGATCTCGGCCCAGCTCTGGGAGCGGTAGCGGCCGTCCTCCTTGTGCCACAGGAAGGGGGCGTCGGGCCGGGCCGCCGCCTGGTCGAAGAAGGCCGCTGTCAGCGAGCGGCAGGCTTTGAAATCCATGGTTTCTCCCGGGATCCCCCTACGGGAGGAATCCGTGTGATCGCGGCTTTCCGACCGCCTGGGTGACCGGCTGGCGGCTTAACCCTTGGCGAAGGAGTATTTGCGGCCTATATCGCGAGGGGTCAAGATGTAGTCTGGTCCTCAAAGGGATAGGTACCGATTTGAACGCGAAACCCGTCGCCAAGCCCGTTGTGGACGAAGCCCTGGGCGAACTGCCCAGCTGGAACCTCGCCGACCTCTATTCGGCAACCGATGCGCCGGCCCTGGAGGCCGACCTCGACGCCAGTGCCGAGAAGGCCAGGGCTTTCCGCGAACGCTATGCCGGCCGCCTGGCGGGCCTCGACGGCTCTGCGCTGGGCGCGGCGATCGCCGAGTACGAGGCGGTCCAGGAGGTGCTCGGGCGCATCATGAGCTTCGCCCAGCTGATCTATTCCGGCGACATGAGCGACCCCAAGATCGGCCGCTTCTTCCAATCCATGCAGGAACGCTGCACCACGGTGTCGACCGATCTGGTGTTCTTCACGCTGGAGATGAACCGTCTGGACGACGCCGATCTGCAGGACAAGCTGCAGGCGCCTGAGCTGGCGCACTATGCCCCCTGGCTGCGCGACCTGCGGGCCATGCGCCCGCACCAGCTGTCCGACGACATCGAGAGCCTGCTGCACGAGAAGTACGTCGTTGGGCGGGCCGCCTGGACGCGCCTTTTCGATGAGACCATGGCGTCCTTACGCTTTCCTTTCCGCGGCGAGCAGCTGACCTCCGCCGAGATTCTCAACCGACTGACCGAGCGCGAGCCGGCGGCGCGGCGCGACGCGGCCAAGTCGCTGGGCACCGTGCTGGGGGCCAATGCGCGTATCTTCGCGCTGATCACCAACACCCTGGCCAAGGACAAGGAGATCGAGGACAAGTGGCGCGGCTTCGCGAGGCCGGTGTCCTCGCGCAACCTCGCCAACTTCGTCGAGGACGAGGTGGTCGATGCCCTGGTGAGTTCGGTGCAGACGGCCTATCCGCGTCTGGCGCACCGCTATTATGCTTTGAAGGCGAGGTGGTTCGGCGGCGAGACGCTGCCCTACTGGGACCGCAACGCGCCGCTGCCCGACGACGACGACCGCGTGATCCCATGGAAGGACGCCCGTCGCCTGGTGCTGGATGCCTATGCCGAGTTCTCGCCGGCGCTGGCCGCCATCGGCAAGCAGTTCTTCGAGAAATCCTGGATCGACGCGCCGGTCAGGCCGGGCAAGGCGCCGGGTGCCTTCGCTCATCCGACGGTGCCCTCGGCGCACCCCTACCTGCTGCTGAACTATCAGGGCCGTGCGCGCGATGTGATGACCCTGGCGCACGAACTGGGCCACGGCGTCCACCAGGTGCTGGCCGGGCCGCAGGGCCACCTGATGGCGGATACGCCGCTGACCCTGGCGGAGACCGCCTCGGTGTTCGGCGAGATGCTGACCTTCCAGGCCCTGCTGCGCGCGGAGAAGGACACCAAGCGGCGCAAGGTCATGCTGGCCTCCAAGGTGGAGGACATGCTGAACACCGTGGTACGGCAAATCTCCATGCACGAGTTCGAGACCCGCGTCCATGCCGAGCGGCGCCGGGGCGAACTGCTGCCCGAGCAGCTCGGCGAGATCTGGATGGAGACCCAGCGCGAAAGTCTGGGCCCGGCGCTCGTTTTCGATGACGACTACCGCCACTTCTGGGCCTACATCCCGCACTTCGTCCACGTGCCCTTCTACGTCTACGCCTATGCCTTCGGCGACTGTCTGGTGAACTCGCTCTACGCGGTCTACGAGGGCGCCCAGGAGGGCTTTGCCGAGAAGTACCTGGACATGCTGCGCGCCGGCGGCAGCAAGCGCCATAAGGAGCTGCTGGCCCCCTTCGGGCTCGACGCCTCGGACCCGGCTTTCTGGCAGCGCGGCCTCGGTGTGGTGGAAAGCCTGATCGCCGAGCTGGAGACGATGGAGTAGGGCCAGCGTTTCAGCCGTATACCGACGTTTTCGGGATGCGGGACTGATCTGGCTCAAGGCGCCTGACGCGTCTTTGTCATCTATTGGCGGTATAGTCTCGCCTCGGCGCCCTGGGACCCCATCCGCCCCGGGTGCCGGGTATTTTGCGTGCTGGAGGTTTCGGTGATGGCAAAACGACAGACTCTGCAATTGGCCACCGAGGGCGGCAAGGCCGTGGCTCCCGCGACGGACGCTACAACCGAGGCGCCGGACGTCGCGCGCCTGCCCGACGTTGCCGGCCACGCTGCCGGCGGTGAGGTCGCACCATCGCCGCCGCCGCTGCCGGGCCTGTTCGGCGGCGAGGCGTTGGACCGCATGCTGCACGCCGGCATGGCGCGCGCCACGGCGGGTATCTCGCCGGCTGCCCTTGGCCTCGCTTTCGCCGACTGGGGCATGCATCTGGCGGGTTCGCCGGGCAAGCAGGCGCAACTCGCCCAGTCGGCCTGGTCGTCGGCCACGCAACTGGCGCTCAATCTGGCGCGCAGCGCGGCGGGTCCGGCGATGCAGCCTTGCGTCGAGCCGGAACACAGCGACAAGCGCTTCCAGAACGAGGCTTGGTGCCAGCAGCCCTTCAGCCTGTTCTCGCAGAGCTTCCTGCTGACCCAGCAGTGGTGGCAGGAGGCGACCACGGGCGTGCGTGGCGTCTCCAAGCACCACGAGGCGGTGGTGTCCTTTACCGCGCGCCAGCTGCTCGACATGGTCTCGCCGTCCAACTTCGTGGCGACCAACCCGGAGCTGCTGGAAGAGACCGTCGCACAGGGCGGTTACAACCTTTACCGCGGGTGGCTGAACGCGCTGGAGGATACCGAGCGGCGCATCACCGGCCACGGGCCGGCGGGCACCGAGAATTTCCGTCCCGGGCAGAACCTGGCGGTCACGCCGGGCCGGGTGGTCTACCGCAACGAACTGATCGAGCTGATCCAGTACAGCCCGCAGACCGAAAAGGTGCATCCGGAGCCGGTGCTGATCGTCCCGGCCTGGATCATGAAGTACTACATCCTCGACCTCTCGCCGCAGAAATCGCTGATCAACTATCTGGTCGGCCAGGGCCACACGGTCTTCGCCGTATCATGGAAGAACCCGGGCGAAGACGACCGCGACCGCGGCATGGACGACTACCGCCGCCTCGGCGTCATGGCGGCGTTGGATGCCGTGGGCGCCATCGTGCCGCAGCAGAAGGTGCAGGCCGTGGGCTACTGCCTGGGCGGCACGCTGCTGTCGATCGCCGCGGCGGCGATGGCGCGCGACGGCGACGACCGCCTGAAGTCGGTGACCCTGCTGGCCGCGCAGACCGATTTTACCGAGGCCGGCGAGCTTATGCTGTTCATCGACGAAAGCCAGCTCGCCTACCTGGAAGACGTCATGTGGTCGCAGGGCTATCTCGATACGACCCAGATGGCCGGCGCCTTCCAGCTGCTGCGCTCCAACGATCTCATCTGGTCGCGCCTGATCCACGACTATTACCGCGGCGAGCGCAGCAATCAGACAGACCTGATGGCGTGGAACGCCGATGCCACGCGCATGCCCTATCGCATGCATGCGGAATACCTGCGCCGCCTGTTCCTGAACAACGACCTGGCCCAGGGCCGCTACGCGGTCGACGGCCGCCCGGTGGCCCTGACCGACATCCAGGTGCCGATCTTCGCCGTCGGCACCGCCAAGGACCACGTCGCGCCCTGGCGCTCGGTCTACAAGATCGTGCTGCTGACCGACACGCCGGTCACCTTCCTGCTGACCAGCGGCGGCCACAATGCCGGTATCGTCACCCCGCCGGGCCACCCGCGGCGCATCTACCAAGTCGGCGAATTGCGCGACCACGAGACCTACGTGGACCCGGACCGCTGGCGCGAATCGTCGCCGGTGCACAAGGGCTCCTGGTGGCCGGAATGGCGGGCCTGGCTGGCGCGCCAGTCCGGTGCCCCGGTGGCGCCGCCGTCGATGGGCAACGAGGCCGCCGGCTACCCGGCCCTGGATGAGGCCCCCGGGCGCTACGTGCATCAGGCTTAGATGCCGGCCCTCGCCCCGCCCTTCGAGACGGCGCTGCCGCGCCTCCTCAGGGTGAGGCGGGGTTTCTGAAGAATTGACCTCATGCTGAGGAGCCCGCGACGGCGGGCGTCTCGAAGCACGAGGTCAAGCCCGCCTTAATTGCGTCCCTGGACTTCCGCCGCCCCTGGCCCCACTTTCTAGGGCATGGAACAGAACGACAGCGACTCCCCAGCGGATGATTCCCGAGGAGGTGATGCCCCAGGCGGCGATGAAAAGGACTTCAGCGGGGAAAGCGACTCGCGCCTGTCCGGCCGGGTCCGGCGTTATGCCAAGGTTGGCTCCTCGGTCGGCGGTCTCGCCGCCCAGGTGGTGGGCGCCCGCTATCTCGGCATCGGCCTGGACCGCGGCAAGCATTCCTCCGATCTGAAAGCGGCGCTCGGCGGCCTCAAGGGGCCGCTGATGAAGGCGGCGCAGATCCTTGCCACCATCCCCGACGCCCTGCCCAAGGAGTATGCCGAGGAACTGCGCCAGCTACAGTCCAACGCGCCCTCCATGGGCTGGCCCTTCGTAAAGCGGCGCATGCGCAGCGAACTGGGGCCGGACTGGGAGAAGAAGTTCAAGTCCTTCGAGCGCGAAGCGGCGGCGGCCGCGTCGCTGGGCCAGGTCCACCGCGCCACCGGTCTCGACGGCCGCGCCCTGGCCTGCAAGCTGCAGTACCCGGACATGCTCTCCGCCGTGGAGGCGGACCTGCAGCAGCTCAAGATCCTCTTCGGCATCTACCGGCGTTACGACCGCGCCATCGACCCGTCGAACATCTACCACGAGCTGGCCGAGCGCCTGCGCGAGGAGCTCGACTACGAGCGCGAGGGCCGCCATATGCAGCTGTACCAGGACATGCTGCGCGGCGAGAAGGGCGTTCACGTCGCCGACCTGGTGCCGGAGTTGTCGACCAAGCGCCTGCTGACCATGACCTGGCTGCAGGGCAGGCCGCTGCTCGACTTCGTGAAGGACGACGTGACGGTGGAGCAGCGCAATGCCGTTGCCATGAACATGTTCCGCTGCTGGTACGTGCCGTTCTATTTCTTCGGCATCATTCACGGCGACCCGCACCTGGGCAACTACACCATCCGTGAAGACGGCACGGTGAACCTGCTGGATTTCGGCTGCATCCGCGTCTTTCCGCCCAGCTTCGTGAAGGGCGTCATCGACCTCTACTTCGCGCTGGAACGCGACGACCCGGAGCTGGCGGTGGAGGCCTACCGCATCTGGGGTTTCACCGACCTCAGCAAGGATCTGCTGGCCGCGCTCAATCTCTGGGCCGCCTTCCTTTACGCCCCGTTGCTGGAGGACAAGCCGCAGAAGATCATGGGGGAGCAAGGCAGCCTCTACGGCGCCAAGGTGGCCGGCGAGGTGCACAAGGAACTGCGCCGCCTGGGCGGCGTGAAGCCGCCGCGCGAGTTCGTGCTGATGGACCGCGCCGCCGTCGGCCTGGGATCGGTCTTCATGCATCTGGATGCCGAGATCAACTGGCACCAGATGTTCCACGACATGATCCGGGACTTCGACGTGAAGGATCTGGAAAAGCGTCAGGCCAAGGTGTTGAAGGCCCGCGACCTGCCGCTGCCGGAATAGGGCGGCGCGGGCAGCCCTCCCGCCTCATGCAGCGCTGCCTGATTTCGAAATCCATACACCCCTGATAATGCATACACCGTTGTCGTCCCGGGGCTTGACCCCGGGACCCATTGGCATCAATGCGTGGCTATGCCTTGCGCGCTTCGCTCCCGCGTCTTTCGCGAGATCGGAGTATCCGTG
>ERZ1740062.176-NODE-176-length-49099-cov-6.921744_pt1 | contig 49099 bp, 58 predicted proteins | sample MGYA00581741_ERZ1740062 | MGnify/ENA primary metagenome ERZ1740062 (study PRJEB43018, sample SAMN04849747) | marine metagenome | isolation source: floating plastic debris | place: Pacific Ocean | collected 2008-09-01 | study: EMG produced TPA metagenomics assembly...
TCGCCTTCGATCGTACGCGTCACCCGCAGCAACCGCAGCCAGAGCCGCAGGCGCGCCTTGGAAGCGGGATCGGGCGATGTGTCCTTCATCCGCTTGCCCTCACGACGCGAAGCCCCGACCGTTCGCACCGGGGCCGGGCGCTCCCGGGGCTTCGCCCGAGACAGCAATGGACAGGGCGGCTCACACCTGGCCCCCGTTGATCGGGATTGCCACGCCCGTGACAGCGCCCGAGCCGGGACCACACAGCCAGAGCGCTGCCGCCGCGACCTCGTCTACAGTGATCAGCCGACCAAACGGGTTCAACTTCGCCAGTTCCTGCCGTGCATCTTCATCGGACAGGCCGGTCTTCGAGGTGATGTTGGCCGCACCCCGGTCGACGATCGGCGTCTCGACATAACCCGGGCAGATCGCATTGACGGTGACGCCCTTGGTCATGACCTCGTCCGAGACCGACTTGACCAGACCCAGCACCCCGTGCTTCGACGCCGCGTAGGCACCGCCATACTTGAACCCGTGAAGCCCTGCGACCGAGGAGACCGCGATCGCCCGGCCCCAGCCTCGCTCGGCCATCCCGGGCACCGTCTCACGCAGGCACAGCATCACACCGGTCAGGTTCGTCGCGAGCACATGGTTCCACCAGTCCAGCGTTGTCTTCTTCAGGGGCTGCGTCTCGGCGACACCGGCGTTGGCGATCATGATGTCGACTGGACCCGCGTCGGCGATGGCCTGAACGATGGAGTTTTCGTCCTTTACATCCATCAGCGCGGATCTAATGCGGGGCGACTGCGCCTCGACGTTCTCCAGCGGGGCTTCGCGCCGCCCGGTGATCGTGACTTCCGCGCCCTGCTCGGCCAGGCCGAGCGCGATCGCGGCCCCGATGCCGGTTCCGCCGCCGGTCACAAAGGCTGTTTTCCCCACGAGAGTCATTGCAAACCTCCTGACAACCGTCGAGTGCTGTCCGTGCTGACGGATGGGCAACAGACACCTTGAAGATCGCGCTCCATCACACCCGCCCCACCTGTACCTCGCGGTCGGCCAGACGCCATGCCTGATCCCGGCCCGCTTCATAAGGTTTCGGCCAGTGCGCCTGCCGGTCACCGATCTGAGAACCCGCCCGAAGCGTCCAATACGGGTCGGCCAGATGCGGCCTCGCCAGACAGACCAGATCCGCGCGGCCCGCCATCAGGATCGAGTTCACGTGATCCGGCTCGTAGATATTGCCGACCGCCATGGTCGCGACGCCGCGTTCGTTGCGGATGCGGTCGCTGAACGGCGTCTGGAACATCCGGCCATAGACCGGCTTGGCCTGGGTCGAGGTTTGCCCGGCCGAGACATCGATAATGTCAGCCCCGGCTTCGGTGAAGGCCACCGCAATCAGCTCGGACTCCTCCGGCGTGACACCGTCATCGCCCGCCCAGTCGGATGCCGAGATCCGCACGGACATCGGCTTCGCCTCGGGCCAGACCGCGCGCATGGCCGCGAACACTTCCAGCGGATAGCGCAGCCGGTTCTGCAGCGAGCCGCCATAGTCATCATCACGCACATTCGACAGCGGCGAGATGAAAGACGAAATCAGGTACCCATGTGCGGCGTGCAACTCTGCCATATCGAACCCGGCCCGATCCGCCATCGCGGTCGCAGAAACAAACTGCTCGCGGACCAGATCCATGTCGGCTCGTTCCATCGCCTTGGGAACAGTATTGCGATCCGACCACGCGATGGCCGAGGCTGACAGCAACGGCCAGTTGCCATCGTTCAGCGGCGCGTCCATCTCTTCCCAGCCGACCTGGGTCGAACCCTTGCGCCCGGCATGTCCGATCTGCGCACAAATCTTCGCACCTGTTTCTGCGTGGATGAAATCGGTAATGCGCGTCCAGGCGACCTCGTGCTCTGGCGCATATAATCCCGGACAGCCCGGCGTGATCCGCCCATCGGCCGAAACGCAGGTCATCTCGACATAGACCAGCCCCGCGCCGCCCTTGGCCCGCTCGCCATAATGCACCAGGTGCCAGTCGGTCGGGCACCCGTCGATGGCCTTGTACTGCGCCATCGGGGAGACAACGATCCGGTTGTCCAACTCTAACCCTCGCAAGCGGTACGGCGCGAACATCGGTGCCCGCACGGGCGCATTGTCGGAAACACCCGCCTGTTTCTGGAACCAGCCTTCAGCATCGCGCAGCCATTGCGCATCGCGCAGGCGCAGGTTCTCGTGGCTGATCCGTTGCGAGCGCGTAAGCAGCGAATAATTGAACTGCACAGGGTCCAGATCGAGATACCGCTCGACGTCCTCGAACCATTCCATACTGTTGCGCGCCGCCGATTGCAGGCGCAGGACCTCGAGGCGCCGCTCCTCCTGATAGCGCTCGAAGGCCTTGTCGCGGGGCAGGGTGGTTAGGTACTCGGCCAGCGCGATCGCAGACTCCAGGGCCAGCTTGGTGCCCGAGCCGATCGAGAAATGCGCGGTTGCAGCCGCATCCCCCATCAGCACGACGTTCTCGTGATACCAGCGCTGGCACAGCACGCGGGGGAAGTTCAACCAGGCCGAGCCGCGAATGTGGCTAGCGTTGGTCATCAGTGCGTGGCCGCCCAGGTGATCGGCAAAGATCTCTTCGCAGACGGCGATGCATTCGGCCTGAGACATCTCGCCGAAGCCATATGCCGCGAACGTCGCCGGTGCGCACTCGACAATGAACGTCGCGGTGTCAGCATCGAACTGGTAGGCGTGCGCCCAGACCCAGCCCTTGGCCGTCTTCTCGAAGATGAAGGTGAACGCATCGTCGAACTTCTGGTGCGTGCCGAGCCATACAAAGTGCAACTTGCGGGTATCGATCTCGGGCTCGAACGCCGCGGCGAACGCCATTCGCGTTTTCGAATTCAGGCCATCGCAGGCAACGACTATGTCGAACGCGCTTGGCTAGGCCGAGGCTCTCTCGACCTCGGTTTCGAACCGCAACTCGACACCCAGCTCTCGCGCCCGGTCCTGCAGAAGCAGCAGCAGCGTTTTGCGCCCGATCCCGCAGAACCCGTGGCCCGAGGACTTCGTCGTCACCCCGGCGTGATGGACTGCGATGTCATCCCAGTAGGCGAAGTGTTCGCGGATCGCCGCGGCGGAGGGCCGGTCATTGACCGCGAGATTGTCGAGAGTTTCGTCCGACAGCACGACGCCCCAGCCGAACGTGTCGTCCGGGCGATTGCGCTCGATCACCGTGACCTCCGAGCCCGGGTCGCGCAATTTCATCGAGATGCCGAAGTATAGGCCCGCCGGGCCACCGCCGAGACACGCGATCTTCATCCAGGGTCCTCCTGTGATCCACGCTCGATCACGATAACCGGCAACTTCAATATTTCAAGCTTAAAGTTTCTGATCTGAGGTAACCTGTCGTCCACCGCGATGTTCAGAACACGTCAGAGCTCATGTCGGAAACCGTCGAGTCGGCAGCCAGTGCGTCGGTATCCTGCGCGGAAGACTGTTTCGGAGTGAAGTCCATGTCCGCGATTGCACGGCTGGGTCCGTTCGTTTCCAAAGGGTGCGCAACCGACGATGCGACCCTGCGCCAGCGTGTGGTCCACGCCTTCGTCGACACCATCGGATGCATGTCGGTGGGTGTCCGGGCCGAGACCGTGCAGGGTCTTTGCCGTGCGTTCGAGCCGATCGCGCCCGGCACGGCGCCAGTCTTTGGAACTCCCGTGAAGCTCAGCCCGGCGATGGCCGCATTGGTCAACGGCGCCTCGGCCCACGCCTGGGATCTCGACGATTGGGAGGATATGGGCAACACCCATCCCTCGGCGGCTCTGGTGCCTGCGATCCTGGCCGCGGCCAACCTGCGCCGGTGCAGCGGAGAGCGCGCGTTGTCTGCCTATGCGACGGGGTTCGAGGTGATCGCGCGGCTCGGCACCATGGCAACATCTGGACACTACCAAGCGGGCTTCCACGTAACCGGAACACTTGGCGCCCTCGGGGCCGCAGCGGCAGTTGCGCATCTGATGCGGCTGGATGCGGAGCAATCGGGCCATGCCGTGGCTCTGGCGGCATCGCAGGCCATGGGGTTGACCGCGCAATTCGGCTCGGATGCAAAAGCACTTCAGGCAGGGCTTGCAGCCAAGGCTGGACTGCTGTCGGCGCAGATGGCCGCGGCCGGCCTTCGCGGCAAGGAAACGGTGCTCGACGCACCGCGCGGGTTCTTCGCGGCCCTCTGTCCCGGATGGGAAAGTGATGCATCGCATCTCGACCGACTTGGCGACCCGCCCGCCCTGCTCGAAGGCGGCATCTACGTCAAGCGCCACCCGTCCTGTGCGTACACCCACCGGCTGATCTCGTGCGCCGAGACCATAGCCCGTACGCCGGAGTTCGCAGCGGAGGCCATCACCGAGGTGACCGCCATCCTGCCCGACTTCCACCATGCGATCCTGCCCTACGCGGAACCTCAGACCCGAACCGAGGCACTGTTCAGCCTGGAATTCTGCATCTCCCAGACTCTTCTGGGGCGGGGCGTCTCGCTCGGTGCGCTCGAACGGGCGGCGTGGCGGGATGCGGACGGGCGGGCGTTGCGCCAGCGGATGACGGTCCGGCCTGAACCGGCGCGCAATCCGCACATGCCGATCGATCCCGAGCAACCCGACAGGCTGTTGGTCACGTGCGGGGACGCTACGTTCGCAGCTGAATGCGCCTGGCCCGAGGGGGCTCCGGCAAGATCCCTCGGCGCAGACGGCATCGCGGCCAAGTTCCCCGATCTTCCAGTCGATGCGCTCAGCGGCTGGACCGACGCGGCGGACGTCGCGGAATACGTCGCAAGGGTGTGCTGATCGCGCCCGCTTTGGCCGCCCGTCGCATACATGATGGCTCCCGGCCTTCCAAGAATTGACCTCGACGCCTGCAGAAATGCCGCTAATCTCCCCCACGTTGAACGCGCCGTAACACAGCAGAACGATGCGCGGATTAATCAAGGGAGAAGATCTGATGAAGCAACTTCAGTCGTCCATTGCAGTGGGCGCATTGCTGACAGCGCCTGTATTTGCGGCCAGCAACATCGAAAAACTAGGCGCCTTCAAGACCACAGGCACCAGCGAGCATATCGTTATTGAACAGGACACGGCGGAGGCCGATGCAATCCGCGAGACGCTGAGCCGGATCAACCTGCCGGACGGCTTCAAGATCGACCTCTACGCGATCGTGCCTGATGCGCGTCACATGGCGATGGCGCCGCAGGGCACCGTGTTGTTCGTCGGCACCAAGAAGACCAAGGTTTGGGCCGTGATGGACCGCAACCGCGACCGCGTCGCCGACGAAGTCAAGGACTTCGCGCCCTCGATCGCGATGGATGTGCCGAACGGCGTTGCCTTCACCAAGGACGGCTTCCTCTACATCGCCGAGCGCAACCGCGTCGTGATGTACCCCGCTGCCGAATTCTTCCAGGAAAGCCCGGATGTCGTCGCGATCCCGGTCGTCGCACAAGGCGAACTGATCCCGGTCGAGGAAGAGAGCTACAACCACACCGCCCGCGTCATCAAGGCCGGCCCGGACGACAAGCTCTATGTCTCGCTCGGCCAGCTTTTCTACTTGGCGACCTCCGAGAAGATGGATCTCTACAAGGAAACCGGGATCGGCGGCATTGTGCGGATGAACCGCGACGGCTCGGGCCGCGAGGTCTACACCTACGGTGTGCGCAACTCGGTCGGACATGACTTCCATCCAGAGACGGGCGAGCTCTGGTTCACCGACAATCAGGTCGACGGCATGGGCGATGATACCCCGCCGGGCGAGCTGAACCGGCAGACCGCAGCTGGCCAGCACTTCGGCCACCCATGGTATGGCGGCGGCACCGTGCGGACCAATGAGTACGCGGGCGAGGAAGCCCCCGCCGATATCGTCCATCCCGCTGTCGAAATGGACGCCCACGCCGCCGATCTGGGCATGAGCTTCTACACGGGCCGCATGTTCCCAGAGAAGTACAAGAATGCCATCTTCTCAGCCCAGCATGGTTCGTGGAACCGGACCGAACCTGTCGGTGCGCGCGTGATGGTCACCTTCGTCGATGACGAAGGCAATGCGACGACCGAGGTCTTCGCCGACGGCTGGCTGAACGAGTTCGGCGAGTATGACGGGCGCCCGGTCGATGTCATCCAGATGAAAGATGGCTCGCTGCTGGTTTCGGACGACTACGCCAACGCGATCTACCGGATCAGCTACGAAAACTGATCCCGACGACGATACCTGGCCTGGGCAGGCGACTGTCCGGGCTTTCTCTATATCGACGCGTTGTTTGAAAGGACCGTCATGCGCGCTGCCCTGATCTCCGGTCTTGCTCTGATGTTGGCCATGCCGGGTCCGACCTTCGCAAGTGATCTTGAAGACGGTCGCAAACTTGCCCGGAAATGCTCGGCCTGCCACGGCAAGAATGGCATGGCGCGCGATGCCGAGGCGCCGAACCTGGCGGGCCAGCAAGTGCTCTATCTCGAGAAGGCGATCAAGGACTTCCGCGATGGGCATCGCGAGGACCGCCGGATGACACTGGTCGTCAAGAACCTCAGCGACGACGACATCAAGGCGCTGGCGAAATGGTATTCCAGCTTCAAGGTGACGGTCGAACCGCCGGATTGAGTTCGCGAACGGATCGCCGTGACACATTGATGCAAACGTCATCTGCCATTCTTTCCAGCAGATTAAGCACCTCTACCCCGCCGCGACGGCAACCTCGATCAACGCAAGGCCCCTGTTGGCTTCGACATGCGCAAGCGCGTCCGCCAAGGCGGCCTCGAAAGCGTCCGCTGTCGCCACATGACGCGCCCACGCGCGGCTGGCTGCGGCCACCTGCGTGTAGTCCGGGCTCGGTGCCAGCGAGGTCAGCGGGATCGTGTTGGCCCTTGACGCGTACCCGTCCGGGTAGATGTCCAGCACGGACTTCCGCACCGCACCCCATTCGCGATTGTTCAAAACGATCACGATCATCGATATCCCCAGCGCCTCGGCGATCTGGTGGCAAGCGACCGGGTTCGCGAAAATGTGCGAACCATCGCCGGTCGCCGCAATCACAGTCCTCTCGGGGCGTGCCATCTTGTAGCCCATCGCGGCCGGGAACCCCCAGCCGAGGCCACCGGATAACGGACCGTCGAACCAGCTTTCCGGTCCCTCCAACGCCATGAACGGCAACATGCAGCCAAGTTCGTTGAAGATCGCCGCATCGCGGTCCTTTACTGCTTGCGCCAGCGCATGACTGACCCACGCCTTTCCGAGCCGAGGTGCATCACGTCCGGCTTCTGCCCGGGCTCGGCGCCGTGACAGATCCTTTGCGTTGCGGTCGGCCGCAACCCGATGCCGTTCTACACAGGTTGCCGCGTGATCCGCGTGCCGCGGTGCCATTGCGTCGGTCAAGGCCAGCAGGGTTGGTCCGATCTCCCCCGGCAGGTTCAGGTCCGCACGGAAATTCCGAATGGGAAACCGCACTTGCAAGGGGTCCTCGCCCGTCTGGATCACGGTGCAATCAGGTTCAGGATTGGCGACATCCGGGCTCCACGGCGCCAGCGCTCCGATCACCAGAATTGCATCTGCTTCGGCCAACAATGGCACCGGATCAGCGTCTGCCGCCATCGGATGGGACGTCGACATGGCAAGCTGTGTGGCCCAATACTGACAGACCGGAATGCCCCACTTCTCCGCCAGATCGGACAAAGCAGCGTATCCTTCGGCACTGCCGGCACCGCGTTGCGCGAAGATCACAGGATGCTTGGCCTCGGCAAGGATCCTTGCGGCGCTAGCGATGTCGTCTGGGCGGGGTGAGGCAATCGACGGCTGCATCTGCGGGCGCCGATCCGTCAGATCATCGGGCACGGTCTCGCACAAAACCTCGCGCGGCAGGCTCAGATAGATCGGTCCACGCGGCGTCGAGTGCGCAATCCCATGGGCGCGGTCGAGCACGTCGCAGATCTGTTCGGGAAAGCGCAGTTCGTAATCCCACTTGCAGGGTTCGCGTATCATTGCGGCCTGATCATGCATTTCCTGGCCCCAGCCGATCGGTACGCTCCGGGCACCCAACCGTCCGCCCTCCAAGACCGGCGTGCGCCCTGACATCAGCAGAACCGGCACGTGCTCGGTCGCCGCGTTGATCGCACCCAATACACAATTCGCCAGACCGACATTGGTGTGCGCGATCACGGCCTGCGCATGCCCGGAACCCAGATAGTATCCGTGGGCCATCGCCATCGCCGCACCTTCATGTGGGATCACGATCGCCTCGGGCAGGTCAATCCCGCGCGCCTCTGCCTCGGCCAGGCCTTCGATGATCGGTGGGAAGTCGGTGCCGGAGTTGGCGAAGATGCAATCAACGCCCAACTGCTTCAGACGGGTCAGCAGTGCCGCCCCAGCCGTCATTGCCATGTCGTGATCTCCCTGGAGATACTCATTCAGCCTATCGGAGCCGGTGCGGGTGTCGTCAAGTGATGGATGTCGTTCTGGCTGCCACAATCGACGGGCGTTTGAACAGGAAAGCGCAGGAGATTCATCGAAAGCGCCGTTCGCCAACGGGTGAAAGAAGTCCTAGCCGTCGCGCGATATGTGCCCTGCACTGTCGAGTCTTTGGAGGTACCGTTGCGGTTCCGGTGTCCTGCGAAAAGAATACCTTTGCACTACGATTGCACTACCAATGCTTCCAGTGCCGGAAGTCAGCGTCTGGCAGCGTACGCTCCCGGTCTCAGCCGGGCACCTCGGTGATGTCCTCGCCGTCGACCCGGACGTAATCGTCTGCCGCCGCGATCTTACCGCCTGCGGCGAAGACGCCCTTGCCGGGGACGTGGTTGACCTCGAGCCGGATACCGTCCGGGTCCTCGAACAGCACATAGTAGTAGCCTGGCGCCCAGGCCCCGTCGCATGGTCCACGAACGATCGTGCCTCCGATCTCGGTCACCAGTTCCGCTGTCTTTTCAACGTCTTCACGATTTCGGGCGCGGAGGCAGAGATGGTGCAGACCGACCCGGTACTGCTCGAAAGTTGTATCCTTGAACTCGGGATCGCAGCGGCGCACGCCGATCGCGGTGCGTGCACCAACATGATAGAGCAGATCCGGACCGTCGTTCACGCACTGCATCCCGAACGCTGGCAGCAGCTTCGAATAGAACGCATGGGCCTTGTCGAACTGCGTCACCGTCAGCATCACATGAGCCATGCCGTTGATCTCAATCATCGCCGCGCGCCCTTGTTAGTCCTTTGATACTTCATCATTTTCGACGCCCCAGATGTCGGCTTTGGCGACCCATCCACGATAGCCGTCTTTCTCGAGTTCGCACCAGGCAGCTTCGCAGTTTCGCAAGCGGGCGACGACGCCGCGTTCAACCTCGGCCGTGGCGGTGGCTGTCACGTGCGGCTCGTCCCGCAGGAAAACCGTATCGCCGGTGATCAGGACGGTGCGCCGCCCCGTCAGCATAGCGTGGAAGACCCAGCCTCCTGCATCATCGACGTCCACGACACGCCGCCAATCGCCATATTCGTCTACCACACGGACCGGCCAGCCTGCCCGGCGGAAGACCCAATCCTTGCGGTAGTCCAGCCCAGGCCCGCGCCGCACATTGATCTTTGACGATCTCAACGACACGTAACGCGGGATCGGCAGGTTTGTTACCGCGCCAATTTCCTGAGCGATTGCAGGGGTTTGTGCCTGGGAAAATAGGAGCAGACCCATCAGGGCCACCCCGATCAGCCGGGTTAGAACCATCATTGCCTCACTGCTCGCACCGCTTTGCGCGGTCTTTTCATCGCCGGGGCCGAGACTTTTCCCTTCACCCTGGGCACGCCGGAAACTATCACGGCGGAAACAATACGGGAAGGAATTCGAGCATGAGCCGAGAGCGCCCCAAGGTCGTCGTCACGCGCCGCCTGCCCGAGCCGGTCGAGACGCGGATGCGCGAACTGTTCGATGTGACGCTGAACGACAGCGACACACCAATGGAAACGTCGGATCTGCGCGCGGCCCTGCAGACTGCCGATGTGCTGGTGCCGACGCTGAACGACCAGATCGACCAGAAGCTGCTCGCGGGTGCCGGACCCGGCCTGAAGCTGATCGCGAATTACGGTGCGGGGGTTGATCACATCGATGTCGAAACCGCCCGGTCGCGCGGCATTCTGGTGTCCAACACGCCCGGCGTGCTGACCGAGGATACCGCCGACATGACCATGGCGCTGATCCTGTCGGTGCCGCGCCGCCTGCGAGAAGGGATCGAACTGATGTCCTCGGGCGAATGGCATGGCTGGTCGCCGATGGCGATCCAGGGCCACCGCATCTGGGGCAAGCGCCTGGGCATTCTGGGCATGGGCCGGATCGGTCAGGCGGTCGCGCGGCGGGCGAAGGCGTTCGGCCTGCAGATCCACTATCACAATCGGCGCCGCCTGCATCCGGACATCGAGGACGAGTTCGAGGCAACTTATTGGGAAAGCCTCGACCAGATGTTGGCCCGGGTCGACATCGTCAGCGTGAATTGCCCGCATACACCCGCAACTTTTCACCTGCTGTCGGCGCGCAGATTGAAGCTGTTGAAGCCGACTTCCTATATCGTGAACACGGCGCGCGGAGAGGTCATCGACGAGAACGCGCTGATCCGGATGCTCGAAGCAGGCGATATCGCGGGTGCCGGGCTGGATGTCTTCGAGCACGAGCCGGGCGTGAATCCGCGCCTCAAGAAGCTCTCGAACGTCGTGCTGCTGCCGCACATGGCCTCGGCCACTGAAGAAGGCCGGCTCGAAATGGGCGAGAAGGTCATCATCAACATCAAGACCTTTGCCGATGGGCACCGCCCGCCAGATCAAGTCGTCCCATCGATGCTCTGATGCAGATCCGCGAGGGCACGTCCGTCGATCTCGAGGCTATAGCCCGCATCCACGCGGACAGTTGGCGGGACAGCTATCGCGGGATCATGGAGGATGCTTTTCTGGATGGTCCCGTCCTCGAGGATCGTATGGACGCCTGGGCTGGCCGGTTTCGCGCTCCGCCGCCTGATTTCCAGGTTCTGGTCGCCGAAAGCGACGCAACGGTGACCGGTTTCATCTGCGTCTTCGCTGATGAAAAGCCGGGATGGCTGCTGCTTGACAACCTGCATGTCAGCGAAGCCGCGCGGCGGCGTGGGGCTGGGCAGAAGCTGATGCGAGCAATGTCGCAACGCCTCGCTGATAAAGGCCGTCAAAAGGTCCGGTTGCTGGTGCTCGACGGTAATCAAGGCGCATGCCGCTTCTACGAACGACTCGGCGGCAAAAAGCGCCCGATCGAGCATAAGGGCTTTCGGGGCCTCGGGCCGTTCGCATCCATCCCTTATGAATGGGAGGCGTTCGGCGAGCTGGGCCAAGCCACGTCCGCTGCATGACCGCGTTCGACCCGACACTCGAGGCTATCGCGCGGTGGCAGCAGGCGCAGGAGGCCTTTTGGAACGCAGCCGCGACATCGGAAGCGTTCAGCGATCCGTCGGCTTTCTTGCCGCCCGAGTGGCCGACCGCAGACGATCTGATTGAACGGTTTCTTGCCGGGTTTCTGCCAACAGACGGCTCGGCAGGGCAGGACTGGCAGCGCCTGCTGTCGGCCGGCACTTCGTATCAGAAAACCGTCGCTGCCACCTGGGCCGAAATACGCTTGGAGTTCGAGGCCGCACGGATCGCACTGCAGGGCGCGCCCGGAGCTCACTCGGACTGGCGTCTCTTCCGAGACCGCTGGTTTGCAATCGCCGAAGCGGCTTTCATTCGGTTGCAACGCAAGCCCGAGTTTCTTTCGGCTCAGCGTGACGTCCTGTCCGCGCTGGCGACCTGGCTTCGCGGTCAACCTGAGCAGGTTCGGACGACAATCCGCACCGCACGTTTGACGCAAAGGACCGGGCAGAACGCTTTGCTGGGCGTGACCACGGTCGGGGTTGCCGAAACCCCGCGCGAGATCGTCTGGAGCAAAGGCAAGACCAAACTGTCGCGCTATCGGCCCCTGCGTCAGATGGCGAAACCTGTCGGGACGGTTGTGATCTGCTATGGTTTGATCGGACGGCAGACGATGACCGATCTGGTGCCAGAGCGGTCGCTTGTCCGCAATCTGCTGGCGCACGGAGTTGATGTTTTCGTGATCGACTGGGGCTTCGCGGGGCCGGAAGATCGGGACAATGACCTTGATCACTATGTCACGGATCATCTTTCGGGATGTATCGATGCGGCGCGCGCCACGGCGTGCGTCGATGATCTGACCCTGTTCGGAATTTGTCAGGGCGGCACGTTCGCGGCCTGCCATGCAGCCCGAAACCTGCGCGATCTGAACGGTCTGATTTGCGCCGGAACGCCCATCGACATGCATGCGGATGCTCAGGACGGCGATCCAGCGCACGGGCTTTTGAACCTCTGGGTCAGATCGTTGTCCGACGACGACATAGAGGCTTTGATCGCGATGGAGAACGGGCTGTCGGGCGATTTCTTGGGCACGGTCTTCAATCAGCTCAACCCGATCCGCACCCTGTCACGCTACATCATCGATATGCCTGACAGGGCCACAGACCTGACGGATCTGCGGCTTTTCATGGCGATGGAGACCTGGCTTGCGGATCGGCCTGACCTTCCCGAGGCCCTGGCCCGCACATGGCTTCTGGATGTGTACAAGGGCAATGCGCTTGTTGAAGGCCGGTTGTCCCTGAATGGCCAGCCCGTCGACCTGTCGAACATCGACGTACCGGTGCTCAACATCACGGCAAGCGGTGATCACATCATTCCGCCGCCGTGCAGCAGGGCCTTCGGACGTTTTCTTCGGGCGGATCGGTATCGCGAGCTTTCTGTTCCGGCGGGGCATATCGGGATGTTCGTTGGACGTAAATCGCAGACGCTGTTGGCGCCCGAGATCGTGCGTTGGCTGCACACGATCGGTTGAGGACCGAATTCTCCGCATTGTGCACGCTTCCAACGCGTGGGAGAATCGCGGCCTATCCGATTGCATTGGTGGGCTGACCGTCTATCTTGGTCGGAGGTCCGAGTGCTCGGGCATGTTGATGATCGCAGGACGATTGGAATTGCGGATGGCTTTTCGGACAGTCTCGTTGGCATCTGGCGCGGTGTTTGCGCTGATCTCGGCTTTCGCGCCGGTATCGGCGTCCGCGCAGGGGATCGCAGGGTCGTACCTGTCGGCCCGCCAGGCCGAAGCGCGTGGAGACATTGCTGAGGCCGCACGGCTTTACTCAGAGACGCTGGCGCGGGACTCGCAGAACGACGTGATCATGGAGCGGACCATGATCCACCAGATTGCGGCGGGCCTGGTGCCTGACGGGATCGCGCTTGCGCGCCGGTACGAAACCATCAAGCCCGGCCACCATCTTGGCGTGCTGGCGCTGGCGGCGGATGCCTTCCGCAAGAAGGACCCGGATGCTGCGATCGAAACGCTCGAGTCCGGCAGCACCTTTGTTGGCCAGGTCATGGCAGCATGGGCGGATTACGGTCTTGGAGAGCTTGATGCGGCGCGCGCAAGGCTGCTCGAACTCGAAACCACAGAGGACAATGGCCGTCCGGGGCAGATCGTAGCCGCGTATCACCTTGGCTTGCTCGAAGCGGCTGCGGGTGACGACAGTGCGGCGGTGCTGGCCTACGAACGCACGATGGATCTCGCGAATGGTGGAACGTTACGTCTTGCCGAGTTGAGAGCGCGGGCGCTTACGCGGCTTGGTCGCCGCGACGAAGCGCTGGCTGTGATCAATGAAAGACTGGCGTCGACTTACGGCAACATTGGCCTTTCGCTTGTCGCCGAGCGGATCGAAGCGGGCGAGACGCTTCCCGTACTCGTGGACACCGCGGAGAAGGGCGCTGCCGAGGTGCTGTTTGGCGTGTCGGGTCTTCTGGCACGCGGGCGGAACCGATTGATCGCCTTGGCGTATTCGCGTCTCGCTGTGCACCTGCATGGTGATCTGACCGAAGCGAAACTGCTGATCGCGCAGATCCTGGATCAGGATGAGCAGTACGATCTTGCGGTGGCAGCCTACGCCGCGATACCGGATACCTCGCCCGAGGCCCTGAATGCCCGGATAGGCAAGGCTGAGGCGATGCAGGCCGCCGGTCGCGTGGATGAAGCTGTCGATGCTATGCGCGCGACGATCACCTCTTACCCCGATGCGATCGAAGCGCATACAGCCCTGGGCGACATGCTCCGGCGGGAAAGTCGCTTCGATGAAGCCAGCACGGCCTATGACGGGGCAGTGAAACTTCTTCCAAGCATCGAAGCGCACCATTGGGCGTTGTTCTATCAGCGCGGCATCACGTTCGAACGCTCAAAGGAATGGGACAAGGCCGAGGCCGACTTCCGCAAGGCGCTGGAGCTTCGGCCCGAACAGCCGGACGTTCTGAACTATCTTGGCTACTCGCTCGTTGAATTCGGATTGAAGCTGGATGAGGCCGAGGAGATGATCGAGAAGGCTGTCGAGCAACGGCCCGATGATGGTTACATCGTCGACTCCCTCGGATGGGTGCTCTACCGGTTCGGCGAGTTCGAACGCGCCGTCGAACATCTGGAACGCGCCGTCGAGTTGCGCCCTGTTGACCCTGTGATCAACGATCACTTCGGCGATGCGCTCTGGATGGTTGGCCGCAAGATCGAGGCCGAGTTCCAATGGAAGCGAGCTTTGTCGTTCGAACCTGAAGACAAGGATGCCGAGCGGATTCGCCGGAAACTCGATGTCGGGCTCAACGTCGTATTGGACGAAGAGAAGGAACTCGGCCTGCCGGGGATCATCGGCCGCAATGGCACGGACAACGCCGGAGACGCGAAGAAGGATGGTGGCTAAGCCGGGCACTGTCCGGGAACGCGCTCCAGCCAAGGTCAATCTCTACTTGCACCTCTGCGGACGCCGCGCGGACGGATATCATCTTCTCGAGTCTTTGGCCGTCTTTCCGAATGTCGGCGACGTTCTGCATGCAGCACACGCCGATACGCTCAGCCTGACGATTTGCGGACCTTGTGCCGAGGGGTTGAGCGCAGGAGAAGACAATCTGGTCTTGCAGGCCGCCCGCAGTCTTGCCCGCGTCCGTGGCAACAACACAGGAGCGGCACTTCATCTGGACAAGCACCTGCCGGTGGCGTCAGGCATTGGTGGCGGGTCCAGCGATGCCGCCGCGGCTTTGCGAGCACTCTGCCGTCTGTGGGACTGCACTGCGCCCGAGGATCTTGCATTATCGCTGGGCGCGGACGTTCCCGTCTGCCTTGAGGCGTCGAGGCCAACATTGATGCAGGGGATTGGAGATCGTCTTTCGCCTGTCCCGGTCCTGCCGGCCATGGCCATCGTGCTCGTCAATCCACGCGAGGAAGTGCCAACCGGTGCCGTTTTCGCGGGCGTCGAGGATCGCAACCCACCGCCTGGCCTAGGGATTCCAGTGTCAGGATTCGCCTCGTTCGGGGGCTTTGCAGACTGGCTCCGGCAGCAACGCAATGATCTGCAAACGTCGGCCGAGCGCATCTGTCCTACGATCTCTCGCGTTCTTTCTGGGCTGAGCGAGGCGCCCGTTGCCCGAATGTCTGGGTCCGGCGCCACCTGCTTTGGTCTGTTCCCGGACCTCGATCAGGCCGAGCATGCAGCCAAGAGCATCCAACACGCGTACCCGAACTGGTGGGTCGTGGCGGCAGACGTTCCGGGACACTGAACCTCTGCCGCGTTTTCATGCGCATGCGTCACACTGCGTTCGCACCAAACCCCTGCACACGCGCGATCCACTGATCGATCAGACCGGGCTTCGGCTGGCTTGCTCCCGAGAAGTGGGTGATCCGTGCTGGCTTTATGCCGACGAATCCCAGGATCTGGTCGCGAAGCTGCCGCAGCATGGCATTGTGATAGATCCAGCGCATGAACCATCCCGGCGTGTCCGAGGTCATGATCACGCGCCCTGTCCGGCCCGATAGCATCGGTGTCGGCATCCCCATCCAGTCCAACTCGCGGGTCGAGAATGCACGGCCGGGTAACAGGACGCGATCGAACAACCCTTTCAGCTTGGCGGGCAATCCACCCCACCACATCGGTGTGGTCAAAACCATGTGTTCACTCCAGGTGATGTCGTCGATCACCTGCTCTAGCCCTGGCTCCAGCGGCTTTATCGTCCGATAGCCGCCAAACTCGAAGTCCGGATCAAAGCTCAGATCATGCAGGTGCGTCAGTCGTACCTCGTGCCCGGCGGCACGGGCTGCATTGGCATAGTTTTCAGCCAGCGTGCGATTCAGCGATGTCTCGCCTGGGTGGCCGTTCAGGATAAAGATGCGTTTCGATGTCATCGGTGCCTCCATTAATTTGACCGTGGTCAATTTAATACCGATGATTCTGACCATGGTCAATATAAAAATTGACTGCGGTCAAAAATTTTGTAACAACACCATATGGCCAGAGCTGTTCAAAAACGCACGTTGGAGACCCGCGCACGGTTGATTGCCGCGGCCGAGGAGATCATTGCTGAATGCGGATACGAGGCGCTGCGCGTCGAAGAAGTCGTCCTGCGTGCGGGCACGGCCAAGGGGACATTCTTCGCCCATTTCCGGGACAAGGATGTTTTGATGGACCGGATCATCGGTGCACGAATAGATCAGTACCTCGATGCGCTCGAGGAGATACCGGTCCCGCAAACACCCCAGGACATGGCAGAAGCCTTGATGCCGTTGTGCGCGTTCATGACCTGCGAGCGCTACGTGTTCGATCTGATCTTGCGGTACTCGGGTGCGGCTTCGGTCGAAGAAATCGGGCCAATTGCCACGACGTTCGGCCGGACGGTCGAGATCCTCGAGCGCTGGTTGTCGGTCGACCCGCCCCGACAGGACATCCCGCCGGACTTGCAGGCCGAGGGCGTCCACGCCTTCATGCTTCAAGCAATGTCGGTGAACTTCTGTGCGTTGCACAACTCAACCTCTGTGCGAGATCGACTTGTGCCGTATCTGCGCGCGTGGTTGTGTCCTCGTACAGCCTGAGGCCTGCGGAGAATCGGGGATTTAGCTGTCCCGATCGACGACGAACTGCGCGACGTCGCGTAAGGCCGACAGCAGGGGCGAGTCGTCGAACACTTCCATCGCCGCATTCGCCATCGCAATTTCAGTACGCGCCTGCTCCAGGGTCTCTGCAAGCGCGCCGGTTTCGCGCACCAATGACAACGCGCGTGGAAGATCTTCATCCTGCCAGTTGCCCTTGCCGACGGCACGCTCCCAGAAGGTTCTGTCATCAGCGGAACCGCGTGAGTAGGCCAGGATAACCGGCATCGTGACCTTGCCTTCGCGAAAATCGTCGCCGGTGTTCTTGCCCAGTGCCTCGGCCGATCCGCCATAATCGAGGTAATCATCCGACAACTGGAACGCCGTGCCGAGTGCGTTGCCATAGGTCGCCAAGGCGGCAATCTTGTCTTCTGAGGCACCCGCGATCACGCCGCCCACTTCCGCTGCCGCGCGGAACAAGGCCGCAGTCTTGCCATTGATGACCTGGCGATAGCGCGTCTCGTCCGTTGTCAGATCATGCGCGGTGGTCAGTTGCAGAACCTCGCCTTCGGCGATGATCGCCGATGCGGTGGACAGAATGTCCAGCACCCTGAGAGAGCCTGTCTCGACCATCAACTGGAACGCGCGGCTGAAAAGGTAGTCGCCAACCAGAACGCTGGATTTATTGTCCCACAGGATGTTGGCGGTCGTTCGTCCGCGCCGTTGAGCGCTCTCGTCCACGACATCATCGTGCAGCAGCGTCGCCGTGTGAATGAATTCGACCGTTGCGGCCAGCTTGACATGATCGGTGCCCGTGCAGCCGCACAGTTGGCTGGCTGCCAGGGTCAGAATCGGACGCAACCGCTTGCCGCCCGCCTCGATCAGATGTGCTGAGATCGCTGGAATCCGTGGTGCATGCTCGGACGACATCCGCTCGCGGATCAGGTCGTTCACGTCATTCAGATCCGCGCCGACCAGATCCACCAACCGAACGAACGGTTCCGTCACATCTGCCTTGCGGGCGGGGTCCGCCATCACGTTCTCCTATCGACGGCGGTTGGGCGATCGCCTATGTGTCGGCCCATGGAAGAACTTCTGCGCACGAATGATCCGACTCTCATTCCTTACGCTACGGCTTTGCTCAAGGCCGAGGATATAGAGTGCTTTCCTCTCGACATAAATATGTCGGTGCTCGAAGGGTCGATTGGCGTATTGCCGCGCCGACTGATGGTGCATGCCGACGACCTGGCCCGGGCGCGGATGATCCTGCGTGCGAATGGAGTCGAATATTACGAGCGCGAGGGTTGGATTTGATCGCCGAGATCGAGACGGTTGATCATGGATTTCTCGACGGACGTCTCCGAATTCTGCAACCACGAGACGGATACCGCGCGGCGACCGATCCGGTGATGATGGCGGCGGCGATGCCAGTGAAAGCCGGTGCGCATGTGCTTGATGTCGGATGCGGTGTCGGAACGGCAGCGCTTTGCCTTGGATACCGGGTGACGGAACTCGACCTTCATGGGATCGAGATTCAACCGGACTATGCGGCACTCGCGCGTGAGAACGCCCACCGGTGCGGCCAGAAAATCGAAGTACATCAGGGCGATGTGACCGACATGCCCGACAGCGTTCGCCACGCAAGCTTCGATGCCGTGATGACAAACCCACCCTGGCACGAGGCGCTGTCCGTTGCGTCGCCCAACCAGGGACGCGACACGGCGAACCGCCTGGCGAAGATATCGCTGACCGATTGGGTCACCGCGGCATCGTCCCGCGTGAAGTCCGGTGGGTGGTTCGTGATCATCCAACGCGTCACGGCGTTGCCTGAAATCCTCGCAGCCCTGCGCCCGAAGATGGGCGACATCGCTGTTCTGCCGTTGCAATCGCGAACGGACCGCGATGCTGGGCGTGTTATCGTCAAGGCGCGGAAGTCGGCGCGTGGACCGTTCCGGCTCGCCCCGCCCCTTGTCCTGCACAGCGGTCCGTCGCATGTTCAGGACAGAGACGACTTTTCCCCGGCCGCCCGCGCAATTCTGCGTGACGGCGCTGCCTTGGACTTCTGACAGGAGCTTGAATGCAACCGATCCCCAACTCCATCGCGGCTATGCAGCCGGAACTTACCGAATGGCGCCGCGATTTTCACAAGCATCCCGAGCTTGGCTACGAGGAGACCCGAACCTCGGGGATCATCGCAGAGAAACTGCAAAGTTGGGGCCTGGACGCGGTCGAGACTGGCATCGGCAAGACGGGTGTCGTCGGCGTGCTGCACGGTAAGAACGGCCCGGGCCGGGCGATCCTGCTGCGCACCGACATCGATGCGTTGCCGATGCCGGAAGAAAACGAAACCGAACACGCCTCGGTCTACGATGGCAAGATGCACGCCTGCGGTCACGACGGTCATCTGACCATGCTGCTGGGTGCCGCCAAGCACATGGCCGAGACGCGGAACTTCGACGGCACGGTCTACTTCTGTTTCCAGCCCGCCGAGGAAGGCGGCGCCGGTGCCCAGGCGATGATTGAGGACGGGTTGTTCGAGAGGTTCCCGGCCGAGGAAGTCTATGGAATGCACAACTGGCCCGGAACGAAAGCCGGCACGTTCGCCGTGCGCCCCGGGCCTGTCATGGCCTCGGCAGACGAATTCAACATCGTGGTACGCGGTCAGGGCGGACATGCAGCTCAGCCCCACACGACCCGAGATCCGATCGTGGCTGGTGCGCAGATCGTCAATGCCCTGCAAACCATCGTCTCGCGCAAGGTCGATCCGCTGAAACCCGCCGTTCTTTCTGTGACCAAATTCCAGGCGGGTACGGCGCACAACATCATCCCTGATGAGGCTCTGATCGCAGGCACCATGCGCAGCTTTCACGAGGAGGTTGCCGATCAGATCATCGAGGAGATGAAACAGATCTGTCAGCAGGTCTCGACTGCGATGGGTGTGACCGCAACCCTCGAGACATCTGAAATCGCTTATCCCGCAACGGTGAACGACGAGGCTCTGTCCGAGTTTTCGAAGAACGTGCTGATCGATCTGGTCGGTGAAGATAATGTCGAACTCGATCGTCCGCCGACGATGGGCGGTGAAGACTTTGCCTTCATGGCGCGCGCCAAACCCGGCAGCTTTGTGTTCATCGGCACGGGCGAAGACGTCGCCCCGCTGCATACCACGAAATACGACTTCAACGATGAAATCTCACCACTGGGCGTAGCCTATTGGACAAAACTCGTCGAAACAGCATTGCCAGCGGCCTGATTGCTGGTAACCTTCCGTTAACAACTGTCGTGGCCAAATGACGGTCGAGTGTCAGAGGAACCAGATACCGAGAGATCCAAAGCTGAAACCAAAGGAGGATATCCATGAACGTTTCACCGCATCTTGAAACCCTGCGCACAAGGCATGCCGCGCTGGAAACCGAGATCCGAAACGAAGAGCGCCGACCAAGCGCGGATAGCCTGGAATTAGCCTCTCTGAAACGCCGTAAACTTCAGCTCAAGGAAGAGATCGAACGGCTATCAGCCCAACACTGATCGGCCCCAGACCAACTTCTCACGTGCGCCGGGGCTCTTTGAGTGCCGGCGTTCTTTTCAGTACCTTTGGTGCGCTATCCGCCTTTCACGCCCGGGATATTGACGTAGAGCGCATAGACCGATTGGCTTGCCGCCATGAACAATCGGCTGTTCGCGCGGCCACCGAAGCACAGGTTGGCGCAACGTTCCGGCAGGACGATTCGACCGATCGGCGTCCCGTCCGGTGCGAAAATCATCACGCCGTCCAGGTCGGGATCGCCCATCCCCCAGCCGCACCAAAGGTTGCCGTCAACATCGCAGCGCATACCATCCGGTGTTCCGGGTCCGGCATCAATCAGGATGCGCTTATTGGCGATGCTCCGCCCGTTCTCGGTCACGTCATAGGCCAGGATCTTGCGGTTCGGGACGCCACGCGATTCGACGACGTAAAGGATCTGCTCGTCGGGCGAAAAGCACAGCCCGTTCGGTCCGAGTACGTCGTCTGCCAGCATGGTCAACTCGTCGGTTTCCGGATCCAGACGGTAGACGTTTGCGCTGACTTGAGGTTCGGACCTGTGACCCTCGTAATTGCCGAGGATGCCGAAGACCGGATCGGTGAACCAGATCGTACCATCCGATTTCACGATGATATCGTTGGGAGAGTTCAGCTGTTTGCCGTCGAAACTGTCGGCCAGAACCGTAACTGTACCGTCGTATTCCGTGCGGGTGATCCGTCGCCCGCCATGCTCACAACTGACGAGCCGTCCCTGCCGGTCGCGGGTGTGCCCGTTCGCGAAGTTCGATGGCTTTCGGAACTCGCCAACAGCCCCGGTGGCCTCGTCCCAGCGCATGATGCGATTGTTCGGGATGTCGCTCCACAGCAGATAGCGCCCATCGCCGAACCAGACTGGTCCCTCGGCCCAACGGAAACCAGTCGCCAGTCTCTCCACGCCCGCCAGTGGCAAGCGGCAAGCATCGAAACGCGGATCGAGCGATTGCACGGCGGGGTCGGGATAGCGCGTCGTTTGGCGCCAGCCGTCGGGGAAGAGGTCTTTCGACGACATGTCGAACTCCTTTCAAAATGATAGTGCGGCGTGCATCAGATGCCGGTCTTCCGGAACACCGCGAGCAGAATAACCGTATCCGCATGATCGTGGTTGGCATCTTCGAAACAGTCGATCTTACGGAACCGGACCGGCTCGATCACGCCATCGGCAACCAAACCGGCAAAGGCTGATCCGAACGCCGCCGAGTCGAACACCTGCGCATTGATGCCCAGGACAAACAACGCCCCAGGTGAAGCGATGCGCATCAATTCGGGCAGACACACTGGACCGACATGGCCATGGGTAAAGACACCGGCAGAGACCATGGCACCGTAGCGCGCATCGGGAATGCCCAGCTTCTGCGTGAGGTCTGCCTGAATACGACTGCGATAAAGGCCTTTGCCGCCCGCCACGTCCAGCATCTCCTGGCTGATATCGATCGCGTCGACGGTCAATCCTGGCAGGTGACCCGCAACCAAGCCCGTGCCTGCCCCGACATCCACGATCTCAGGCGTGGCGCCGCCCAGTTCCTCAAGCAGAACCGCCGCGATGTTGCGTGGATAGGCATAGCCCATCGTCTCGGCATATCCGCTGTCATAGCTGTCGGCCCAATCCCGGTAGAGCGCCACCGAGTCCTCGGGCGTCTTCAGCGCATAGGCACGTTCGATCGAGGTTTCCTCGGGCACCGGATCAACCCTCGTATCCATCCATCAGTGTCATGACACCGTGCGAGTTGGCCAGCCGGATCTTCAGGATCTCCTGGTATTCGGGCGAGTTGTACCAGCCCTCGGCGGTCGCCCGGTCCGGCCACTCGACGACGACGTGGCGGTCATGGGCGATCTCGCCCTCGATCACGGTCGTGTGGCCGCCGCGCACGAGATAGCGTCCGCCATGCTTGGCAATCGTCGCGGGCACTTGTGCGGCATACTGCTTGTATCCATCCATGTTGGTCACGGTGATATGTCCAACCGCATAGCAAGGCATCTGTCGTTCCTCCCATTGAGTTTCCGAGATCATTGGCCACAATTGAACGGGAAGCAATCGGAGAGGCTGAATGCGGGTTCTCGAGACGGCAATCTACGCAACGGACCTGGCTGAGACGGCCGCCTTCTACGATACCGTGATAGCGTTGGAGCGGATCGTAACGGTGCCCGACCGCCACGTGTTCTTCCGTTTGGACGACGGCGTCCTCTTGATTTTCAACCCGCTGAACACCGCGTCGCCGCCGCGAGACTCGAAGATGCCGGTCCCACCCCATGGCGCGGTCGGTCCCGGCCACGTGTGTTTCGCCGCGACATCTGAAGAGATCGAGTATTGGCTACACCGACTCGTACAGGCGAACGTCGATATCGAAGCAGACTTCCTGTGGCCCAGCGGCGGACGCTCGATCTATTTCCGCGACCCGGCCGGAAACTCGATCGAATTCGCCGAGCCGCGGATCTGGGGTTTGTAGCGGGTCATATCGCCGTGAAGTCGCCGTGCCTGCCAACGCCGTCGCGGAAACGGGCGGCACCCCGCGTGCCTTCGTTGCGGATTGCGTCCTTGCCGTTCGTCCATTCGTGCTTCAGCGCATCGTGGACCTGCATCCCACGCGTTTCGATGATCGAACGGCGATCGGCCAGCACGGCCTCCTGTGGAAACCGGGCGATCTCGCGCGCCATCGTTTCTGCGGCTGTCCGCGCCTCGCCATGGCCTACGACCTTCTCGCAAAGCCCGATGCGATAACACTCTTCGGCTGTCACCTTTCGCCCTGTCATAGTGATCTCGAGTGCCTTGCCCTGACCAACCAGCCGAGGCAACCTAACCGTGCCCCCGTCCATCAACGTGATACCCCAGCGGCGGCAGTAGACGCCCATGAACGCCGTCTCGGCCATGACCCGTACGTCGCACCACAGCGCCAGTTCCATACCACCCGCCACTGCTGGGCCTTCGATTGCCCCGATGACCGGCTTTGAAAGCTCCATGCGGGATGGTCCCATAGGACCGCGCGGAACGGGAGCGGAGCCGAGCGGGAAGTCGAGCGCGCCGATCTCGTCGTGGAACGCGTCGTCGTCCATCAGGGTCGAGGCGTACTTCAGATCCCAACCGCCACAGAACGCGCCTCCTGCGCCCCAGAACACGCCGACTTTAGCGTCACTTGCGTCGAATTCCTGGAACGCGGCGAAAAGCGCATCCGCCGAGTCCGGATCGACGGCGTTGCGCGCCTCGGGTCGATTGTGGATGATCGTCCAGACATCTCCGTCCTTGTCGATTTCAACTGTCATTCTTGCCTCCCGTTGCAATGCCTCTGCAGGCGCACCTGAACGCCATGCTGCATGATTGAGCACAAGAGTCGATCTGGCTGCGTGCTGTCGGACAGTCCAGCCGTCCTCGCTGTTTCCACTGCTCGGAATTATGTTCCGCACGATTATTTCGCTCTTTTCTCGTCAGCATTTCAGCTTAAGACGGCGGCGAAAGAGAAACGCAGAGGAGACGTCATGGCCCGTGTGGATCGCAGCGGACTTCAGGTTGATGAGGCTCTCGCGAGCTTTCTCGAGGACAGGGCACTTCCAGACTCCGGCATCAGCACAGATGCGTTCTGGCAGGGGCTGAGCACCCTGATCCACGATTTCGCGCCCAAGAACACTGCCTTGCTCAAGAAGCGCGATGACATCCAAAGCCGCATTGACGCCTGGCACCGCGCCAATCCGGGCCGGCCGGACATGGCGGCTTATAAGTCGTTCCTCGAAGAGATCGGCTACCTAGTACCCGAGGGCCCAGACTTCGAAGCCGAGAGCGAGAACGTCGATCCCGAAATTGCCACCATCGCCGGACCGCAATTGGTCGTGCCGATCTCCAATGCCCGCTACGCATTGAACGCGGCCAATGCCCGCTGGGGCTCGCTCTACGATGCGCTATACGGCACAGATGCTCTTGGCTCTCTACCGCAACCGGGCGGCTACGATCGCAAGCGTGGTGGTCGCGTCGTGACTTGGGCCAAGACGCACCTGCGCGGGATCTTCCCGCTGGCCGAGCCCGATACCTCTTGGGCGCACGTCGAAGCCGTGCGTGTGGTGAACGGTCAGTTGCAGGTTGATCTGCTGCCGGGGCTGACCGCGCGTAACGGGTCGGGTGTGCGTGGCAACACATCCGGGCTCAAGGATCCGAAGCAGTTTGCAGGCTATCGCGGGAACCCGAACGATCCTTCGGCGATTCTGCTCAAGCGCAACAATTTGCACATCGAACTGGTCATCGACCGAGACAGCCCCGTGGGCAAGTTCGACACACTCGGTCTGGCGGATGTGGTGGTCGAGGCCGCCGTGACGACCATCATGGATCTCGAGGACTCCATCGCGGCCGTTGATGCCGAGGATAAGGTCCATGCCTACGGGAACTGGCTTGGCCTGATGAAGGGCGACCTGACCGAGGAGGTCAGCAAGGACGGCACCACTTTCACGCGCAAGCTGAACGACGATCGGTCTTTCATATCGCCAGATGGCACGCCGTTCTTCCTAAAGGGCCGTTCGATGATGCTGTTGCGCAATGTCGGGCACCTGATGACCAATCCCGCCATTCTAGACCGCAATGGCAACGAGGCCTACGAGGGTCTGATGGACGCGATGATCGGCACGATGATCGCGCTGCACGACTTGAAGAAGCCGTCGGGGAATTCAGTCACCGGCTCGGTCTATGTCGTCAAGCCGAAGATGCACGGTCCCGAAGAGGTCGCCTTCACCGACGAAATCTTCTCGCATGTTGAGCAAGTGCTGGGTCTTGCGAAGAACACTGTGAAGATCGGCATCATGGATGAAGAGCGCCGAACAACGGTGAACCTCAAGGAGTGCATCCGGGCCGCGAAGGCTCGCGTGTGCTTCATCAACACGGGCTTCCTGGATCGTACCGGCGACGAGATGCACACCGCCATGGAAGCGGGCGCGATGATCCGCAAGGCGGACATGAAGGGTGCCGCCTGGATCCAGGCCTACGAGGACTGGAATGTCGATGTCGGTCTCTCTTGCGGGCTCATGGGCCGCGCACAGATCGGAAAGGGCATGTGGGCGATGCCAGACCTGATGGGCGCGATGCTTGATCAGAAGATTGGCCATGTTCAGGCCGGTGCGAATTGCGCATGGGTGCCTTCGCCGACGGCAGCGACACTGCATGCCCTGCACTATCATCGCGTCAGCGTTCACGCCCGCCAGGCGTCGATCAAGTATGGCGGCGCGCGCGCATCGATCGAGGATATTCTGACGGTACCGCTGGCCGACAATGTGAACTGGACTCCCGAAGAGGTCCGGTCCGAGATCCGCAACAACGCACAGGGTATCCTAGGATACGTCGTGCGCTGGGTGGATGCTGGAGTCGGCTGCTCCAAGGTTCCGGACATCAACGATGTCGGACTGATGGAGGACCGCGCGACCTGCCGGATCTCGTCGCAGCACCTCGCCAATTGGCTGCGTCACGGGGTGGTCAGCAAGGACGAGGTGATGGCTGCGATGAAGGAAATGGCCGAAGTCGTCGACCGACAAAATGCCGACGATGCGGCTTATGAGCCGATGGCGCCGACATTCGATGGCCCGGCGTTCAACGCGGCTTGTGATTTGGTCTTTGAAGGGACGGCTCAGCCGTCGGGATATACGGAACCGGTCTTGCATCGGCGCAGACTGGAGAAAAAAGGGGAGGCAGCCTGATGTCCATAACGTTGCGCAGAGCAAAAACCATCATCAAGGGCGCGCTGGCCAAGGGACGCGAGAAGGAGATGAAACCTCTTGCAGTCTGCGTGCTCGACGCGGGCGGCAATGTGAAGGCGTTCGAGCGCGAAGATGGCACATCGAACTACCGTTTCCAGATCGCGCATGGGAAGGCCTCCGGTGCCCTCGGAATGGGTATGGGCTCGCGAGCGCTCCACGCGCGCGCCGAGCAGCAGGCCTATTTCGTCACCGCCGTGAACGGGCTCGAGGGTTGCGCACTGGTACCTGTGCCGGGCGGCGTCCTGATCCGCGACAAGAAAGGCGCTCTGCTGGGCGCAGTCGGTATCTCGGGCGATAACTCGGACAATGACGAACTGGCCGCAATAGCAGGGATCGAACTGGCTGGATTGACCGCTGATGCGGGGTGAGGCAACCCAAGGCGCCAGATCATAGCCGTTGCTCAGAGAGCCTTCCGGCCACATCTAAGAGGGCTCTCTAACGTTTTCCCGGTTAGCAATGGAAAGAGATGAACGCACCGAACTTGAGGACGAATGTAAAGCGTTCATCATCAAGCACTGCAAACAGTGAAAACCTATCGCGTAGACCTGCGAGACCTTCGTCCTGTGAGGATATCAGCGCGTCTGATGAGTGACTCCGCGGGAAGAGCGAGACGCGAACGTAACGCTCGTTACCTGATCCAGCATAACTGGACACCATGCTGAATACAGATTGGGACTTTCTATCAATTTTCTCAAGAAAATGAAATTCAGAGCGGGTTTAAACAAACTCTACACTTGGATTATCTGAACTAAGGGGCGTGGTCAGAAGTTTTCGCAACTTCTATCCAAGATTCTATATTTAGAAGCTCGCCTGGCAATCCCATCTTTTTTCTCAATTTCGTTGGATCGGCATTAGCGAGATCTTGCAAAGAGTTGACATTGCAATTCTGGAATAGGCGCACCAGACCTTCTCCTACACCCGGAAGGGTTCCAAGGTCTGAGTCGGATGCGCGCTCCTGTTGCACAGCCTTTGGTACTGCGCTCGCTTTCTTATAGGATGGTCTTGCTGATTTGGACCGCTCGGTTTGTTTCTTTGTCTCATGTGAGACTTCGCTCGAGATCGATTGCGCTGCCGCAGAAACTTGAATCGACTGCTTATCTGAACGTGCGTTCTCGGTAGTTTTTTCACCTCCGGTGGCCTTGCGTGCTGATGTGCGTCGCTTGGGTCGCTTGGCAGGTACGTCACCCTCAGCTTTCTTTGTCTGCCGTTTCGCTGTCGACGTCGTCGTTTTTTTCGACACGCTTTCTGGTTTCGCAGACGCTTCGACTGGCGTTGCTACTTCTGAAGCCTGGTCGACAGATGGATTAGATTGCGCAGCGAGACGCTTGTCACGACGCTGCATACGCAGCTCGCTCAGCTTGGCTTGTGCTGCCGCCCGGACCGATTGCGCTTCTGATCGAAAGTTTTTCGTCATTCTCTCACACCACTCTGCTAACGGCGATGTCCACTGACTGCTACCATGGTTGCGCTGCGCGATGGTGAGGACGCGAGGGAACTGTCGGGAACAGGCAATTAGACTTCCACAGCCATCACCGGTTGATCAGGCGTCTTGGGGTCAGTCAGTAAATCGTATGACCAGTCGATATACGGTCAGGTCTCGGGAAGACCTGACCGTTTTTCGTCAGGCCGCTTGCGGGTCGACCGTCAAGCCAATTGCCTCGGCGTACTTCAACCAAGTCTCAACGGACGCCACAACGGCACGAACTTCAACAGCCAGGAGTTCGATGCCGACCAGGGAAACGCGAACGAAGGCGTCAATAACGACGCCCTTGTCCAGAATCCGGTCAACGACTTCGGCCAGGCTGGTGGACGCGACACTCTTCTCGATCGCCATAATGCTTTCCTCTCCACGTAGAGTTCACCAAACACGCTTCCCCAAGATTCGCGTGGAAGCGCAACTATGCGTAACGATCATGAATTACCATATTATAAATCATATCAGATCCGCCAAAACTCGCAAGAGCCGTCAAGTATATTGCTCTATACTATGATTATTATCATTTTTTATTTGAATCTGAGCTAAAATTTCGGCCAATCCGCAGCGGATCAAATCCAGAGATTTACTGGTTTCGTTGGCAGATTGAGTATGTCTTTTCGCGAGTGTTGATACCTCGGTCTTCAGTTTGCTGAATGACTTGTTCAAGCGCTCATGACTCAAAGCCAACTCGGCAATCTGTGGTGTATCGATTTTGCCTTCGGTGGCTGGTTCTCGAGTCACAAGGGCAGCAAGGCGCCCATTCATCTCATCGATTGTAGACGCCAACGGCTCGAGCTTGTGGGAGAAGTCAGACATCAGCGCGTCCCGATCCGCGTGCGGTTCTCTCTCGGCAGGCGAAAGTTGAACCTCGAGAGCGTCGATCCTTTCAATTATGCGTCCCACCAGCCATTCGGGCGGGGCAAGACTGCCGGAGATCGTCGTGACGCGGTCGTCCAAACGTTCAGCCCAGTCGATCGCTGCTGTTTCCGCATCGCGCTGAGAACTGGAAAGCTGCTGGTCCAATTCACCTATACGAGCCATGACGCGGCCCAGGAACCACTCGGGTGGTATGAGTTGATCCGCCACAGCCGAGATCCGACTATCGAGGCGGCGAGCCCATTCCAATGCTGTTTGACGCTGCTCTTGCTCGTTGCCTGAGAGTTGCTCGTCAAGATCTCCGATCCGCGACATTATCTGGCCAAGAAACCACTCGGCCGGGATCTGCCCCTGCTCAAGAGTATCGAGCCGTGTGCCGATCCGAGCACCCCAGTCATCGATGGTCTCGGATTGAACAGAACGGATGCCAGCGAGCTGACTTTCAACATCTCGTAGCGGTTTGAGCAAACTCGAATCCGCCCAGTCCTGCATCTTTTCCCTACTGGCCTCGGAAATTTCACCGAACCGCAACTCCAAATGGTCGAGACGCAACTCGAGCGCGTGCAATGCGTTCGTCGTTGCTTCAAGAGCAGGTGCGATTTCCTCGCCAGCAGGCGGTGCCGAAACGGCGAGTTCCGCCAATCCACGGGCGGTCAGCTCCGCTGCACGAACAGCGAATTCGGCGCTGAGTATTGCGCCCCTTTCGGGGCCGTCCTCTGACGTGACCTGGTCGGCTGCGGTTGCGACGGCCTGCATCAATAGCAGCGTGTTTTCCTCGACCTCACCGGTGGCGGCATCGTCCTGTTGAGGATCCAGTATGAGTGTTGTGACGCCGACCGAACCCGGCCCCAGGCGTGCAGTTAAGGCCTCCGAGATGTTCTCGACCCTCTCCGCGTCAGTGGCATCTGTCATCGAAGACAAGTTAACGCCGTAAAGGTACGGAGCAATTCGAAAGACCTGTGCATCGAGAACGTTCAGTACGCATGCTGCGGCTTCTTTCTCGGACGCGGTCTCTTCGTCGATCTCAAGCAAATGCGTGATCAGCTCGGCACGGCAGAGCTTGCTAACAAGTTCGTTCATGAATCACTCCGTTCTCAAAGGCTGTCAGTGTTCAGTGTCAGCCCAAGGTTGAGATCCTGTTCTGAGAGACCAAAGGATTGTGCGACTTCTCGCAGCTTTGCCCGCGACCTGAACAGAGCCTCGCCGAGATCTTCTTCTTGCTTGGGTGTCAAGCTACCTGCCTCGAACCGCCGAATGGCCTGCAGTTCCATCAACTCGCGCAGCATCTCCATGATCGCTAGGACCAAGCGAGCGAGATCGCGTTCCAGTGTTTTGGGGTCGAGCGCCAACCGCCCCTTTGCGTCGCAGTGTTCCTCAAGCAAGCTGTTGATCCGGTTCTGCGTCTCGGGGGTGTTGAGTGTTTCAATCACACTGCGCTCCTATCGCTTATCCAGCCACGGGGCTGGCGAAACTGAAACAGGGCCAAGGACCAGAAGTTGTGAGATTGATCCCCGAGTCTGAAACGTTCAGTCGATCAAGTGCAAGACCATCTTGCCTGCGCGGGATAAGCAGGGCGATGTCCAGACCGCCCTGGAAAGGGGCAAGGTTGCTCCCACGAACCTGAATCGAACCGCGGCGCGCAGCGTCGAGCACGGCTTGCTGCGCACGGTCTTGAATGACGCGCTGCTGCCGCAGTTCATCAGATCGATGACGCAACCAGTTCTCTGCGCCCACAGTGTCTTCGTTTTTGTCTCGATGCGACCAAGTCGCAGTGGCGACGATCTCGATGCAGCCAGCAATACGTTTCAAAGCACGTTGCCAAAGGTGCGGTGCCTTGCGAACCGCTTCGCAGACCACTTCCGTATCGGACATACCGGGCCCGAATGGTAGAAACGCTTCAAGCCCGCGAGACAGGAGTCCCGTCTGTTCAGCGTGTTGAGCTCGAGAGGCTGCGTCGCCTGTTATCAGGTGCAAGTCCGCATCGATCCGCGAGCTCCCAAAGCTCTGCGGCAGCGCAGAGACATCACTCGACAGCCCGAGGCAGTGCGAGCTCATCACGCGATCTCTTCGCGGGCGAGGCGCATGCGCTCAGCCGAGGCGATGACCAGATCGGCACCGATGAACACAAGCTCGACGTCGGCCACCGTCAACCAAAGTTCACCGCGAATCACGACACCACGGTCGAGCAAACGATCAAGCACTTCGATCAAACGAGTCCCATCGCCTTGCGAAGCAGTTGGTGCGGTGCAACTCACTGGATCGGATCCTTACAGCCAATCTCTAACGCGGCGAAAGCAAACGGCGCGTGCGGACCCGAAACAGTCACAGAAAGGCCAAGCGCCTGGGCGTCGCTGTTCAGAGTTTCAACTGCCTGGCACAGGGCCTCAATGCGCACTCTGCTGATCAGACATGCCCATCCCGCGATCCGGTGTTCGGCCGAGGGGACCTTCGCGAGTTTCTGAAGCACACCATAGCTTTCCAGGGTCATTTGCGTGCGGAACAGAAACTGTTGTGTTTGTTCGCGCGACTGCTCGACCGCCTTGCGCGATGCTAACTGCCGCGCGAGGTAATTTCGTCCTCCATCTGCATGCGGCTCGACCTGAAGTGACGGATCGGTTTCGCGTTGCACGCGCACCGCAAACTCCCGCCGACCCGCGAACGACCGCAGCCAGTTAGTGGAGGTGACCTCGTGCCGTCCGAGCAGATCTTGGACATCGTCAAGCGTGGCAACGCACGTGCCAAACCGCATCGGCATTATGTCTTGTTCGTCTGCGTAGCTTTGCAACAAACCATCATAAGACCGCAGCTCCTGCTCAACTGACTGGTCTAGGATCCGTGACGCTAGGAGGTCGCCAAGGCCATGGGCTTGGGTCACCAAGGCACACAGCCGATCTTTCACGATCCGGTTGTGTTCTGGGGCCCCGTCTGGGCGGCCTGGTTCGGCCCAGGCAATTCCATTCAGCATCCAGCTCAACTGACCGCCTCGATCGAAGGTTCTGGAACTGGCTGCTTGGGCTGGGCTTTGTCGTCTGACCGAATCTCCGCAAGCATCGCAGTTTTAGGTACTGAACTGCCGAGCGCCGCGTCGACCTCGAGCAGCCGCTTAAGCAGATTGCGCGCTGCAACAAGCGGGCTCAAGTCGTCGCCGTCACCACCAAGATCCGCATGCGACTGCTTCACACGAGCGCGAAAGGCTCGGTCGATCGAAGCCGCGTCAGTACCATCAACGCCACCGAGCAGCGCCCGCGCCTCATCCCGATCCGATGGACTGATGTTTCGCAGTGTAACCAGCGCGAAACTCATGGGCGGCAAGGGGCCAGTCAGCTTGAGCTGCAATCCTTCGGTCCAGATGGCATCGATCCTTTCGAGAGCCTGATCGAGCTTGTTGGTGTCGTCCCGATGAACCAGCAATACGGTGTTGAGAACGGTGTCGATCCCGTCGATTGGCAATGCAATCCGGTTTGAGATCGCAGAGTCGAGTTCCTCTCCGAACGAATGTCCAAGGCGCGAACGCAGCGCTTCCGCTGCTGCGGCAATTGCCTGAGCCGAATGACAGCCTTCTAGTTCTGGTGCATCTCGAAAATTTTGCAACGCCTGGGCCGGGTTCCACCGAACGCTCAGCTGATACTGAACATGTCCAGTGAACGTACAATGCGTTTCGCGCAGGAGTTCTGCGTTCGTGCGTAAGAAAGTGTGAACGTCACGGTCCGACAGAACCGTTCCTGGCTTTACCGGCAACACGTCACCGCATCGCAGAAGATGCTCGAAAAGTTGTTGTCTTGCGATCATGGGCGCGGTGAGGGTTTTTGCATTTGCGAGCAAGCGCGCCAGCACGCCCGGTGGGCGCTGCGGTTCAATCACGCACACGCTTAACCCTGCGGTGGTGATCAGCCGAGCGGAAGGATCGGGTATCGCTTCAAGCACATTTTCAGCGCTTTCAGGATCGAGGATCGCGATCAGCTCTACAGGCATTGATTGGGTCCCTTTCTGATCGCATCACTTTCGACCCGCTCCGCGAAGGCTCGATCGAAGTCCGCACAGGTAATGTTCGGCGTGGTAGCATCTACCTCGGCAAGCAGTGTGCGCCGAAGTGCCTGCCGTGCGGCACCCTGGCAAAGAGCGGCGAGTTCGGCCCCACTCCAACCCTCGGATGCATCGGCCAACGCACTTAAGTCCACATCATCCGCCAGCGGCTTACCGCGGCAGTGAACGTCCAAAATCTTGGTCCGGGCCGTTGCGTCGGGATGCACAATCTCGACGGTCAGATCGAAACGGCCGGGTCTCAACAAGGCTGGATCGATTGCTTCAATCCGGTTGGTGGCACCAAGTAAGATCGTCCCGCCTCGCCCTTCTATGCCATCAATCTCGATCAGCAATTGCGCAACGACGCGCGCGATGTTCGTGTCCCCTGCTACCCGGCTGGGTGCCAGAGAGTCGATCTCGTCGAAGAACATAAGGCAGGGCGCTGCATGGCGCGCCCGGGCAAACAGTTCGGCAATCATCCGTTCGGCTTCGCCGAGATACTGAGATAAAATCCGTGCGCCGCGCACTGGAATGAAGTTCAGCCCGCTCTCTGACGCCAGTGCACGCGCCAGGAGCGTCTTGCCGCTACCGGGTGGTCCATGCAGAAGCACTCCCGAGACTGGTGAAAGACCGAGCTGCTGCGCAAGTTGTGGTTGATTGAGTGGCCAAAGGATGGCCTCGGTGAGCATCTGCTTGGTATCATCCAAGCCACCAACGTCTGCCCAGGCGGTTTCGGGCGTTTGAACCTGCGTCTCGCGCAGCGCACTCGGCCCCGTGGCAGCGAGCGCGGCGGTAAAATCATTGGGTGTGACCTGAAGTCGGGTAACATCCACTGACCTCTCCAAGGCGCCCGAACGCCGGAGCGTCGCCATCGCAGCTTCCCGCGCTACAGCGGCGAGATCCGCACCGACAAATCCATCGGTCTTGGCGGCGACAGATGCCAGATCCAGGCCGTCCGCCAGCGGCATCATTGCAGTATGAACCGAGAGAATTTCCTGACGGGCTTCGCGATCCGGGGCGGTGAACGGCACCTCGCGGTCGAAGCGACCAGGTCGACGCAGGGCGGGATCAAGCATGTGCGGCAGGTTCGTCGCCGCCATCAGGACAACCTGTCCACGGTCCGACAGTCCATCCATCAGCGTCAGGAGTTGCGCAACCACACGTTTCTCAAGCTGCTTTTCACCAGAGACGCTGTCGCGTTTGGGAGCAATTGCATCGATTTCGTCGATAAAGATCACTGATGGAGCATTGCGCTCGGCTTCCTGGAAAACGTCGCGCAGTTTCTTCTCTGAGTCGCCATAATGCTTCGAGACGATCTCGGGCGCGTTGATGTGGTAGAAGTGCGCGTCGGTTTGCTCAGCCACAGCACGGGCGAGCAGGGTTTTGCCACTGCCGGGCGGGCCGGTGAACAGGATGCCACGCGGAGGGACGATCCCGAGGTGCGCGAACAGCTCAGGCTGACGGATCGGCAACTCCACCATCTCGCGAACACGCGCAATCTGTGCCGAAAGCCCTCCGACCGTCGGATAAGCTCGCGGCTGCTTGGTTTCCAGGATCTCGACATCGGTCTGATGGCCGATCAAGCCCGCCTCGACCGGAGCGCAATCGCGAATTCGGATGGAGCGAACTTCTTTGGTCGGCAGAACGAGCAGCGCGCGATCGCCGATCCGGATCGGTTGGTCAAGCAAGCCGGACTTCGACTCATTGTGGCGGAATGGGCGACCATCTTCGACTTCGATGTTGACGCTGTCTAAGATCGGCAACTCGACCGGCTCAATCCGGATCGACTGTCCTATGCCTGCCCCGCAGTTGCTGATCACCAGCTCTGGTAAGGCAATGTCGGTCTCGGTCAGCGCGCCCGAGCGACCGGGAAGTACCCGGGCATAGCTTACTCGATCACCGTGAACGGCAATGGTCGACCCAGCACGTAGCCCCATACGGCGCAGCGCCCCTGACGTCATGCGAGCAAGATTGTGATGGGCATCGGGTGCGTCGACCGCCTGGACTTTGAGCGACGGGTACTCAGCGGCAACCGGCATTCTCAGGTTTCTCCCCGCCGCGCAGCTTGTAGCGCAATGATCAGCACTTCCTCGCGCTCTTCGAAGGTCGTTTCATCGATCTCACCGGCCTCTAGAGCACGCTCTAGCTGCGTCAGTTCAGCCCTCAGCCGCGCCGGATCATTCAGCTCTCTTTCCGCTGCACCGTGGATTTCGCCCGCCAGCCATACCGTCGCGTGAACCGGGGCAGTCAGCGGCAAAGATAGGAGTTTCAGAAGCACCGCGAACCTCTAGGCAGCGCTACCAAGGACAGGAGCAGCGCCTTGCGAAAACTCCAACTTCACGAAGCGACAGGCTGGTACTGGACCGACTATCCGAGCCACGACGTCTTCTGATGAAGTATGCGGAAGCTCCAAAAGGGCCTCGGAGAGAACCGCTTCGAAGGCCTCAAGACCAGTCGTTGGAATCAGAAAGTCCGCACGCAGTATCTCAATGTCTTCTGCCGGCGGATCGACCTGACATTCGTCGGCCGCTGGACGGAGGAAATCGAGAAGGTGGTCTTCTGCCGCGTCGCGCCAGCCCTTGAGGTGTTGGCCAACTTTGCGCCCCAACTCAATAAGCTCGAAATGTCCAGCGGCACCCTTCGCTGAGATGGTGCCGTAAAGCGACTTAAGATCTGGATGGCTCTGTGCCAACGAGGCGATGGTCCGATCGCGGTTCGCCGATACACGGACTGCGATCTCGGATTTTCCGGACAAACGTGCGATCTCGGACTGGATCGCGCCCACCCGCGGGGCAATGCCTTCGGCAAGATCATCTGCATCTTCGAATACCTGACCGAAGCGAACAGGCAGTACCTCTGCAACTTTTTGTGCTGTTTCCAAGAGACGCATGTGCGCGAGCAGATTGCGTCGGTTGGGCCGGATTTCGGGCGCGACAACGTTGCATGCGATCGCCGTCAGTGGTCCGAGCGACAGCACCTCGGCGGCAGACAGATCACGACCGGTCTCGACCTCTGCAAGGACGGACCGAAGCGCCGGTGCCGCGGCGCTGTTTGAGAGGGCGACGAGATAGACACTCACTGATCTTCACCTGTCGAGCGCAGGCGCCCGCGCATTTCGAGTATCCCATTGGTAACTGCATGTTCCAGGCTTTCAGGATCAAGCTCTGGCGGAATGTTGACCTCGGTCCGGTAGGACTGGCTGCCCTCAGCCTTCAAGATCAGCATATTCCCATCGACCTTGATCGAAACAGCATCCTCCGGGATTCCCGGCATCTCAGCAGTCAAGACCCAATAACCCTCGTCGGTAAAGGTGTCGATGACCGGTTCTCTGGTGGATGGCTTGGCATCTTGAGTGCTTTTGGATTTCGGTTGGTTGACCGGTTTGCTCACATCTCGGGTTTCGCGCGTGGAACCACCGTCCAGTCCACCAACCCGCACGCGCACGCTGGACTGCGCACGAAACGCACCATTCGATACATCGAAACTCCGCTCCAGACCGGCGCCCTTGCGAGACTCTGCATCATTGGCCAGATCAATCACGCTGTTGAGCGCCGTGCCGAGCGTACCGAACAGATCGCCCAGTCGCGTTTCGATCTCTTCAAGCGCCTCACGCCCGCTTGGGTCCTTACGGTCTCGGGTCATTGTATGTGTCTCCGCATCACGCGTTCGAACTCGCGAGTTGTTTTTCCAGCTCGGCGATTCGCTCGAGGATCTCGGAGCGGGTCATGTCGGGACCGTCAAGGGCCGCGGCGGGGCGCGCCGTCAACATCGGATCATGCTCCCACCAATTGATCCCGAGTTCCTTTGCTTTATCGACGCTGGCAATCAGCAAACGCAGCTTTATCGAGAGCAGCTCAATCCCGACGAGAGAAACCGTGACATCGCCCGCGATCACCACGCCCTTGTCGATGATCCGTTCCAGGATGTCGGCCAGCCCATCGGATTGGATCGAACTTTGAATATCGCTGCCCATCAGCCGGTCGCCCTCAGATCGTCCCGCGTGTACCGTCGCAATCGCTCGATCCCGAGGACACTGCCATCTGGCGAGACGGTCATGGAGAATGTTGCGATCAGGTCATTGTCGCCAAGCCTCGCACGTGCCTCGATCAGATCGACCTCGACTTGCCAATCCTCGCCCGAGCGCTTGCACGAGACGATTTGGTCAACCTGCATGTCAGCAAACAAAGCAACATTGTCGCGCGCGATCGCGATGACCTGCGAGACGCCCAGCGGCGATGTCTTCTTGCTGCGATCCGCGGTCGTCATGACCACTCCCTGGTTTCATCGTCTAGAATTTTGGCGCAACAGTGCACGGCACGCTCAGAGTTCGCGATGTATTCAGCCTGGCTTTGCGCGACCCGGCGCTCGAGCCGATCAAGCTCACGCCGAAGGCGCTGCTTTTCGAACTCCGCGCGGACGAGTTCCTTAGCGATCTCCACACCGGAACGGGCGGTTGAGCGCGGGCGCACAGGGCTTCGGCGCGGTAATCGGTGGACTGGTTGCTTCACGCAGCCGCCTCCTGTTTTGCGGTCCGGGGTTTGCTACCGGTTCGCAGGATTTCTTTTCGCAATCCGTCAAGATAACGATCCCGTTCGGCGCGGTTTGTGTCGCTCGGACAACGCGACTCCAACACATCCAAACAGACTTGAACAAACCGCTCATCACTTGCGCTGGTTGCCATGCCCAGTGTCCGGACGATCTTGCCGATCATGATCGCGGTACGGATCGAGGGTGGGTTGGCCGCCGGAAGCTTGTCCCGGATCGCGCGAAGCAGGGTCACGATCCCCGTCGCCTCCGGCTGACCAATGCCGGTCCGGAAAGCAACAATGCCCGCCTCAGTCTCCGGGCTGCAGAGCGAGACATCGACCGAAACCATGCGGTCGAAAAGTGCATCGGGAGCCGCTTTGACGCCAGAATACTCATCCGGATTAGAGGTGAAGATCACCTTGAACGAGGGATGCGCCCGCACTTGCGCGCTCTCGCGCAACGGGCTGTTCAGATAGAGCACCCGTTCTTCAAGTGCTGAAAGCAATACGTTGTTTGTCTCGGGTGGCGTGCGGGTGAACTCATCATAAATGAGCGTATGGCCCTCCAGCATCGCCTTGGTCAGTACGCCGTCGGCCCAAACGGCACGGACTTTCTCTTCTGACCGGCTGACAGAGTGTACGTAGCGATCGCGCACCCGCTGAGAATCATAGCCGATCTCGCGGCCGACCAAGTCAGCCGCTACGAGCGCGTGATCGCCGGTTATCATCGAGACCGGGCGGCCAGCTTCTTGAGCGACCCTTTGGGCGAGTGTTGTTTTGCCCATCCCGGCACGGCCGCGAAAGTGCACTGGTATGCCGAGGCTCAAGTAAAGATGTGCCCGGCTGCGCAGCGACGAGATTTCGCTATCTTCGTAAAGGTCGAGTCCATCGTCAGCCAGGCTTGGCGGCGTTCTCTCTGCGGTGGAAGTTTCCGCAGCGGGCGTTTCCACGCCACCCTTTGCCGAGGCAGCGGGCTTGGATCGGGCAGGTGCATGCGCTTTTCTCGGCATGGCGTTCCTCGCAATTCTAACAGGAGCCAACCTTGGGTGTATCGGCAGTTCGTTAGCGATATCTAAACTCGCCCGCGCGGATCCGTTTGATAACGGTGATGGCGATCAAAGCGCCCCTACAATGAGGGTGTCCGAGAAATCTTCGATCAATTGTTCCAAGGCGTCCCGCGCGCTCAGGGTTCGCGATCGCTTCAGGAGAACCTTCGCAACCGCATCAATCGACTGACGTTTTTTCTTTCCCGGCTGCGGTTCAGGCACATCCGGCATGCTCGAGCGCAGGGATGCGAAGAAGGATAACGCTTCGGAAACAGTTCCAACGCGGTGCGCGTGGCTTTGCCTCTGACCGGCCTCCATCAGCTCGAGATGAGCAACGTAGCCGCCCGTCGCACAACGCCATAGCGCTAAGTTGGCTTGCAAAAAATCAGTCTCGTAACGGCGTGCGACTTGCCGCATGCCTTTGAAGCGTAGCGGAGCCGTTCCCGTCCTACCAATAGCGACGATGCTGCAGTCCGTCCCAGTCATCTTATCGCGATTGATTTCAGTCATTTGTTTCCTCCGAAGGTTGGCGCATCGGTCATGAGTTTAGGATTGTGACGACGCGATCCGGCAATGCGATCGTGTTGTCCAAGCTGGCGGCGCGCGTGTCAGACACGTCGCCGATACGTCCTGCTTTTTCAGTCGATTTGTGCGGCGCGGTCGCTGGCTGAGATGCCAAACCGCTGGTTTCGGTTTGTCCTTGCAGTCGCTCCGCGAATTGTCGGAGCTCTCTTTCAAAGGCATCTACTCGGGAGCTGAGACTGGACTTCTCCCGCTGCACATCAGTCCTCAGATCAGCTTGCGCTGATGCATGGGAGGCAGCCGTTGTCTCGATTTCCGAGATTTTGGATTGCAACGTGGCGATATGATCTTCAATCGATCGATATTGCGTCAAACTTGCTTCGGCACCATCAAACCGGGCTGAGACCTCGTTCAATTTCTGTTCCAGGTCTTCAAAGACTCCGCTTCGTGGGACGTTATTTATCTGGATCGAGAGCGCATCCAACTGTTGCGCGATTTCGGTGATCCGCCTTTCAAATTCCTGCAACCGGCTGTCGATTAGGGTCTGATCGCGGCGATCTTCGGAGTCCTCACGGATGGCATCCATATTGATCAGGCGCGCAGAGATTGTGTTCTCAAGAACTTCGATCCGCTCCGTCCAACCTTGCTCGGCGGTGCGAATACGCGTCGCAAGAGAAGAGAGAATCTCTTCAACGCGAAGGGTTTGCGTCTCTCTGTCTTCTGCCCGTGTGGTGGCGTCGTGCTCTCCGTTCGCCTCGAGACGTTCAAGTCTTACACAGACGGCAACCAAACGCCGTCGAAACTGAACGCCGAGCGCTATGCCAGCTGCGATCGTTATGGCTAGAGCTATTGACAGGAGCATATCGCTCCGTAGCCTGTTGTACTTGAATACTTGGTTAAATTTCCGGTTACGCTGTTGCGAGGATTTTTGGATAAATTATTGAGGCGACGCATCAGAGCTACCCATTCAAGTATCCCATCAAGGTCTCGTTAAATATAAAACACTATAGAAACTTCAATAATTTTAGATAAGTGCCTGAAATAGACTGGTTCGTTAGCCCTTTTTAAGAAGATCTGTTCTATGAGATGCGCCACTGTGAGGGGAGCGCAATCATGCATAGGTCATTAAAAGCGCTGATCGGGGCCGCGATCATTGTGCCATTCTTGATGATGTTGGCCTTGGCGGCTTACGTCACGTCGAACTCGATGGCGGATCGCGCAGTTCTGGGCAAACTGAGTGAAGCGCTCCAGATCAATGCCAATGCTTCCAGCCTGATACATGAACTACAGAAGGAACGAAGCCTCGCGCACCTGGTTTTGATCTCCACTGATGACCGGCCCAGCAGGCAGGAGCTGCGTTCGCAACGCGGTGCGGTTGACGTCGCCATCAACGAACTCCTTGCAAAAGGTCCCGTTGAAGAGGGCGAAGCAACGAAACACGCGGAGGCAATCAAGACCATTGTTTCGCGGCTCTCGAAGCTACGTGGCGCGTTGGATGGAACGCCCGCAGACGGCATCTACGTTCGCAGTGAGTACACATCGATCATTCACGGTTTGATCGGCCAGATAGCGGCAGCGCAACACTTCGCAAGTGGGTCGGAACTGGGACGCGATTTGATGGGCTTGGCGCTCTTGGAACGTGCCAAGGATCAAATTGGGCAGCTCCGGACTGTCGGTGGATTGGTGGTACAAAACGCATCGGAAGACAAATCAGGCGTATCAGTACGGATCGCATCTCAACTCTTTGAGAGTGTACGTGACAACGTTCGGTTCACGATGGACGAACTTGATACCATCCGCCGGGACCGTGTTCATTCAGCCGACGCAATTGCGCTCAGAGATCTTCGAGCCGACTGGCTAGGTGGGATGTCCCAAGCGATCACCGACTTATCGGCGCGCGATCCGGGAAGGTCGGTCACAGTTGCCGAATGGTTTGCGGATACAGCTCAACCGATTGATGCGTTTCACACTGCAATCATAGAACACCGCGCTGCTACGCGGGCCCGGGTCGACGCTATGGTTAGCAGTGCTGACTTCAGCGCTTCGGTTGGTGCGACGATTGCCGCGCTCTCAATCTTGCTGGTTCTGCTTCTTGCCATTCTGGCGATGCGTCGGTTTGCTTCGGGTATGAAAGCCACCACCGAGGCATTGGACCTATGTTTGCAGGGCGGCACGGACATACCTGTGTGCGGGTCCGACCGGAAAGACGAGTTTGGCCGTATCCTTGACACAGTCGGGTTTCTCAGGCTGTCGTTCGTAGCCATGTCCCGGCTGGCCGGACAAGTCGCCGCTGGCGATTTGCGGATCAGTATCGAAACTGTTTCGGAGAGGGATGCGCTCGGACAGTCATTCGAGGACATGACCAGGACGCTGCAACGGGTCGTTGGCGATGGTCGTGTCACGCTGGAGCAATTGACGGATCTTTCCGGCAACCTGGGCGCATTCTCTCAGACCTTCTTCAGTTCGATGCGTTCTCAAGCCGCCGCGATGGATACCGCCGTCGCGTCACTGAACACGATCAGCGAGGAACTGAACGCTAGCGCGGATCAGGCCGCAACGACGGAGTCGCGTGCCAGCGAAGCTGCAAGCCAAGCTCAGGAATGTGGGAAAATCGTCAAGGACGCCGTGAGCGCGATCCAGGAGATTCTTCAAAGAGTTACAGTCGTGCAGGAGATATCTCGCCAAACTGACCTTCTGGCCTTGAATGCCTCGATCGAGGCGGCGAGAGCGGGCGAGCATGGTCGTGGCTTTGCGGTTGTCGCTCAGGAAGTCCGCAAGCTTGCCGATCGCTCGATGTTCGCCGCAGCAGAGATAGAGCAACTCTCGGCCAAGACGGCGAACCAGGCTCAATCGGCGAGTGCTCAGCTTGATCGGATGGTTCAGATGATCACCGAATCTGCCAGCCTGATTCAGCAGATTTCGTATAGTATTGCTGCGCAATCCGCACAGACTGAAGATACGAACTCTTCACTGTTTGAGCTGCAGAGCGTGGTTGCAGAACTGTCTCAAGGCGGTGAACGTTTGTCGAAGGGCGTAGAACAAATGTCCGTCCTCACTCAGGAAATGAGTGCATCGATGGCGCACTTCACTGTCGACGCATCCGCGATCGAAGACATCACGACACACGGTGAAGTTCCGTCCAAGGAGAATGACGCGCACCAGTTTTCTACCGAATGGGCGGTCGAAGATCCTGAGTCGCCTCCTGCCGACGACAGCTTTGGCGAACAGGATCCCGGCGGCTTGGAAGGTGACTTGTCCTCAAACGATCCGGACTCGAACGACACAGAGACGCCAGCAGATGACGATATCGAAGCGATGCTGGCGCAATGGGAAGCCGAAGCACAATCAAGTTCCGAAACCGCAGAGGACTTCACGATGCCTTCAGAGTCCGAAGAACCACGCACGGCAGTCTGAGGACCCGGCGGTTCTATGCTGTGGCTTTAGTGAAGCGCTGGTTCGATGACGTATCTAGCATTGGGAAAGAAATCACGAATGAAGTCGAATATTTCCATCGCCTCATTCAGCGTTCCAAAATGATACGAAAGCTCAATCTTGCCATCATTTTCGACGATTAAACGTACTGCCCCACAACCCTGCACTGTGTCCATTTAAGATACTCCCGTTTCTCACGGGAGGTACGATAACGCATATCAGGAGTTCGAGCCAGTTTCTTAAGAAAGAGTTATTGGCGGCGTTCCTTATCTACGTGATGATCTTCAATGAATCAGAATGGATCGGTGTTGAGTATCGCATCGGCCAGCCTCAGAATGTCAGGCGAGAGAGGGCGGTCTTCAGTCAGCGTCTCGCTATGATCTCTGACGAAGCGGTACAGGTCCAGCGTAGCCGAAGCGAACCTGTTCGACTGTCCCCGACAATCGATACCCTGCGCCACGGCAAGACCCAGTATCGACAGCACCATTGAGAAATCCTTGAGGTGGTCTCGAGCGTTGCGCGCGGCAATCGTCCCCATCGAGACATGATCCTGATTGGCCCCGTTGGTGGAGATCGACAACATTGATGCAGGAACAGAACGAGAGCGCATTTCGGCCAGAATGGCGGTCGCTGTGACCTGTGCGCCCATCAAACCGCTGTTCAAGCCGCAGCTTCCCTGATGCAGGAATGCGGGCAGACCCTCATTCAGACGCTCGTCCGTCAGACGTGCGATTTGCCGCTCCGCGAAGGCGGCAAGGGTTAGAGTCGCATTTGACAGCAGGTCCGACGCAAAGCCGATATGCTGCCCCATGAAGTTCCCACCGTGCAATGCCGGAGCATCCTCTGGGAACAGTGGATTGTCCGTCGCGCTATTCAACTCGCGCTGGGTTGTTTCCAAATGAGTTGCCAGCATGTCCCGCGCGGCGCCGATCACTTGTGGCGCACACCGCAACGTGTACGCGTCCTGTAAGGGGCGCTCGACCACTTGCGCTGCCAAAGCCGGGTTTAACAGCGTTTCTGCCGCCAATGCCTCGACCAACATGGCCGACCCCTTCGCAAACAAGCGCAACCTTTTGGCTGTCTCGACTTGTCCCGGATGGGGGCGATGTCGCGCGAATGCGTCATGCCAAGCCTCGGCTCGACCGTTCAGGATCTCTGCCATACCCACGGTCAAGCGTTCGGCCATCTCGATCAACCGCTCAGCTCTGCGTACGTCCAACACGGCCAATGCCGTCATGACCGACGTGCCGTTAACCAATGCCAGACCGTCGCGACTTTCCAGAGAGAACGGCCCGCCAATGGTCCCGAGAACCTTCTCTGACGAAACCTCGCTTCCGTCGCGGTCAATAAAGTTGCCTTCACCGAGGAGCGCCAAGGCCATGTGCGCCAACGGCGTGAGATCTCCGCTGGCTCCCACAGTGCCTTTCATCGGGATTCTCGGGGCGTACGGGCTGCCGAGCAAGCCAAGCAATCGTGCGACCAGTTCGGGAGAAGCGCCTGATACGCCCTGCGCGATAGAGGATAGCCGGGCTACGACGATCATCCTGGCCGTCACCCAGTCCGCGACGTCTCCGACCCCAGTTGCTAGATGGTAGATTAGGTTGCGTTGCAGAAGTTGAATGTCGTGCGTGCCGACCTGGCGGTTCGCCAATGGTCCGAAACCCGTCGTAACCCCATAAACCAGACGGGCCTGACGCACGCAGGTTCGCAACCTCCCGTGCGCGGCCACGATACGTTCGGACGCGTCAGAGCTAAGAACCGGTACCGCACGACCTTCCGCAACCGCTATGGAATCTGAAATCGATAGGGTTCCGGTGATCTCGACGATCTTGGAAGCGGATCCTGGATCGGCAAAGCCCGCGGTGTTTTCGAGCATTCAGTGGTCTCCCGCACTCCGCTCAGTTCGTTTCAAACCCACGTTTGCGGGTGCCTTGGTTAACAGCACATCAACTGACGTCTGAGAGCACAGTTTTTTTGGAGATTTAAGCAAAGTCTAAGAATTCAATACTGGTTTGGAATGACTGCAGCGAAGGTTTGTTAAGGGGCATATGCCAAAAGCCCTTTGCGTGGGTTCGCGCTCCGGATTCGGTAGGACCCATAGGCAACAGGAGATGCGCAATGGATGATATCGGTCGCCTGAAGAAGGCGAATGGACGGTATGAATTCAGCTTTGACGAGCTGAATCTGGTCGTTCGCGGCGCCCATGCTGAATGGGTGCTCGAAGCGGCAACAGAAATTATCACTCAGGCCAATCAAGCTGACATGGAAGGTCAGATCAGTGAGATTGAAGCCCTGATGGAGATGGGTGAGGCCGATGAAATCGACCTCGACATTCTGAAGGACGAACATCAATCGCGGTTTGAGCGAATGCCGCAATGCGTGGTGTCAATGGGCGATATGGACTATCGCTGGATCGCGCCCGAGGGTCGCGAGGTCTCAGACGATAACCCTGCGAGCCGAAACAGTATGGAGCGCCTGATAGATCAATCGGCGACCCGTAACGATACATTCCAACAGAACGTGGACGGCGCTTACGATCGCGCTCCAAACGACTAATTCCGAAGTAGAGGACTGGGTAAATGGACGTCATTCCTTTTGGTACGAACGATATCGACAATATTCTGCAGGCCGAGCCGCGACGCGCAGAATATCTTCCCTTCGGTGCCGTCATGGTCGATCGCACCGGCAAAATCCTGAAGTACAACAAGGCTGAAGGTCTTATTGCTGGTCGAGATCCTTCCAGCGTGATGGGCAAGAACTTCTTCAACGACATCGCGCCCTGCGCGAAGGGCAAACGGTTCCATAGCGAGTTCATCAAGTTCGCGAAGACGGGCCAGGTCAACACGCTGTTTGACTATCAGTTTGCTTACAAGGGTGCCAATGTCAAAGTAAGAATCCACTTAAAAGCATCAAATGATGGCAACTGTTGGATATTCGTCAAGCGCACTTGAATTAAGTGACCTGACGATCAACACTTTCGGGTGGGTTCAGAGAAATGACCGGACAACAGTCTAGCAGCGTGTTCATCCACGACGATCTGCGCGTTTTGTTCCGGGCACGGCGGGGGGGGCACCCATCGGGTGCTCCTGTTGCCCACGCGCTCTCCCGCATTCCGTTTGTGCCAGCTACGCCGAATTCAGATGAGGTAATGCTTCTGTCTGCTCAGGCAGACGTGGTCGATGATGGAACCAACCTGTTGTCAGGTGCCTATACTCGTTATCGGCTACGCTGCGACGGCAAACGGCCAATAGTGTTCGAGGGAATACTGTTGGTGGATCGATCGATCGACACCTTGGTGAGCAGCGGATCCGTGCCAATTCGTCAGGAATTCTCGATCTATCTTACCTCGGCTGGTAAGGTTTATGCGAGGATAGCAATGCTCGTACCCGACGGCGTCACCGCGTGTCCGTTGCACAAAGTAGCAGCCCTATCGTCGGCAGCTGATCTTGATCAGTTTATTGCACGCTACGAACCCGCTGAAGGTTGGTCATGGCTGGCCTTCGACACCGTCTCTTCTGCTAGCTCACACAACGAGATGCTAGCATCTCTGCGCTTGGACTTCAGCCGGCTCCTGACTGCTGCGCTGGGTGCTGGGCCCATCCATCTTCACTCATGATACGGGAAGTTCTCACATGAATCAGATGTCTCCATTTGAAATGCAGGACACCACGATGGAGAATGACTCCATTCCGATGACCATGCCGCCAATGCAGTACAAAATCATGCGCACTGGGCAACGACCGTTGATCTTTGACGGAACCGAGCTCTGCATGGCCATGAACTTCATCCCTGGCGCCCCGTATTGGTTCGAAATTAACATCTATCGGACAGCTAATCAGACCTTTGTAGCCGCAGTGAAAATCTTCTTCGCCGACGAGAATGCTCGTGATCGCGCGAAAGCGTGGGAGTTCGCTTCTTTCGACGAGGTCATGGAGACTCTCGAGAGCTATGATGCGGCAGCGGATATGCGGGTCGACAGCTTTGCAGACGACGCTTCCCTCAGCGCGGTCGAACTGGCGGCTTTGGGATATTCGCTAATGGCCAGAGCGAAGGCGGCGCGTGACCAGTACGCAGGTCTTCTGGGCGAGATCCTTCACGAAGTTGATGTCCACTGATCATTCAGGACGTACAGCTAACCCGGCGCGCTTCGTACGCGCCGGCTTCTTTCGTTCCAATCGTGAAGCATTGAGGCGCTATGATTGAGACCCGTCTATTGGGTGATGAAGTGCCCACGCCGTTGCAACCGAGACTAGGAATGCTTCTGAAGGGACGCGAGAATGCCCTTTTCCGCCCAGTTACTGCTTTACTGGCGCGCGAACTCGGGCGGATTCGCGGACAGGCCGTTCCGGTAGCCGAGACTAACAGTTGGACGAGTAAGACTGCCGTCAACGACGATGAAATGGGTGTCGACAGCCTTGCGCTGCTCGAACTCGTCGCCGCGATCAATCGAATATTTTTGCTACACCGTACCGGGGTCGAGGATTACTTGTTAATTCATCGCCAACTTGGAGAGTGGTGCGAGATCATTGCGAACGGGTTCCGCCAGCTTCCAGATGCCGAGCCCGAGCAAATCGTCTTCGAAACCTCAGGTTCTACCGGTGTGCCAAAGCAGATAGTGCACAGCGTAGAAGACCTGGTCGAGGAAGTGTCAACTCATCCTCAAATCTTCGGGGAGGTTTCGCGCGCGGTTGCGCAGGTGCCAGCACATCACATCTATGGATTTCTGTTCACCGTCTTGTCGCCGCTTGTCAATGATTGGCTGGTGCTTGATCTTGCCTCAAAGTCTCCGGGCGCGCTGGCACGTGAAGGCCACGCAGGAGATTTGATCATCGGCACCCCTTTCACTTGGGGTTTGCATCTGAAGTCGGGGGCATCAATCCCGGCTGGGTGTACCGGTGTGACTTCTACGGCGCCTGCGCCGTCTGAGCTTTGGCCTCAAGTGCAGCAAAGTGGGCTTGGACGCCTCGTCGAGGTGTATGGCTCCACCGAAACGCTCGGGGTCGGGTTGCGTGATGCGCCCGACGCTCCCTTCGAATTCTTGCCGCATGTGCGACCGGTCGAGCGGTCTGGTGATACAATCCCGGTTACTCAGCTGACTCGTCGAGTAATTGAGCCACCGGATCAGATTAAAAGTATTAGTGAAGATAGTTTTCAGGTTCTGGGTCGTAAAGATAGTGCAATACAGATCGGCGGTGTGAACGTCTTTACAAATTATGTTGAGCAGGTTCTCCGGACAGCGCCTGGCGTCGCTAGAGTTGCTGTCCGGCAAACGAATGATCGCGCTAATCGGCGCCTCAAAGCATTTATCGTTCCCGAAGATATTAGATGGGCATCTCATCATGACGAATTCAAGCGCAGAGTCGCGAAGTTTGCTCTTGAAAATCTCTCTGATCCTGAGCGACCTGTATCTTATCGCATCGGCGAAGATTTCCCAGTAAGCATAGAGCCCAAACGAAAATTATTGTGAATGATTTTAGATGGTTACGATTCGCTCTCGCTGCGACAGCCGAAAAGTATCATTCTCTACGTTCTGTGCCCATAGATGGGATTCGCGACGCTGCGTTTATCTTCTTCACATCTGCAACCGAGCAGGAGGTTTCAATGCTGCGCCATGAACTGACCGACGAAGAATGGGCGATCATGCAGCCGTTGCTGCCAACGAAGGTGCGGGGCGTGCCGCGGGTCGATGATCGCCTTTTGGAGTGGGAGTTCCCCCGGTTTGGTGGACTGCTATAGGCTTACAGTTTGAAGCCCTCCGGGGTTGGTTCTTTTGTATTCGACCGGTGACTTGTAGCCAAGCGTCGAATGGCGTCTGGCGGGATTGTACCATCCTTCGATGAACGTGAAGATCGTCATGCGAGCCTCGGCCTTGGTGCGGAACGACCGGCGCTGGAGCAGTTCGCATTCGAGCGTGGCGAAGAAACTCTCGCACATGGCGTTGTCGTAGGCATCGCCGACCGACCCCATGCTTGGCCGAACCTGTGCTTCCTTGCACCTCAACCCATAGGCTACGGACGTGTATTGAGAACCCTGGTCCGAATGATGGATGACATTGTTTCGGAGTTCCGGACATTCCTGACTTATCCGCCCCATAAAGCAGATTATGTTGCGGATAAGGATTGTGGTAAAATGAGAAAAATTTTGAGGAGAAATAAATGAATGATGTTCTTGGTTTCGGCAATATCGCCGAACAGCTTGGTAAGCTTCTACGCAATCTCGTTGGATTTGAACGTAATCGTCTTGCTGAGCGCCAGAGTGGAGCCAAGGCGATCATTGAAGCCTGTACAGCGACGAGGCTGCTGACCCAGGCGTTGGATAAGGGTCAAGACGCTGCCTTGGATGGAAAGATCAACACCCACTCGGTTAGTGAGCTGCGGGGGCAAAGCTGCTGAGCTAATCGCGCCGTTCAGCCCCGACACCTACGAAGAACTGTGGATCAAAGCATATGCTTGGCAAACAGGACAATGGGATCATAAAGCGTTTGCAGACAGCCCGGTGCCTCGGCAGGTGGAAGATATTGTGGCGGAGGCATTGAAGATCGTTCCTGGGTGTTGCGGTAGACCCGAGCAGCGGCTAGCCTCTTGCGGCCTCCTTCATGGACTATGCAATGCCGCGGGCCGATGACCTACCGTCCTTGGATGTCAGCTATTTGCCGACGCGTTGCACGACCAATCCACTAGGCGTGAAGGGCGCGGCAGAAGCATCAGTTGTCGGCGCCCCCGCTGCGCTCGCGAATGCAGTCGTCGATGCGCTTTGGCCATATGGAGCGCGCCATTTCGACGGCGCCGCGACGCCAGAGAGGATCTGGAAGGCGTTGCAGGGCTGAACGGCCCAGAAATGCTATCGGTCGACGTCTTCATCTTCGCGATCGCAGCATCGAAAATCCGACTTTACTATAGCCCACCTTGAAGAGATATTCCGTCGGCCGGTGTGCGCCAAATTTGGAGAGCCCCCACTGAGTGGCCCAACCAGATTGTTATTGCATGAGGGGTGTT
>ERZ1740062.177-NODE-177-length-48671-cov-4.989736_pt1 | contig 48671 bp, 43 predicted proteins | sample MGYA00581741_ERZ1740062 | MGnify/ENA primary metagenome ERZ1740062 (study PRJEB43018, sample SAMN04849747) | marine metagenome | isolation source: floating plastic debris | place: Pacific Ocean | collected 2008-09-01 | study: EMG produced TPA metagenomics assembly...
ATCCCCTTTAGGGAACGCTACGGATTGGGCATGGGATGTTGAACAATGTTCAGTGGTTAATAACCAATTCATTAATAACGAAACAGTTTTCCCGCTAGAGTTGATCACTATGCCGGGTTGGGCAGGAAGTTCGCAATACTTCAACCGCTATATGGACCCGGCGAATACCCAAGCAATTTATTCCGAAGAAGCTATTGGCTATTGGAAGGATGTGGATTTATACATCGGTGGGAGCGAACACGCTACGGGTCACTTACTGTATTCCCGTTTTTGGCAAAAGTTCTTGTTTGATATGGGAATTGCTCCAACATCTGAATTCGCCAAAAAGCTAATCAACCAAGGTATGATTACGGGGACGAGTGCTTTTGTTTATAGGCTTGATTCAATTACATTGACAGATAAAAAAATCGAAAGTGAGATTTATAATTCTGCTATTTCAAATGAACAATTTTCCAAGGATAGAAGAAGAGCAATAATAGAAACAGTTCAAGCTAAGAAACTAGTTGTAGTTTCAATTGGGCGGAAAGAAGATTTTTCATTTTTGAACTCGTCAATTGTAGATATTCAGGAGGATAGAAATGTATTTTCCCTAAATTTTTCCCCAGTACATTCAGAAGTGTCTTTGGTTAATGCCTCTGATGAGTTAGATATTGAAGCGTTTAAAAAATGGCAACCTGATTACAAGGATGCTGAATTCGTTTTAGAGGATGGGAAGTATATCGTTGGGCGAGAGGTGGAAAAAATGTCTAAGTCCAAATACAACGTCGTCAATCCTGATGCGATTTGTGAAGAGTATGGCGCAGACTCGCTTCGCCTTTATGAAATGTTCTTAGGACCATTGGAGCAATCCAAACCTTGGAATACGGCTGGTATCACGGGAGTGCATTCCTTCTTAAAGAAGCTTTGGAAACTCTATATGCCCTTTATGGTTGAGAATAACGGGCAAGGCTCGGTGAGCGGAGCACCTACTCCTGAAAACCTGAAAACCCTTCATAAAACCATCAAAAAGGTAGAGGAGGATATTGAAAACTTCTCCTTCAACACGTCTGTATCCACATTCATGATTTGTGTGAATGAGTTGACGGCCCAAAAATGTGCTCATCCAGTGATACTCAAAGCGCTTTTGATTTTGGTCTCTTCGTATGCGCCGCATATTGCTGAAGAACTTTGGCAAGTGTTGGGTCATACCGAATCCATTGCAGAAGCGCCTTTCCCAAAATTTGAGGAGAAGTATTTGGTGGAGAGCACTAAAGAATATCCCATTTCTTTCAATGGGAAGCTTCGTTTTAAACTTGAGTTGCCGTTGGATATGGGTAAAGATGAAATAGAGGCTACCGTTATGGCGCATGAAAAGACCCAAGCGCAATTACAGGGCAGACAACCCAAAAAAGTTATCGTAGTTCCCGGTAAAATCGTGAATATCGTAGGATAAACCTATCCTAGTTAATGTTTAATGGGATAAACCACTTGTGGTCTAAATCTTTTATTCATTCTTATGGAGAACATTGAGATAGTGGGCATGCTAGCGGCTTTTCTTACTACGAGTGCTTTTTTGCCTCAAGTGTACAAAGCATATCGCAACAAATCAGCAAAAGATGTTTCCCTCACCATGTATTTGGTATTGTTAGTGGGACTCCTTCTTTGGCTATACTATGGTTGGCATATTGAAAGTATGGCCATAATCATGGCGAATTCAGTGACGGCGATTTTGGTGATTTTCATTTTGGTCTTAAAAATTATTTATGAAAGAACCCCTTAGTTATACAAGGGTATTTTTAAAAAAAGCATTTATTTTTGTTTACACCCCTATTTTTTAGGGGGTATAGTTTTAAAAAAAGATATTTTTTATCCTTTACCCCTATCATTTCATCGATTTTATTTTTTCAATTGAATGTTTTCTGACAATTTTGATGTATAAACACATTAAAATCCAAAAAAATGATTGTAGGGGTACCTAAGGAAATCAAGAATAACGAAAGTCGGGTGGGAATGACACCTGCAGGGGTTTTTGAATTGGTAAAACACAAACACACCGTCTATGTCCAATCCGGTGCAGGTGTTGGAAGTGGTTTTTTCAATGAGGATTATCAAAAAGTGGGGGCAATCATTTTGGATACTATTGGCCAAATATATGCCATCAGTGATATGATTGTAAAAGTAAAAGAACCCATCGCTGAAGAATACAATCTGATTCAAAAAGGACAAATCGTATTTACCTATTTTCATTTCGCATCTAGTGAAGCGCTCACAAAAGCCATGTTAGATAGTCAATCCGTCTGTATTGCATACGAAACGGTGGAAGATGAAGAAGGTACGTTACCACTACTGACTCCTATGTCTGAGGTGGCAGGAAGAATGGCCATTCAACAAGGTGCTAAATATCTGGAAAAACCGGTCAAAGGTAGAGGTGTACTGCTAGGTGGTGTTCCTGGTGTTGCGCCGGGCAAGGTTTTGATATTGGGTGCCGGTACCGTTGGAATTCAAGCTGCGAAAATGGCTGCTGGTCTAGGGGCCCATGTGACCATTTTGGATATCAACATGAAACGACTACGTCATGTCAATGATATTATGCCTAGCCACGTGGTCACTGAATTTTCCAACGAATTTAATATCAGAAAACATATTCAAGACCATGACCTTATTGTAGGGGGCGTCCTGCTAAAAGGAGCAAAAGCGCCTAACCTTATCACAAGGGATATGCTCAAAGAGATGCGACCTGGAACCGTTATCGTCGACGTAGCGGTAGACCAAGGGGGTTGTGTGGAAACGACAAAACCTACCACACACGAAGACCCAATATATATTATTGACGACGTGGTGCACTACTCTGTGGCGAATATGCCTGGGGCAGTACCATATACGTCAACCATGGCGCTTACCAATGTCACCTTGCCGTATGTGTTGAAATTAGCCAACCAAGGCTGGCGCAGTGCATGCAACCAAGACAAAACCTTGGCCAAAGGATTGAATATTGTAGAAGGAGAAGTGGTTTATAAAGAAATTGCTGAAACCTTTGACTTGGAGCCCGTACTCGCATAAAGGTACATTTTGTCAGTTTACGGAACCCCGCTATGCCCTGGCGGGGTTTTTGCTTTTAAGTTGGTATCTTTATGTATAAACTTTTAAAGCCATGATGACATATTATATTTTGATTGGGGGAATTGCTTTGGTGAGCTGGCTCGTGAGCACGCGTCTTAAAAGCAAATTCAAGCAATATTCCCGTGTCCAATTGCGCAATGGAATGAGCGGAGCTGAAATTGCTCAGAAAATGTTGGATGACCATGGAATTCGCGATGTTCAGGTAATTTCCACAGCGGGGATGCTTACCGACCACTATAATCCAAAAAATAAGACCGTAAACCTAAGCGAGGGGGTATACAACCAGCGTAATGCTGCAGCAGCGGCAGTTGCTGCGCACGAAGTCGGGCACGCCGTACAGCACGCCCAGGCTTATGAATGGTTGACCATGCGCTCCAAATTGGTTCCTGTGGTAAGTGTTACTTCGGGAATGTCCACTTGGATAGTATTTGGAGGTATTGCTTTGATGGCCACCGGTGCTTTAGGCGGAATTGGTTTTTACGTTGCTGTTGCTGGTTTGGTAATGATGGGGTTTGCAACGCTCTTTAGTTTTGTGACACTTCCGGTGGAATATGATGCGAGTAACCGTGCCTTGGCATGGTTGAAGCAAAAAAATATGGTAAGCCAAGAAGAATACGCTGGAGCTGAAGATGCCTTAAAATGGGCAGCCAGAACCTACCTTGTTGCTGCACTTGGAGCATTAGCTTCCCTGTTGTATTGGGCTTGGGCCGTATTTGGTGGTAGGGATTAAGATTCCAGACAGAGAAAACAATAAGCGCCATCTTTTTGATGGCGTTTTTTTTGATTCAAATCGAAATTTGGCGGTCGATTTGTTGATTCAATGAAATAAAAGTTTCTGTACGAGAAACTCCTTCAATCTGCTGAATTTTTTTGTTGAGAACATTCATCAAGTGCTCGTTATCCTGGCAAAGCACCTTGATTAAGATAGACCAATTTCCCGTGGTGTAGTGGCATTCCAAGACCTCCGGAATTTTTTCCAATTCCTTTACCGCTTGCGGATTCGCCATGGCTTTGTCCAAAAAAATACCGATGTACGCCATGGTGGTATACCCTAAGGCTTTGGGATTGATTACAAATTTGGAACCTGCCAATAATCCGGAGCCTTCCAATTTTCGAAGCCGTTGGTGGATGGCTGCTCCAGAGATACCAATGTTTCGAGCAATTTCCAAAATAGGGCGACGTGCATCTTCCATTAAGTATCTTAGGATTCGCTTGTCGATTCCATCTATTTTGATGGATTTGTTATTGGATTTCATATAACCTATTGCTAATGATTATCCAATATACCCAAAATAGTTTGGGTCAGAAAGCTATAGAATCAGGATTATAGCCTAGGTAAGGTACTTCGAACTCCTTAAAACGAATGCCGTACTGCTCAAGTTCTTTTAGAACAGGCTCATACGCCTCTTTACGGATGGGAATTTGAACTCCTGGAGTGGTAATATTGCCATTTAAGATTTGGAGCGCCGTGATAGCAACGGGCAACCCTACGGTTTTGGCCATCGCGGTATAGCTTTTATTTTCTCCCAATACCACCATATTGGCATCAATTTGTTGTTTGATACCATTCTTTTCATATCCAAATTTGTGGTACATCACAATCATGTCTTTTTCCTCTTGGGCAAGTGTCCAACTGTCCTCCAGAATGTATTGAAGCATTTGCGCGGGAGTAGCATTGGCCAATGGAATCTTTTTATGGGCATCGAAGAGGTTCAATTCTAGTAGCTTTCCCCATCGAATGTCATCTTGGTCAATCTTCAGGTAATGGCGCAACTTCAATTCCACCGAATCTGTTGGAGAGTAGGGCAAGAATAAGTTTGTGAACTCCCGATACGACATTCCTTCAGAATTTTCAATTTGGTAGCTATCATCCGTCATACCAAGCATAACGAACATTTGCCAAGCCTTCGAAAACCCGACACGCCGCATGGTACCCCGATATAAAGTCAGGGCATCCTGCAAACCATAGGCTTCTCGGTATTTAAGGGAATCCCTATTGGCATAGGCCTCAAAAGTGCCATGCCCTTCCACTTCCAAAAACTCCGTTCTTCGAAACAGTTTTTGATAAGGAATGTATTTGTAGGTCCCTTCCTGAATAAACTTTGCAGCCCCGCCTTGACCAGCAACAACAACATTTCTAGGGTTCCAAGTGAATTTATAGTTCCACAAATTGGTATCACTGACGGGGGCAACCAATCCACCCGTAAAGGATTCAAAAAGCAACATTTTGCCGCCTTCTTCTCGAATACGGTCAATGACTTGTAGCGCACTCATATGGTCGATTCCTGGGTCCAACCCCACTTCGTTCATGAATACTAAGCCTTTTTCTTTGGCAGCAGCGTCCAGTTGTTGAATGGCTTCACTCACGTAAGACGCGGTCACCAAATGCTTTCCAAAACTGATGCAATCCTCTGCAATTTGAATATGCAACCTAGGAGGAAGCATGGAAATGACAATCGTACTTTTTTCAATAATTGCTTTTCGAGGTGAATCCTCAAAAATGTCCAGACGCACAATTTCACATTGAGGATGGTTGGCAACGTGTGATGGAATATGTTCTGGATGCAAGTCGGCAATCACCAGTTTAAGTTGTTCCGATTCGGATTTTTCAAGAATGTAATCCAGAAGATAGGAGGTGGACTTTCCAGCACCGAAAATCAAAACCGTACGGGTCATATTTCCTTATTTTTGTTCCTTCTTACGAAGATATCAAATTGTTATATTCCTAAAATTATCACCTTAAAAAGTTATGAAAAGAACATTTTTGATTTCAGGAGCACTAATGGGGATGATTGGAATTGTTCTGGGTGCTTTTGGTGCTCATGGTCTTGAAAAGATAGTTGAGCCTGAAGCTGTAGATTCTTTTGAAACAGGAGTGCGTTATCAAATCTATCATGCTTTTCTTCTGTTGTTTTTAGGATTGTGGAGTACCAAAAACCAGAAGGTCCAGAAAATATTACACGGGTTACTTATTATAGGCGTAGTACTTTTTTCGGGCTCAATTTATGGGTTGGTACTTGACCCATGGTTTTCGTTTGAATTCAAAAAATTGGCCTTGTTGACCCCACTTGGAGGCACCTTTTTGATTTTAGCTTGGGGATTAATGGTTTGGACCTTTTTCAAATCCCCCAAAGGCTAGCACCTTATCGAATAAAATTCGACTTTGGGTTTCGTAATTGAAAGAAATTCTGGCGTTGGTCGCAGTCAAATTTTATACTTTTACGCCCTAAATAAACCTGAAACTATGGCATCATACGATCCAGCTACGAAAACGATTTCGTTAACGTCATACGGTATCACGCATGACAGGATTCATTATCAACTTTCTTCCAAGGAATTACACCAAAAAACGGAGGGCAATGGTATGGGTAAAACTGCTTCATCTGGGGCTTTGGCAGTCCACACTGGAGAGTTTACAGGACGGTCGCCCATGGACCGATTTATCGTAAAAGATGAAATCACTGAGGAGAAAATCTGGTGGGGTGATATCAATATCCCTTTTGAGTCGGAAGCATTTGACCTTTTATATGATAAGGTCATTAGTTATTTGAATGACAAGGAATTGTTTGTTCGGGATGCATATGCTTGCGCCGACCAAGATTACCGTTTGAACATCAGGGTAGTAAATGAATATCCTTGGTCCAATATGTTCGCGTATAATATGTTCTTGCGTCCCGATGACGATGAACTGGATAGTTTTGAACCTGAATGGACGGTCATTAATGCTCCTGGTTTTATGGCTGATGCCAAGGTAGATGGAACACGACAGCACAACTTCGCTATTTTGAACTTCACCCGTAAGATCGCACTTATTGGAGGCACGGGGTACACCGGCGAAATCAAAAAGGGGATTTTTTCTGCCTTGAACTTCATCTTGCCGGTGAACAAAAACACATTGCCCATGCACTGCTCTGCCAATGTTGGAGAATCTGGGGATACGGCTTTGTTTTTCGGACTTTCGGGAACTGGTAAAACCACCTTGTCCACCGCTCCCAATCGAAAATTGATTGGTGACGATGAACACGGATGGACCCCAGATAATACCGTTTTTAATTTTGAAGGGGGATGCTATGCCAAAGTAATTGATTTGTCGCAAGAGAAAGAACCTGAAATCTACGGCGCTATCAAAAGCGGGGCTATTCTAGAGAACGTTATCATGGATGATGCTGGTAATGTAGACTTCGCTAACACATCCATTACCCAAAACACAAGAGTAAGTTACCCAATTTATCACATAGATAATATCCAACAGCCTTCCATTGGAAAGAATGTCAAGAACATCTTTTTCCTTACCGCGGATGCGTTTGGGGTATTGCCTCCAATATCAAAATTGACCCCCGCCCAAGCGGCATATCATTTTATTTCGGGCTATACCGCTAAAGTTGCGGGTACTGAAGCCGGTGTGGTTGAACCACAACCTTCTTTTTCCGCCTGTTTTGGAGCACCTTTTATGCCCCTCCATCCTGCAAAATACGCGGAGATGCTCAGCAATAAAATGGTGGAATCCGGTGTGGATGTTTGGTTAATCAATACGGGTTGGACCGGTGGACCTTATGGTGTTGGTACCCGAATGAAACTACAATATACGCGCGCGATGATTAGTGCGGCATTGAGTGGCGAATTGGGCTTGTACAATTACGACAACTATCACATTCATTCTGTTTTTGGCGTAGCTCAACCTCGAGAATGTCCGGGGGTACCTACGAGCGTACTTAGTCCAAGAGCAACATGGAATGATGACGAGGCCTACTACACTACAGCCTTTAAATTGACCAATGCGTTTCGCGAGAATTTCAAGAAGTTTGAGGCTTATGCCAGCGAAGAAATTCGAAGAGGAGGTCCACAGCGCTATGCGTTTTAAATAAAAAAGGCCCGAACATGTTCGGGCCTTTTCTTTTCAACTTTAGTTGAATTTATTTGTTCACGCTAGTAATGTACTTCTGAAGCGCCATGGTCATAGAAGGCGTTTCAGGGGTTGGCGCTTTAATATCGATACGAAGACCAGCTTCAGTAGCAGCGTTTACAGTACTGTTGCCAAACACAGCGATTCGTGTGTCGTTTTGTTCGAAATCAGGAAAATTCTTTAATAGGGATTCAATTCCCGAAGGACTGAAAAATACCAAGATGTCATAGTATACATCCCTCAAATCGGAAAGGTCACTGATAACCGTTTTGTAGAAGATTCCACGAGTCCAGTTTACCTTCAATTCATTTAATGCTTCAGGTACGGTAGCTTTCAAACTATCTGAGGAAGGCAATAGGAACTTTTCGTCTTTATACTTCTTAATTAAAGGAACCAATTCCGGAAAAGTGCGTTGCCCGACATAAATCTTTCTTTTACGATACACTACATACTTCTGCAAATAATAAGCTACAGCCTCCGACTGGCAGAAATATTTCATGGAATCCGGCACTTTGAAACGCATTTCTTCCGCAATGCGAAAGAAATGATCTACGGAATTTCTACTTGTTAAGACGATGGCCGTAAAGTCGTTCAGGTCTATTTTCTGTTGCCGAACACTTTTGGCCTGCACTCCCTCAACGTGGATAAAAGGTCTAAAATCGACCTTTACTTTTTCTTTTTCAATTAATCGTGAGTAGGGAGAATTTTCGATTTTGGGTTCTGGTTGGGAAACCAAAATTGTTTTTACTTTCATATGATTTTCAACCTTTTAAATAGCCTCCAATCAACACCAGGGGCGCAATTTCGAGTGTGCAAAGGTACAAAATAAAATAGAATAAATGTCCCAGAAAGTCTTTTTGATAGTTCTTCAAAAGTTTGGCCAATCCAATGGCATTTATCAAAATGAAAAGCAGAATAGTGACGTAAATGAGGGTTTTTGAATGCTCGAGCACGTAAATCAGTAGAATGTTGCTTCCAAATAACACCAAGCTACTATGGTTAAAATAGGTTTGTTTGGTGTAAATCAACTCATTAATCAGCTTTTGGGTATTGAATACAAAACCCTTTCCCATCTGCAGCGTCACTTTGAAGAAATGAAAGATGAAAACGCAGATGATCAAAGTGAAAAACAATCCTAACCTTTGTTCTGGAAGAATTTCCGTGAAGGTATCTAGGACTAAAAAAATGAACAATGCCAAGTTTACGATTTGAAAAAAGGTCATGAGAATGTGAAATCCATCAAACCAAGAACTCTTTTTACCGTAAACGATAAGGTATTTGTTATTGAACGGTAGCACGATAAAGTTGACGAACTTATTTTGGAATAAGTACTTGGCCAAGGTAATGAGTATTAATACAAAGCACAGGGTCAAGGTCATCCAGTCCAAAGAAATAAAGGTCCGTTCGAGTGCGTTCATGGGTTGATTTTGACAGGGATACTGTTTAGTCCAGGTGGAAGATTATCTTCTGAAATGCCCACTCTAAAATAGGAAGGTTCTTCCATTTTCGATTGTGGTAGTATAAAAGTGTACCCTATCGTGTCTTTTGATGCGATACTTTGTAGGTCACGTTGTTCCAGTCGGATATCCTCAATTTTTTTTAAATCCTTTACCTGTTTGTGACGGTTGGAAAATGCCACGGTAAATTTTAGTTTTTCCAAGGGCACATCAAAATCATAAGGATTATACACCTGCATTTCAAAAACATCTTTTTTAGCTGTTGGGGTAACCATGCACTGCAAATTTCGATACGATTGGAAGTCTTCGATAAAACGGCCATAGTATAAGGTGCTGTCTGTGCTGTAGTAGGAGATATCACCGGAGTTGGCATATTTAGTGACATAAAGTATCCTATTACCCCGAACCTCATTTTCAGAGTCATCAACCGAGTACTGATTCTTTCGGTACATATAGTTATTCAGCGTAAAACTTGATGTTCGGTTATAAAACTCATACATGGGCGCACGCCGGTAGGAATTTTCAAAAACTACGGGAACCCCTTCGGACTTTAAAGCAAGGTCCGCTACCCATTCCTGATTTCCATGGGTTTCAAACTGAAGTGGCAATAAGGGTTGATATATCATCCAAAGACGGGCATAAAGCAAAATGAAAAAACCCACTGAGCTTACTCGAAAAACCCATTTCCTAGCGGTTGCATTTTCCAAGAGATAATTATAGGCAATCAAAACCATAGGAATGGTTACAATGATAATCCATTGCGTTTGGACCCTTCGATTAAAGCTGGAAATAAAAAAGAAAATCAGTACCCCATAACTCATTACCTTCAAAGCTCTGGAAAAAGCATCCGTGGTTTTGGTTTTGAACAAGGCGAGATACATCCAATAAAAAACCAAACCAAAAATTGCCACAAGATTCACCAAATATCCCAAAGTGAACTTGGTAAAGGAATACGGTTGATTCGGTCGCTCATACAAATGGTATCGAATGGACACAAAATCATATTCGAATAACCAGTAAAAATGAGGAGTATAGCAAAGTAACGCAATGCCCACCGCTGTCAAAGCCTTTGCATCTTTCAAAAGCTTTAGGTTGGAAAACACCACAAATAGGATGACCAATACCCCGTGATATTTACTATACATTACGGCAGCCATGGTCAATCCAAGACCTATGGCAATACTCCAACTAGGTTTAACTAAATATTGTTTGTATAACCATAAGAAAACCGCTGTAAAGAAAAGCAAAGGGGTATCAGGCAGGGTCAAAAAACCGTAGGCATTCATCAAGGTCATTGAAAAGACCAATAGGAAAAAGTGAAGAATGTATTTGCTCTTTTTTGGGTTATCGATACATAACCAAAGAAAAAAATAGGTTCCCACAGAAAATATACAACTGACCAACCGGACCCCTAGCTCGTTATCGAACAATTGAGTGCCTAAATAAATCATAAAAGCCACCAAAGGGGGGTGGTCAAAATACCCCCAAGCCAAAGTTTTGGCATAATACCAATAATAGGCTTCATCATAAATGAGTTCGGTAAGGCCACTTTGGATGAGATTCAGTAGAAATAAGACAACTGCTAGTGTAATAAACAGTTTTGGAAACCTCTTGGTCATTCGGTTGCAATTTCGAAAGCAAATGTACAAATATTGGTCAGTGACCCTAAAAGGGACAACGGGATTAACCCGGATAAAGTATTATTTTTACGCTCTAATCAGTAACGAATGGCGGACGGCTTGGTGATAATTCCAACTTTCAATGAAATCGAAAACATTGAAGCCATTATCAGAACAGTTTTTGACCTTAAACGCGATTTTCATGTGCTGATTGTGGATGACAACTCTCCCGATGGTACGGCGCAAGCCGTTCAGAAACTGCAAGAAACCTTTCCAGATAGCCTTTTTTTAGAAGTTCGAAAAGAAAAATCAGGTTTGGGAACGGCATATATCCACGGATTTAAATGGGCTTTGGAGCGGGAGTACGAATACATCTTTGAGATGGACGCGGATTTTTCCCATCGTCCGGCGGACCTGCTACGCTTGCATCGCGCTTGTTTGAACAAAGCAGATGTGGCTGTTGGTTCTCGGTATAAAAAAGGGGTCAACGTAGTCAACTGGCCCTTGTTTCGTGTTTTGCTGTCTTATGGAGCTTCTTTTTATGTAAAGTTGATTACGGGTATGAAAGTGCATGACCCCACCGCGGGATTTGTTTGCTATCGCAAGGAAGTTTTACAAAATATCCATCTGGACCGAGTTCGGTTTATAGGCTATGCCTTTCAAATCGAAATGAAGTATCGCGCCTATTTAAAAGGATACAATATTGAGGAGGTATCCATAATTTTTACAGACCGTGTCAACGGAAAATCAAAAATGAATTCCTCTATCGTCAAAGAAGCTATTTTCGGAGTTATCACGATGAAATTGAGGAGTATTTTTTTCAAAAAAAGTTTTTAGCATGGCAAAGCTGCTGATAAAAAATGCAAGAATTGTCAACGAAGGAGAACAGCGTGAATCGGATGTCCTTATTGAAGACGCTCATATAGAACGAATTGATGCCGACATATCAGATGACCAAGCTTGCATAGTAGACGCTGAGGGTGACTGGGTGCTACCGGGCATCATTGATGACCAAGTACACTTTAGAGAGCAGGGTCTAACACACAAAGGTAATTTGGATACCGAAAGCAAGGCTGCCCTTGCAGGAGGCATCACCAGTTTTATGGAGCAACCCAACACCAATCCACAGACTACCACCATCAAAAAATTGGAGGAAAAATTCAGAATGGCTGCCAAAAGTGCATGGGCGAATTACTCTTTTCCATTTGGAGGAACCAATGATAATTTGGAAGAACTCAAACGTTTGGATAAAATGGCCTGTTCAGGAGTAAAGTTATTTTTGGGTTCTTCTACTGGAAATATGTTGGTGGATGACGAAAAGGTATTGGAAGCTATTTTCAAAAATACCGAGATGGTCATTTGCACGCATTGTGAGGATGAGCAGACCATTCGCACTAACTTGGAAAAGTATAAAAAGGAATATGGTGATGACATTCCAATAGCCCTACATCCTATTATTCGAAGCGAAGAAGCTTGTTACCTATCTTCTTCAAAGGCAGTAGCGCTGGCCAAACGAACAGGGGCCAGATTGCATGTTTTTCATGTATCCACAGGAAAGGAAACAGAACTTTTCCGAAACGATATCCCGCTTTCCGAAAAAAAGATTACCGCAGAAGTTTGTTTACACCATCTTTGGTTTTCTGATGAAGATTATGCAGAAAAAGGAACCTTTATCAAGTGGAACCCTGCTGTGAAAACGGCTCAGGACAGAACCATGCTCTGGGACGCACTTTTAGATGACAGAATTGATGTTGTAGCAACGGACCATGCACCGCATACCCTTTCTGAAAAGCAACAGCCGTACACTAAAGCACCTTCGGGTGGACCTTTGGTGCAACATGCGCTTTTGGGAATGCTGCAAAATGTAAAAACAGGTAAAATCAGCATAGAGAAAATGGTAGAGAAAATGTGCCATAACCCCGCCATGCTGTTCGATGTGGAGAAAAGAGGCTTCATCCGAGAAGGCTATTATGCCGATTTGGTTCAGGTGAGTTCTCGCCATTCGGAAATCGTGAGCCGCGGCAATGTATTGTACAAATGTGGTTGGTCTCCTTTTGAAGGAACCGTTTTTGACCACAAGGTCATGCGTACTTTTATCAACGGGCATTTGGCTTACGATAAAGGAAAGTTTTCAAAAGAACGCAAAGCCATGCGATTAACGTTTAACCGATAATATGAAACAGCTCGGAATAACAGTTTTGCTTTTTTTGATAGTGGTTGGTTGTGCGGAAAAAGTAGTGGAGCCGCCTGCGGACGTCATTCCCAGGGAAAAGATGATTACCATTTTGTACGACCTCGCCCTATTGAATGCTACCAACTCCTCTTTCAGGAACGTTATGCAAAAACAGAATAAACAGATGATGGAACTGTTGTACGAACGCCATAATATTGATAGCCTTCAATTAGCCCAAAGTGATTTGTACTATGCCTCTAAACCCCTTGAATACGAATACATCTATGAACAAATTGAGAGTAGGCTGAAGAAAAAGCAGAAAAGTTTGGAAGACGCCAAAAAACAGGCCAACGACAGCATCAAAAATGCGCTCAAGTCCGGGAATAAACAAATGTCCCAATAAGTTCAGATTTTAAGGGTGTGCCTGCCGATAAAATTCGCAGCACAATTTAATTTCCTCTTCTAGATTGCGGTATGCAAAACCTGGGATTTCCAATGACTTTTTAGCATCATATTCTGTGGGATGTTGCATGCCTCGGACCATATTTTTCGTGAGTTTTCGGGCTTTTCCAAATAGGTTGGCATTCACCCAATCCAAGCGCCAAAGGATGTCCAGTAGTTTGGTTGATAGCTTCTTCTTAGGAGGTGCTACTCCTAAATACTCTGCTGCTTTTTTGAGAAAAGTCGCATACGAAAGGTTTTGATTCACCAAAATATAGCGTTCGTTTACAATGGTACTTTCCATAAGTCCCATCATGGAATCCACTACTTCGTTTACGGAGGTAAAGCCCGTACCAGAGGGCAACAAAGCTGCCTTCTGCTTTGCTACCAATTTAAAGAGTAGCCCACTACCTGAATGCCAAAATCCGGGCCCTAATACAATACCGGGATTAACCACCACTACGTTCAATCCTTCTTGGGTCCCGCGCCATACTTCAAGCTCAGCCTCAAACTTCGAAATACCATACACAGTTGCATATTGAGGGTTCCATTCGGTTTCTTCATCCAAGGGTGTATTCGGTTTTCCTTGTCCCAGAGCGGCAATGGAGCTTACATAGCAGAATTTTTTGACCTTGTTGCGCACACTAAGGTTGACCATGTTCGCGGTGCCTTCTTGGTTGGTTTTCATCAATTCCGAAAAATCCCGAGGGTCGAAACTGATAAGGGCGGCACTATGATATACTTCAGTAACATCATCAAAATGGATTTGCAAGGCTTCAATATCAATAATGTCAGCTTTAACCCATTGTATTTTGTTGAAGAGGATTCGTGCATCTTTCGAATACAGTTCTAACAGTTGCCTGCACTTTTCCAAAGATGCCTTGGTGCGGTACGTGGCTTTGACGGGTTTATCCTGCAAACAAAGTTGGTATAGCAGATGTGAACCAATAAGACCAGTACCTCCCGTAACTAAAATCATACTATAAAAGTACTAAGTAAAACCCTAGTGGGAACCTGAAATTTAAAATATGAAAACCGCGGTTGACATAGGTGCTTCAGGTAAGGTGGTTGACTTATATTTGCATGAAATTGAAAAAAACGACCATGGACAAGAATTTTGTAGAAGAACTTCAGTGGCGAGGGATGATTCATGATGTCATGCCGGGAACCGAAGAGCACCTGCAAGAGCAAATGCGTTGTGCCTATGTTGGAATTGACCCCACGGCAGATTCCCTACACATTGGGCATTTGGTAGGGGTAATGATGTTGCGGCATTTCCAAATGTCAGGACATAAACCTTTTGCCTTGGTCGGAGGAGCTACAGGGATGATTGGTGACCCATCGGGGAAATCCGCAGAGCGAAACCTTTTGGATGAAGCTACCTTGCGCCACAATGAGGATGCACTGAAAAACCAACTTGCAAAATTTCTTGATTTTGATAGTGATGCCCCCAATGCTGCAATTTTAGTGAACAACTATGATTGGATGAAGGATTTTACGTTTTTGTCCTTTATCCGCGATGTCGGAAAGCATATCACGGTGAACTACATGATGGCAAAAGACTCCGTTAAAAAACGGTTGTCTTCCGATGCGAAAGAAGGGATGTCGTTTACCGAATTTACCTATCAACTGGTTCAGGGATACGATTTTCTTCACTTGTTCCAAAAACACGATTGTACCCTACAGATGGGCGGTAGTGACCAATGGGGCAACATTACTACCGGAACGGAACTGATTCGTCGTATTGGCGGCGGAAAAGGTTTCGCGTTGACGTGTCCTTTGATTACCAAGGCGGACGGCACAAAATTTGGAAAAACGGAAGGGGGCAACATTTGGTTGGACCCCGTAAGAACTTCTCCTTACAGATTTTATCAATATTGGTTGAATACCTCGGATGAGGATGCCGAAAAATACATTAAGATTTTTACGCTTCTCTCTCAAGAAGAGGTAGCCGATTTGGTAGCGAACCATCGCGAAGCGCCCCATATGAGGGCATTGCAGAAAAAGTTAGCACAAGAAGTGACGCGCATGGTACACTCACAAGAAGAATTGGAAAGGGCGGAAAAAGCAAGCACCATCCTTTTTGGAAAATCCACTTCTGAAGATTTAAGGGCGTTGGACGAAAAAACATTTCTCGACGTGTTTGAAGGCGTTCCACAGGCGACCGTAGCGAAGGAAGACCTTCGAGAACATATGGATATGATAGCAGCTTTATCCGCAAAAACTGGTTTTTTCGCTTCTAACGGGGAGGCCAGAAGGGAACTCAAGCAGAATGCCATTTCAGTAAACAAGGAGAAGGTAAAAGAAGACTATGTCATTACCGAAAAAGACTTGATTCAAGGAAAGTTCGTGCTGTTACAACGCGGAAAAAAGAATTACTACTTGATGATATGTGAGTAGTTTGGTGTGCTAAAGTGCCATTAAATTACATCCGCGAATATCAGAATGGTCAAATCGACCGATAATCTCGAAACTCCCATCAGCATGTACTTTTCCCAAATCCTGTGTGGCGATGAAGGAACAGGAATGTAGATTCGCAAGGTCAATAATGTTGACACCACCTGATTTTCCTTCGGTTTGAAGGGATAAAGGGTCCTCTGGGTCCCGAATGAGGACTTTCATCCAGGGTGGTGTTGCAAAAATGCCATTTCCTTTGGAATACCCCTGCGACAAGAGTTCTGTCATGCCATATTCGGAATGAATGTGCTGTACTTGAAACGCTTTGCGCAATTCTTGATGCAGCTCTTCCCGAATCATTTCTTTTCTTTTTCCTTTCATTCCGCCAGTTTCCATTATAATGGTATGTTTTAGCGGCGTGGGAAACTGTTCTGCCAAATCTAGCAATGCGAAGGAAACCCCAATAAGTAAGGTGGGGGTTTGGGACGCTTCCAATTCCACTATTTTTTGATGGAGTGCTTTCAAGTTATGCAGATAGAATCCACTGGATGGATGTTCTGAACGTTGAATCAGGTCATCTACCATGTACACCAACGAGGAACCTGTTCGTTCCAAATAAGAAGGCAATAGGGCCAAAATGCATAGGTTCTTCGGGTCTCCATAGAATTGCTGAAAAGCCGTTCTAAAACTTTCTTGATACAGGGAAATTTCGGTTACGAAATGCTTGCTGGTGCTACTGCCTGTTGTTCCGCTACTTTCAAAAGTATTCGTAGGTGTTGCTTTTCCAGTAATCACACTTTTCTCCTTGAAAAAGGAAATGGGTAAAAAAGGAATTTGGGATAGTTGGGAAACTTCTTTTGGATGTACGCCTAACAGGGAACAATACTCCTGATACACTGCATTTTCGGTGTATTGGTAGTTGAAAATAGCCAATGCACAAGCTTCAAAAGTTTTTGTGTCGGAAATAGAAAATAGGGATGGACTATCCTGTACCGTCATGGAACGATAAAGGTATCCAAAATGAAAAAGGATTTTGGCAAGAAGCCTTACAATTTTATTTGATGACCAGTTTGCGCGTCATGGTGCTCCCTTGCTCGGTAACTTGCAAGACATATACGCCTGGCACTAAAGGAGAAACATTTAAGGTATTGGTCGCGATTCGGTCGGTCAACACAATCTCTCCGAAAACATCATATACTTTGATGCCCTTGTTTCCGTTGGAAGCAGTAGTAATATAAACTTCACTACCGTAAACGGGATTAGGATACATTTTGAACCCTTGGAGTTCATTGACTTCTTTGGAATCGGCACTAGGCAATTCCTGACCGGAGGTGAATAGAGGTAAAGCCATAAGTAGAACAAAGTAGATTTTCTTCATAAAGCTTGATTTGGAACATAAGCCTTATAAAAGTACCCAAAGCCCTAGGTTTTGACTATAAATTGTTGTGAAACAAAGATTTATGTAGGTATATCGGAAAAAAGTATGTTGTTCATCGATGATTCGACGAAAAAGGTGCTATTTAATGATAAGCTTTCTGGTGGCCACTTTGTTGTTTTCAAGGATACGAATGATGTAAACCCCTTTGGCCAAGCGGGAAAGATTCAATTCACGCCCCACCAATTTGGTTTGTAAAACCTGTGTGCCCAATACATCAAAAATGGCAATGTCTTTCGGACTTGAAGAAAGGGTCTCGATGTAAATCTTGTTTTGTGTGACGGGATTCGGGAAAAGTTTGAGCCCATCAATCTCTGGCGATGCACCTACGTCGTTTTGAGCGAAAGTGACCGAAGCAAATAAGAAAAAGAATACTACGTAAAGGTGCTTCATAAAGATTTGGTTGCAAGGGCTATGCCACAAATATAAGAATTCTGTAATGCAATGTGGTGAAGCTCAACGAAAAAGCGGGAATTTTCGATGAAGTGAAATATTTATTGGGTAAGAAAAAGCCCCGCCAATTGGCGGGGCTTTTTTTAAATGATAGTGTTTTTATGTTTTAGTTGATACCAACGGTCCATCCGGCACCCCAAGTAGCAACGTCTGTTCCTGTTCCGTTGCCAGCACCAGAAATGATGTCTGCCTCGTCAAAAACAAAACCTGTATCGTTTTTAAGAGTAGTGGTTACATTGTTGAAAGTAACGTCTACGATATTCAAAAGGTCATCCAATACGCCTTGTCCAGTTGGGTTGTCACCCGCATCTCCGTCTAAATCAAAACCTTCATCATAGTTGTTGATGACTACATTGGTGAATGTTCCTTGTGTCCCAGCTCTAAGACGAATAGCTTCATCTCCATCATCGGTTCCGTCACCAACAATAGTAACATTGGTTACTGTAGGTGCAGAGAAATATCCAGCTTCGTTGCTGAAGTCAGTATTGTATCCATCACATTCAAAAGCCTTGTCATGGCTATCACCGTGTTGTACGTACACATCTGTAATGCTTCCAATAAATCCTTCAGTCCAGTCGATAGAGTCATCTTCGGAATTCACTACAACCAAGTGGCTAGCATCTACAGTCCCGCCGAAAAACTCGAAACCATCATCAGAACCTTCAAAATCTTGAACAAAATCGATAGTGGTTCCAGAGCCTACACCGTAGATAGAAACTCCATTGAGCTCGGCATTACCATCGATGGCACCACCAGCATATTCGACTCTTACATATTCAAGAACACCTGAGTTGTCGGCAGGCATATTACCTCCAAAAGAAAGACCTCCAACTTCAGTTGTGGATGTGTCGTCAGAACCATCAGCAGTAGAATTGATAGGTGCTCTTCCACACATTACGATACCACCCCAGTCTCCAGAAGAAGGAGTGGCTGCATTGGATGTAAAGACAATAGGAGCATCTGGTTCGCCATCAGCGATAATTCTAGCACCTTGTAAAATAGCAATATATGCATTTACACCAACAGGCTCTGCTTTGATGGTCATACCTGCAGGTACGGTAAGTGTTGTTCCAGCAGACATAAGAACTGGCCCTGTAATGATGTATTCAATATCACCATCTAGTGTTAAGTTTTCAGTAAATACACCACTAAGGTTCACTGTGTTTTCTGAAGGGTCTGGGTCTCCCCCAGTATTGTTGTTTGTAGTTGTTACACTATTATCATTGATAACAATGTCAGAGGTATCGTCGCTTTCACAAGCAATGAATAAAGCTGCGGCTATACCTAAAAATAAAAACTTGTTTTTCATTTGTCTGAGTTTAATAAAAAGAATTAAAATTTATATTTAAGGGTTAGCCCAACGTTAACCCCAAGGTTATACTCTCGTATTGTGATATCTCCGATTCCTGTACCTTCTCGTACAAAAGAGATATCTGGATTTAAAATATTTTTTGCGGAAAGGTTTGCTTCGAAATGCTCACCAAAACTGTTTTGCCAAACAAAGTTTAAGGTCGGCACAGCCTTTTCCACGATATTCCCCAAGCTTCCCGCACCCAACGAATAAATACGGTCCGAGAAATAAGAGAAAGCTACTGTTGCACGTGGCTTGTAGTTCCCAAATACCGGACTATAATTAAGGTCAGCGTTAATGATAATCGGAGAAGCACCTTCCAATTCGTCAGAAGTCCTGTCAAATGTTGTTCCAAAAGTGTTTTCTGCTCCAGCAGGGATATCACGAAGATCTTGACTGGTATTGGTGTAGGCCGCATTCAATCCTACAGAAACCACAGGGTTGTCATCTGGGTCGCTAAGAAGATTTTTTCGTACTTCCAACTCAACCCCAAAAATATCGGCTTGGTCCCCCGTTCTAAAATACCTTTGTGTACCTGTTGCATCGGCAGCAACTACACGGTTTACGGGGTCTTTGATGGTTTTTGCAAAGGCGGCAATGGAAATGATTTCACCTCTTTCCAAGAACCATTCGTATTTGATGTCATAGTTAAAGATGTCGGAGTAGGTCGCACCGGTTCCATCCAGTCCACCCAACAAATCAGGGTTACCACCATATCGTATAGTCACCGCTTCATACACGAAGGGGGCTACCTCTTTAAATTCAGGGAAAGAAGCAGTTTTACTGAAAGCGAATCTCAAGTTGGAATCTTCATTGAGCGCATAACGTATATTAAGACTCGGGAGGTAAATGTTTTCGTAAACGCTTCTTGCCCCTGGATCATCAGGTCTGATGTTGATTACATCGTAAACAATATCTTGGTCAAAAGTCTCGACTCGCATTCCAGGTACGAAAGACCATTTTTTACCTGCTTGTATTTCTGCAGAAGCATAGACTCCGTGAACATTCAAAGTCCCTTTATAGGTGTTTTCAGGAAGTCCTGGTCTATTTCGGTTACCGATTTCATTATTTATGGGATTGAGAACAAGTAAATCCCAAAGTCCTTCACCCGCGGGAATGTTGATGTTGTTCACATCAAAAATGGAATTGAAGTTATTTACATCTGTTATAGGTGTAGCATCCCTGTCTTGAATTTCATACCCATATCGAATACTGTTGAACCTTCTTTCTTTTCTTCTTCCGTTATAGCCGAAATTAAGTTTAACCTTTTCGGAAAGCGTGTGCGAAAGATTGATAAAACTGTTCAGTTCATCATCTTCTATGCTTTGAAAAAACCGTTGGTTGTCAAAAGGAATGTTTGTGTAAAACACAGGGTTTGTAGCTGCATCGCTATCCAGTGAAAACTGATAGTTCTCCAAAGAAATCCTTTTACGGTCTGGTTCATCAGAAAAAACTTTATTAAAACCAATACCGTAATTGAGTTCCCACTCTTCATCAAATAAATGCTGTCCGGTCAACTGATTTACGAAAATCATATCTTGATTGAACTGAACGTTCTGTACAAAGAATCCTTCATCTGTGGTTATGATGGCATCCCTATTCGTACCTTGACCATTTACGCCATAAAACCCAACAGCATCTGTTGAACTATTGATAAAAAGTGAACTGAACTTCACTTTGTTCTCACTGTTGATGCGGTAAACGATATTACCTAGGGCGGTAGTGTTGGTTTTATAAGCAAACTCCCTAACATTTGGAAAGTCTACCTTCAAAACATTGGTGAAATCCCTAGCGGGTCCTTCCCATATTTCGTACCCATTGTCAAAGCTTGCTGCTCCAAAAAAGCTTAACCTAGACTTGTCATTATTAAAGTTAAATGAGTATCCTCCTTCAATAGCTAAGGATAGATTAACGGGGTTCCAAGCTTCTTGCGGGTCCACCCCATGAGAAAGTACTATGGCAAATGGATCGTTGTCATAACGGTTGTAAAATCCAAAATTGCTAGGTCCTTCGCTACGCACAAAGTCTTCACCCGCTGCATTTGAATTGACACCCGTTCCTAAGGAAACTTCAAAATAGCCATCCCCTGTGTATTCCTTTGAATCAACATTTACGTTTCCAGCGGAAAAGTCTCCAAAAAAGGTAGAATTGTACGCTTTGCTCACCGAAATGTTTTCAATGATACTCGAAGAAAATAAATCGAGATTGATGTTCTTTTTATTTACATCGTTCGAAGGCAACGACAAGCCATTCATTGTGGTATTCTGATAACGGTCTCCCAGACCTCGAACGTAAACATTACTAGAACCCTGTTGTTTGGAAATACCAGAGATTTGTGCTACTGCTGCCGCAGCATCATCAATACCTTTTAAGGTGAGCGCTTCTGCACTGATTGCTTCCTGTAAGACCAAAGCATTTTTCTGGGCTAATAAAAGCGCCACTTCAGAATCCTTCCTCGCTGTTGTGGTTACCACTACTTCATCTAATCCAAAACTTGTTGCTCCAAGACCCGCATTAACCTGGGTAACTTTCCCAGCTTCGACTACCACGTTTGGAATTTCTAGGGTTTCATAACCCAAAAAGGTAATAACCAATGTATAAGTACCGGGGTCTAGGTTATCGATTTCAAAAAGTCCGTCAAAATCTGATGTGGTTCCGGTTGTGGTGCCTTTAATCAAAACATTGGCAAAAGCAAGCGGATCATTATTTAGTTCCTTATCAGTCAATTTACCTACAATGCCTCCAGTTTCCTGCGCGTAGCTAACCAAAGAGAAGAAGGTAAAGAAGAGTATCAGATAATTTTTCATTAGTAGTCTTCGTTGGATTAGAATTCTGCGCAAAGAACGTTTGGTGTTGTAAAAGCTGTGTTATTGACTTGTTAAGTGTTTATTTGAAAAGTGTTACAATAAGGTTATCACATTAAATCAATGTTAAGCGCTTATCGGGTTATCGTATTATATTTACATTTGGAAGATTAATGCTAAATCAGCCATCCTATGAAAACGAAAGACATCAGAATTCTGTTAGTGGATGATGAGCCAGATATCTTGGAAATCGTGAGTTATAATCTCACTAGTGAAGGATACGAAGTGTTTACCGCCAAGAATGGTGCTGAAGGGGTGGCCAAGGCGAAAAAAAAACATCCACACCTTATTATTTTGGATGTGATGATGCCCGAGATGGACGGTATTGAAGCTTGCGTAATCTTGAGAAATACCCCCGGACTAGAAAATACCATTATTACGTTTTTAACGGCGCGCGGAGAGGATTATTCACAAGTGGCTGGATTTGATGCCGGCGCGGATGACTACATTACCAAACCCATTAAACCAAAGGTTTTGGTAAGCAAGGTAAAAGCCTTGTTGCGACGTTTGAAAGAAGATAAGGTTGAGGTTGAAGATATTGTGAAAGTAGGTAACATCGTTATCAATCGCGAGGAATATAAAATTGTCAACGACGGCAAAGAAATCATCTTACCCAGAAAGGAATTCGAACTACTTTCCTTGTTGACTTCAAAACCTAGCAAAGTCTTCAAAAGAGAAGTGATTCTAGATAAGGTTTGGGGCAACGAAGTGGTGGTAGGTGGTAGGACTATCGACGTCCACATTCGAAAACTACGTGAAAAAATTGGCGACCATCATTTCAAGACCGTAAAAGGGGTGGGCTATAAGTTTGTCCTTTAATGGCGATACAAACCCGGAAGTCATATAAGTTTGCCTTACGTTCTTCTTTGCTGATTACCATCGCTTTAAGTGGTTTACTAATCGTTTCCATGGCGGTTATGGAGCATTGGAATTGGCCCTTTCTGCTCATTTATGCTCCGATTTGTTTCATTATCTCCTTTTTAATCATCCAAACCCGGGTTGAGCGTTTCATTTACCGACGTATCAAAAAGATTTATGATGATGTTTCGTTACTGGAGTCTTCCACCTTCTCGTCCAAACCTGTAACCACTGACATGAAAACCTTGACGCAGGAGATTGAAAAATTTGCTGAGGACAAAAAGATTGAGATAGATACACTAAAAATCCGGGAGGAATACCGAAAGGATTTTTTGGGTAACGTATCCCATGAACTGAAAACCCCTCTGTTTACGGTCCAGGGGTACATTCTCACCTTATTGGATGGTGCCATAAACGACAAAAAGGTTCGTGATAAGTATCTGGCCCGAGCCAATAAAGGGGTCGAGCGATTAATCTATATAGTTCGTGATTTGGACTTAATTACCAAATTGGAAGTGGGAGGCCTAAAATTGGAACGGGAAATCTTTGATATCATCGAGCTCGTTCAAAACGTTTTTGACCTACTTGAGATGAAAGCCGCAGAAAAGGAGATTTCCTTGACCTTTGATATGGAGTATAATACCCCAATTTGGGTAAATGCTGATAGGGAAAAGATACAGCAGGTGGTCAGTAACCTATTGGTGAACTCTATCAAATATGGATACCCCAAAGGGACTACTGAGGTAAGTGTCGAAAACCTTATCAAAAACAAGGTGATCATCCGGGTTACAGATAACGGTGAAGGTATTCCCAAGAAACATATTCCACGTCTTTTTGAACGCTTTTACAGGGTAGACCAAAGTGGAAGTCGCAAGGAAGGGGGCTCTGGTTTGGGACTTTCCATTGTGAAGCACATTATCGAAGCCCATGATGAAAAGATTTATGTGGAAAGTGAGGCGGAAGTGGGTTCTGAGTTTTCTTTTACCTTGGAAAAAACCTCAAACAACGCATCATAATCCGTTTGCATTTCGAATGCATCCAGCCCTTTGAATTTGGGTATGCGTTTCAATTCGGATAAAGTGAAATCTTCTTGCTTGCAAAATGGCACCAAATCTTGTTTCTGCAACCGTTTGGCCAAATATTCTTGTTCATATTGTCCTGGGGTTGGAATGAAAAAGGCTTTCTTTTCCAATTTCGCCAAATCCATTACAGTGGTATAGCCCGACCGACAAAGCACCTGTGCACTGCTGTTTAGGGCTTCCTCCAAAGTTTGGGATTGCATAAAGTTGTAGACGGTCATTTGTCCTGTGGCCAATGGAATCTCTGAGCAGGTCTGTTCCGCTTCAATTTTACCCTTCACGAAAAGAACCTTTCCTTCAAATTGCTTCAGTTCTTCCAGTAATTTTTCCTCCAAAAATGTCCGTTGCGGTTCAGGACCGGACAGCAACACCATCAAATCATATTTCAAAGGATTATTCCTTTTTTTGAATCGACTTAGCGGACCTAAATAAGCAATGTGCAACTTGGTTTTTTTCAAATGGCCCAACTTTCCCGTAAGGTTGGGTTTACCTTCCACATCAGGAACCCAGCAGGCATCAAACTTTTTGATGATTTTTTGATGCGCTTTGGAACTCATCCAGGTGGTATTTCCAGAGAGTACGTTCAATTGATGGGTGATAAAAACACAGGGGATTTTCTTGGAATAGACACCTAAACGGTTGTCTGAAATGATGCCATCCAATGCATATTTTTTAATCAGTTTTTTGATTTCCTTCTTCTCGGCGCGCATAGCTTTGACCACCTTCGGAGAATCCCAAATCATTTTTACCTTGAAGTTTCGTCCTTTTTCAGCATACTTGATTTTGTAAGACGACAGTTCAAAAGCGGGGAGGTCAGGAAACTCTTTTTGCAACAAGGCAAGGGCTACGCCATCCGAAGCTATAAAGGGCTGATGGCCACTTTCCAACAAAGCATTTATAATGGGAATGCAACGGGTGGCATGTCCCAGTCCCCAATTTAAGGGAGCTACCAGAATTCTTTTGGAATTTTGCATTCTTGCAAGAAACACTCTAAAGATTGCTTTTGTATTTCCTTAGTTTTGCCAAAAGATTAAATTTTCAATGGCTAAGTGCAGCTATGGGCAGTAAAAACAAACTAAAACGCTTCAAGGAAAACGAAGGTTTTTCCAACGTTATCCAACCCAAACGAGAAGAAATTCTGGATGGATTTGAGTGGAAGGGCCGTTGGAGCGAATATTTCGGGAATGACCGTCCCATAGTGCTGGAGTTAGGTTGTGGCAAGGGTGAATACACCGTAGGTTTGGCCCAAAAATTTCCTGACAAAAACTATATCGGAATCGATATTAAAGGGGCTCGTTTTTGGAGAGGAGCGAAGTCGGCTTTGGAAATGAACCTTTCCCAAGTAGCTTTTCTAAGAACGCAAGTCGAGCTAGTTGACCAACTGTTTGCCCAAAACGAAGTGCATGAAATCTGGATAACGTTTCCGGACCCGCAAATCAAATATAAGCGTACCAAACATCGTTTGACAAATCATGAATTTCTTGAAAAATACAAGCAAATTTTAGTGCCAAAAGGCGTGGTACACCTCAAAACCGATAGCGAATTTATGCATGGATATACCTTGGGCCTTCTTCACGGGCTAGGACACGAAATCATCTATGCCAACCATGATGTGTATCGCAATGAAGGAAGCCCAAGCGAAGTATTGGACATTCAAACTTTTTATGAAAAACGTTACCTTGAAGAAGGAAAACCAATAACCTACGTGCAGTTTAGATTGCACTAACCAATGATTCACATACTTATCCTATTTTTTGCCACGTTTTCTGCGGCCTTTATGGCCACGGTTCCTCCTGGATTGCTAAATATGAATGCGGCAAAAACCAGTGTTGAAAAGGGGAAATTGAATGGTGTGGTTTTCAGTTTGGGTGTATCCACGATGATTATGCTACAAGCGTATGTCGCGGTTTGGATTTCCAAGTTTTTGTACAATAATCCGGAGGTTATTGACATTTTGCTGAAAATTGCTTTAGGGGTTTTTGGCTTTTTTGCGGTTTACTTCTTTGTAGTGGCCAATCGTAAGAATACAACCCCAAAAGCAGAAGTACGGGTCAGTAAAAAGAATAGCTATTTCCGGGGGATGCTTTTAGACGCCCTCAACCTGTTGACTATTCCGTATTACAGTGGACTCAATGCCATGTGGAACGAAGCGGGATGGATTAAGTTTGAAACTGCAGACATCGTCACCTTTGTTTTTGCTGCCGGGATGGGAACCTTTTCCGTCCTTTATTTATATACATTTTACTTCAATAAGTTGGAAACCAAATCAAATCGGTTTTCGAAGAATTCCAATTATATCTTGGGCGCATTGATGGTCCTGTTGGTTATCATTACCTTGATTCGAATATTGTATCGCTGATGGCTGAAGAGAATTTTTTTGATAAAGTATATCAGGTTGCCCAACAGATTCCCTATGGCCGGGTAACGAGTTATGGGGCCATTGCCAAATACCTGGGTGCAGCACGAAGTGCGCGGATGGTCGGGTGGGCCATGAACAATTCTGTAGGCAAAGATGTCCCAGCACACCGTGTGGTCAATCGCGTTGGGGTCCTTACTGGAAAGCACCACTTTGACGGAACCAATCTCATGCAACAGTTGCTGGAAAATGAAGGTATTGAAGTACAGGACAATCAAATTATCAACTTTCAAGAACACTTTTGGGACCCTGTAAAGGAACTTCCTTCGATGGATTAGCAAATACAGCTTCTTCTACCATAATTCAAGCTGATTAGGGTATCTTCTTTTTCAATCGCCAAGGTCTTTACTCTGTGGCACTTGCCGTATCTTTGTAAGACTTTTTAAGTAAAGACGACAGCAACAAAAAGAAATTCATGAAGCTGAGCAAAAACGATGTTTTAAAAGCATTGGAAAAGATTACGGTTCCGGGAGAAGGCCAAAACATGGTAGAGAGTGGTGCGGTGACCAATGTACAGGTATTTGGAGATGAGGTTGAGGTGGATTTGACCATCAAAAATCCGAGCTTGCAAGCCCGGAAAAAAACTGAGGTTGAGATTCTCAAAATCATACATCAAGAAGTATATGCCAAAGCTAAAATCAAGGTTAACCTAAAGGTTGATGCTCCTGCCAAGCCCAAGGTGAATACCATTAAAGGAAAGCCTATTCCGGGAATCCAAAACATCATTGCGGTCGCTTCTGGAAAAGGAGGCGTAGGAAAGTCTACGGTTACCGCTAATCTAGCAGTGACCCTAGCCCAAATGGGCTTTAAGGTGGGTTTGTTGGATACGGATATTTACGGTCCTTCCATGCCTATTATGTTTGATGTGGCTACAGAACGTCCTTTATCAGTGGATGTGGATGGGAAGGCGAAAATGAAACCTGTTGAAAACTATGGCGTGAAATTACTGTCCATTGGTTTTTTTACCCAACCCAATCAGGCGGTTATCTGGAGAGGGCCCATGGCTTCCAAAGCACTAAATCAAATGATTTTTGACGCGCATTGGGGGGAACTTGACTTTATGATTTTGGATTTGCCTCCTGGTACGGGCGATATCCATTTGAGCATCATGCAATCACTACCGGTAACGGGTGCAGTGGTTGTTAGTACGCCTCAAGAAATTGCCTTGGCTGATGCGCGAAAGGGTGTCGCTATGTTCCAGCAAGAGGCAATTAACGTTCCGGTTTTAGGAATTATCGAGAATATGGCGCATTTTACTCCTGAGGAATTGCCTAACAACAAATATTATATCTTTGGCCAAGATGGTGCGAAAAACCTTGCAGAGGACCTAGAGGTGCCATTTTTGGGCGAGTTACCTTTAGTACAAAGCATTCGCGAAGCAGGAGATGTGGGACGCCCCGCTGCCATGCAAACAGCAACTCCCGTTCAGACTGCTTTTGAAACCATTACCAAAAACGTGGTGCAGGAATTGGTAAGACGGAATACCGATTTACCGCCCACCGAGGCAATAAAAATTACCACAATGGCCGGATGTGCCGCTGTAAACAAGAAGTAAAATGACATCAGAGGAAATTCGAAACAACGTTGAAAAGGCTTTAGATGAAATACGACCCTTTCTGCAAAGCGATGGCGGAGATATATCGTTGATTTCCATTGACAACGATAGCTCAGTAAAGGTACGTTTGGAGGGCAACTGCATTGGATGCAGTGTGAATCAAATGACCTTGAAAAGCGGAGTAGAAATGACGATTAAAAAGTATGCTCCCCAAATCGAGGAGGTTGTTAACGTAAGCTAGGAGTTTATATCAAATTCAAAATGCTACAAGCGGATAGCAGCATTCCTGCTGTTGTCCTTCTCAAATTATTTAACTGTAACGTCCAATTTAGCTAGTAGGACATGTCCGATGTAAAAATCAAAATCAAAGACAGAGAAGGTGTGCTTCATGAAGTAGACGCGCCTACAGATATGAACATGAACCTCATGGAAGTGGTTCGGTCATATGAGCTAGCTCCAGAAGGTACCATCGGAATTTGCGGGGGAATGGCCATGTGCGCCTCGTGCCAGTGCTACGTGCAGTCTGAACATGATTTGCCTGAAAAATCTGATGACGAAGAAGCAATGCTAGCCGAGGCTTTCAACGTAGAAGATAACTCCAGGTTAGGATGTCAAATCCATATTACCCCAGAGCTTGAAGGCTTGGAGGTAGAATTGGCGCCGGAAGAGCTTTAAATTCTCGCCTGATACGTAAATAGGTTGTAGTACCGTCCTTCGGAAGCAATCAGGTCATTGTGCGTGCCCTTTTCGATAATTTTCCCGTTTTCAATCACTAGAATACAGTCCGCTTTGCGAATCGTGCTCAGCCTGTGGGCGATGACAAAAGTGGTTCTTCCCTTGGTAAGTTCTACCAAACTTTTTTGAATTAGCGCCTCGGATTCTGTATCCAAGCTTGAGGTAGCTTCATCCAGAATAAGAATTTTAGGGTCCGCCAAAACAGCGCGTGCAATAGCGATTCGTTGGCGTTGCCCCCCTGAAAGTTTCACACCGCGTTCTCCGATAAGGGTATCCAATCCTTCTTCAAATCGGTCAGTAAATTCATTCACATAGGCGGTATTGACCGCATTGACCAGTTCTTCTTCCGTAGCATTCGGTTTTGGAAACAGGATGTTTTCTCGAATCGTTCCTTCAAATAAGAAATCATCTTGTAAAACCACCCCCAAATGTTGTCGGAAACTGTTGAGGTCAACTTTGGCCATATCCATACCATCGATAGTAACTTTTCCTGATTCTGGGACCAAAAAGCTTGCTGCTAATCCAGCAATGGTTGATTTACCCGAACCAGAACTTCCTACCAAAGCGATAACTTGACCACGCTTTGCTTCAAAATTGATATCGTGCAATACGGTTTCGTCCTCTTTGTAGGCAAAGGAAACATTGTGAAAGGCAATATCTCCTTTTATCCCTTGAAGTTGAATGGTTCGTTCCGTAGCCTCAGCCTCTGTGGTTTCGTTCATGAGTTCTTCGGTTCGGTCTAGACCAGCCAACGCTTCAGTGAGTTGACTTCCCACATTGCTCATTTGTACGATGGGAGCAATCATCAGTCCCAATAAAATGGTAAACTGTACGAATTCTCCTATAGTCAAACTGCGTTCTATGATTTGATACCCGCCAAAACCCATAACGCTGGTCGTGGCAACCCCCAACAAAAAAGTCGAGGAACTGGACATGAATGCCGTAGTCGTCAGGCTCTTCTTTACGTTTTGGTACAAGCGGTCAACGCCAATTTCAAAAACAGCCTCTTCCTGTTTTTCGGCATTGAATCCTTTTATGACGCGAATGCCCCCTAGGGTTTCCGTCAACCTTCCTTTGACCTCTGCGTTTATTTTTCCCCTGTTTCGAAAGATTGGTCGAATAATTTTAAAGGCTTTTAGCGCGATTACGGCAAATATGATTAGTGGAATGAACGTAATCAAGGTCATGGGGACACTAATATCCAAAAGAAGAATCAAAGAAACGATGGCGGTAATGGTGCCTCCCACTAATTGTACTAATCCCGTTCCGATTAAGTTTCGCACGCCCTCAACATCAGACATGATTCGAGATACCAATGCACCTGCTTTAGTATTATCAAAAAAACTAATAGGAAGCGCCAACACCTTTTTTTGAACTTGCGCCCGGAGTTCGGAGATTAAAAATTGGGCTTGTACGCTCACGATTCGAGTGAGCAAGAAAGAAGTTATGGCTTGCACCAAGATGGCCAACATCACTCCCGCCACCAAATATTTGAGCATGGTAAAATCCTTTTTGACAATTACATCATCAATAAGATATTTGGAGGCAATAGGGGCTACAAAGCTAGCTGTCTTGCTTATCGCAATCAACAAAAGCCCTATCATTACCAGTTTGCGTCTGGGCCAAATGATCGTTTTAAAAGCCTTGAGGATACTTACTTTATTCTTCGACATATTTCAACGTAAAAAGCACTGCAAGGTAGTCCAAATTTTAGGGTTGTAAAACCTTGTAAGTACCTTCATTCTTCCATTTTTTTCTTGTTATCTTCAAGGCATATTCAAATGGGTTTTCATGCGTTTAAGGATTTTCTTTTTAGTATTTGGATGGTGTGTTTTTGCGGTGGGTCAAAACACCGAAGTAACACGATGGGAGACCCAAGCCGAAAATGTCACGATTATTCGGGATGATTTCGGAGTACCTCATATTTATGGAAAAACGGATGCTGATGCCGTTTTTGGATTACTGTATGCGCAATGTGAAGACGATTTCAATAGAGTCGAGCGGAACTATATTTGGGCCATTGGTCGTTTGGCTGAGGTAGAAGGGGAAGGGGCATTGTACAGTGATCTTCGCGCTAGACTTTTCATGACTAAAGCAGAAGCGATAGCGGAGTATGAGAACAGTCCTCAATGGTTAAAGGTACTTTGTGACGCTTTTGCGGATGGCATCAACTATTATTTATATACTCATCCTGAGGTAAAACCCAAACTGCTCACACATTTTGAACCTTGGATGCCTTTTTATTTTAGTGAGGGAAGTATAGGTGGTGATATTGAACGCGTTTCAACAAGTCGGATAAAGTCCTTTTACAATGGTAGTATTCTAGTTGCGGAACCGGAAGACACTAAAATTCCCGAACCCCAAGGCTCGAACGGGCTTGCGATTTCAGGGGAATTGACCCAATCTGGAAATCCCTTATTGCTTATCAATCCCCACACCTCATTTTATTTTAGGGGAGAGGTTCACGTAGTTAGCGAAGAAGGCTTAAATGCCTATGGTGCGGTCACCTGGGGTCAGTTTTTCGTATATCAAGGATTCAATGAAAAAACGGGTTGGATGCATACTTCCACCTATACTGATGTTTTGGATGAATATCGAGAGACCATTATTGAAAAAGAAGACGGGTTGTATTACCAATATGGTGATGAACTTCGAAAAGTAAAAACAGATACGGTAAGAATAAGGTTCAAAAGTGGAGATGTTTTTTTAGAAAAAGCATTTCCTACCTATCACACCCATCACGGACCGGTAACGTATCAAGAGGGAGACAATTGGGTAGCCACCGCAATGATGTGGGAGCCCATGAAGGCCTTAGAGCAATCCTATATACGAACCAAGCAATCGGGATATAAGGGCTTTCGGAAAATGATGGATATCCGGACCAACTCATCCAACAATACCGTTTACGCGGATGCCGAAGGGAATATTGCGTATTTCCATGGAAATTTTATTCCGGTTCGTGACACTATTTTTGATTTTACACAATCCGTGGATGGAAGCAATCCCGCAACAGATTGGAAAGGTTTGCATACGGTAGACGAAAATATTTTGATTCTAAATCCTGATAACGGTTGGATTCAAAACTGTAATTCTACTCCATATACAGCCGCATTGGAATTTAGCCCAAAACGTGGGGCGTATCCGAAATACATGTCTCGGGACCAAGAGAATTTTCGAGGCGTACATGCCATTGACTTACTGAAAGACAAAAAAGATTTCACTTTAGATGGTTTGATTGCGTTGGGACATGACCCTTATTTGCCCGCTTTTGAGGTGTTGTTGCCTAAGTTGTTCAAAGCACATCAAAATGAACCAGATGAAAAGCTAGCTCAGGCGATTTCACTACTGGAAGATTGGGATTTCAAAACCTCTGAATCTTCGGTGGCGATGACCTTGGCCCATTATTTTGGAACGGAATGTTGGTTGCACATCCGGTCGTTAAATCTGGAAAAACGTCCGAGTTTGATGGAGGCTTTCACCTATTTTGAGCGCTATGCTTCGGATGAGGAAATGGTAAACCTCTTTTCCACCGTAGTTCTTGAGCTAGAAGAGAAATTTGGCACTTGGCGAATGCCTTGGGGTGAAGTGAACCGTTACCAACGCTTAAATGGAGATATCCGACAAGCATTTGACGATGATAAGCCCAGCGTTCCGATTGGATTCGCCAGTGGAAGCTGGGGTGCTTTGGCCGCTTATGGAGCGCGTTACGACAATAACACCAAAAAAATCTATGGGACCCGAGGCAATAGTTTTGCTGCTGTAGTGGAATTTGGTGAAAAAGTGAAAGCAAAGACCATTCTCGCTGGAGGACAGAGTGGGGACCCTACATCACCTTACTTTGATGACCAAACCGAATTATATGCTACCCAAAAATGGAAAGAAGCTGCTTATTACAAAGAAGATGTTTTGAAAAGGGCAAAGCGCATGTACCAACCAGGAGAGTAGAAACTATTCTGAAGCTTCTTCATCACCATCCTTAACTACAATCAAACTCGCAACCGAGCCAGTGGACAGGTTCCAACGGTTATTGTGAATCACTTCGCCTTTATCATCGGTGACTACGACTTGCGCCGTATTTGGCCCTGATGTCCCTTGGTTGAGGGCTTCGAAATCCAAACGGTTGAATCCTTTAATAAGGTCTATGTTGATGCCTTTAAAACCACCGGTAAGTAAAATATTAGGTTCTACCACCACACCATTCAAGGAAATCTTCACGCGATCCCCGTCTACATATTCATGGTCACGACACACAATTCCAACAAACTTGGCATTGGTCTTTACGTCTCCTAAATATTGATCTCCGAAATGCTCTTTTGAACCTTTCTTTTCTTTTTCACCCACTTTGGGGTCAATTTTCAAATCATGCCCAGCTTGCACCAGCTCTTGGTCTGGAAGCATTTTTACACCCGGTTTTTCCTTTGAAATCAAATTATTGTCAATTACCGAAGGCATACGTAGAAGAGAACCTTGGTTGGACGTAGTAATGTCAAGGTTATTGCGGTCTCCAATCTTTAAAGGCTGTGTGGTTGGAATATCTCCTTGTGCCCAAAGCGTGGCAAAACCCAAACAACCTATACATCCAAAAACAATCCACTTTTTCATAGCCTGAGTATTAACATCAGTCTCCTAAAGGTAGCAAATACCCTGCCAGTTTGTTAATAAAATCACGTTAAATCGATGAACAAACTAGGGTGTCGTTAAAATCATCACAAACAGAATTTGATAGAACAGATGGGAATGATGCTTGATGCTGAAATGACTTAACCTTTAAATCAAAATCAAAATGAGAAAATTTTTACTGGCAACCTTAATGCTAACTATGGTAATGACCATGGCACAAGCGCAAGATGATGACCGCTTAACCATCCCCAAAGGAACATGGATTTTGGGTGGTAATGTTTCGTTTTTCAACAACACGTCGGATACTAACTTTTCAGATGACTTTAATAGCAACCTGGATCGGAGAAATTTTACGTTTTCTCCCAGAATTGGCTACGCCTTTAGCGATAACTGGACTATTGGCTTGGTTTCGGAGTATTTTTTGCAAAAAGGTGAAAATGAAAGTGTAACCTCGGATGGAGTGGTTTCCAATGGTGAAGTAAAGTCTGAAAGTCTTTCATTAGCGCCTTATGTTCGACGGTATTTTGCTATCAATAAGAATCTTGCCTTTTTTGCACAAGGTGAGGTCGGTATCTTAAAGTCATGGTCAGAAAACATTGACTTTGAATCGGATAGGTTTACCTCTGAACAAGATGGTGTCTTTGTAAATCTGCGCCCTGGTGTCCTGTTTTTTCCGGCTAAAAACCTTGCTTTTGAAACTTCTATTGGACTACTTGGCTATAGGGCTTTGGATAGAGAAGACAGTAATGGCACAACAGCTGAAAATCGAGATTTTAGTTTTGACTTCAACAGCGCGAATCTGTTGTTCGGACTATCCTATTTCTTTTAAACAAAAGAGGCCCACAACTTAGTGGGCCTTCTTTTTTTTCAACCCAAAAAGAGGGTGCAGGATAAACAGTGGCAAAATCACAAAATGGTACAATAACCAACTGATGCCAAAAGTGCCCAAAACAAGCAGGGTGGCCTTCGGTAATAGTCCCCATGACAAATCCATAAGATAGTACGCTAGTGCTACGGTAATGGTTTGGTGTAAAATGTAAAACGGGTACACCGCCCGGTTGGCGTACGCAATGGTGTTACTAGGGCGATTGAGGTATCGGGCAGCGTATCCGAATAAAACCAGTATCCAAGACCAGAGGTTGGTCATTTTGAAGAAAGCTTCCGTCAGGTGAATCACTAAACCATCTTCAAAAAACAGCCAAATAATGGTAAGCGCTGTAAACGATAAGGCTCCAATACCCAATGCTTTGCTTTTGATGTTTTCCAAGCTCTTCCAAAAGGTATCTTCGGAACTGATAAGCAAAAAACCAGAAAAGAAAAGGACCAGATAATAAGCAATGGCATACCAGTCACCCACCAAAGCATGGTGTACCGGAAAAAAAGGCTCAATAAAAACCTCAATCAAATAGATTGGGATAATGAAAATGTAGAGGCCTAGCGCTTTTGCGATAATTGTCTTGATACGCTTCACAAAACGATTTCCAGGTTTCCGGAGCTGTATAAAAATCGGAGCAAGTACCAACGAGAACAAAAACAGGTAAGGTAGAAACCAAAGGTGGTGCCAACTGAAGTTTCCTTCGGGGTAGATTCCTTGAAAGGCAACCGTGGTATAGAATTCAAAATACGACCCGTTAAAGTCTCCATCCGCCAAGCGTTCGAAATACACTTGTGGAGGTACGATGAGCAACATACCGACCAATAATGGAATGGCTAACCGGAGATAACGTTCCCCAATAAAGCGACCAAGACTTCGACTACCTAGCGCATAGTAAGTTCCCATGCCAGAAATCACAAAAAGTATAGGGAGTCGCCATTGGTTTAAGAATATCATCGGCCAACGCAGCCACTCGTAAATCACATTGTTTTTGATGTGCCATCCCCAGGGAACGAAGAACATCCCTACGTGGTAAAAAATCAAGAGTCCAAATACAATGACCCTAAGCCAGTCCAAATCATAACGTCGAATTTTTGTTTCCATGATGAATGAATTTTCGACCAAATTATTTGACTTTGACAGGGTGGTCCAAAAAATTGGAGCCCGAAGCCGTCCGGAATTACAATATCGGAGGTATTAGGAAGATTTATTTGTGCTGTGAAGCTTAACAAAAGCCGCAGGAGAATGACCTGTATATTTTTTAAAAGCTTCGTAAAGGGTTGATTTTGAAGAAAATCCAACCGTCTCTCCAATAGCCTCAATCGTCAAATGCGCATACTCAGAGGCCAACAAGCGAGATTTTAAGGTTTCTACCCTTTTTTGGTTGATGTAATCGTTGAATCGACCTCCAGTTTCCAAATTGATGGTCTTGGAGAGTAAGTTGGGTGATGTGCCTAAGGTTTCCGCAAGGTCTTTCAGGCTAGCTTTTTCTTTTAGAAAGTAGGCGTTTTGCGATACAGCCTCCTCAATTCGCGCAAAAGACAGACTTTCTCCTTTCAGCGTTTCGTATTTGTCGGCTACCCATGATTTTTCAAAAAAACGAGATTCAATCAAAATCAAAGCAGTTGCTGAGAAAGTGATAAGGGTATTGAAAAGAGAGATGTAATGGTCCCCGGCGTCATCTTCAAAACGATAGAAAACCGTGAACACCAAAACAAAAAGCATGAGCAGAATGAGCACGGAGTTTCGGGTAAATTGATATTTGGCCTTCTTCTTGTTGGCGGGGTAGGCCAAAATACGTTTCCGTTCTTTCCAGACCAAAACCCCACAGAAAATGGTATAGGTTAAGAAACTCGCAAGTACCATAAGATGAAACCTATCTTTAAAGATGTGATAGGTATAATCCATAGATTCGGGAACAGTGGCTCTTTCCATATTCCGGAAATAGGCTCCCAAATAAGCATTTACTTTGACAGATAACGGAGCGAGGTAAAAGGGTATTTGGGAAATCGCATATAGCAATGGGACTAGAAAATGTATCGCTTTTTGCTTTATAGGAATCGACTTTCTTCGAAGCAATTGATACACGAAAAAATAAAACAGGGGCCCAATCAACAATACCAAGGGTTCACTGGAATCATTCAAATAAATGGCATACTTCATCAACCCGGTATAGCATGAAAAGTTGTCAAGGAAAATTAAACTCTGCACTAAAAACGTCCATGCCAGGAAGTAAAGCGCACTATTGCTTTTAGCGCGCAAAAACAGGATTCCGCTGAGAAAGAAACCTTGAAAAATGCCCAGAAAAGTCAGGTAAGAGGCCCAGTCATGCCGCAAAGGAATCTGATTGAGAATGTGTTGTACTTGCTCCTCCATTAGTTTTCCTGATAATCCAAAAGTTTTTCAGGCCCCTCTAAAAGCACACGAACGATTTGTAATGTACCGTCGTTCTTCGTTGATATTTGCCATTTGATTAAGGAAATCTTCCCGTTTTCAATTTCGATGCCCGTGATGCTCCGTGGATGCACACAACTACCATCATTGAAAAAAGGAATTTGTCCCGGGTCAGGAAAACGTGGTCGGTGGGTGTGTCCAGCGATGGTCAACAATAAATCTTTCGACAGAATCCAACGTTTGATGCGCTTTTCAATACGGATGAGTTCCTTGTAATTCTTGGCAGGACTGGTAGGGTCGGCAATACCTACAATTTGAAGTGGTTTCCAAAGTATCCTGACCAGAAAACGGCCGATACGCCAGCAAACATAGTTCCACCAATCGGCTTGATGACCGTGGGCGCAAAATATCTCTTGCCCCGTTTCGTTGTGCTTTAATACCAGCGCTTCGTGGTAGGTAATCCCTTCAAACAAGGCTTTGTCTTCACCATCAATCGGTTCAAAGTATTTGGATAGGTGTTTGTTGACATAATTGGGGTCCCGATACACCATGTCATGATTACCCCAGACCATGTGTAGGCGTTTTTCCAAATGATATTGCCGTAAGAGCTGGAAGACATTTTTATGCGCTTCGAAGATGGATGAAAAGCCCAAATTTTCCCAAAGCTCGTCGCCATCACCCAACTCGCAATATTGAAAACCATTTCGGTGGTAGTGGCTTAAAGCGTGGAAATAAATGTTGCGATTGTTTGCAAAATCATCGGCAAAGCTGTTATCCCCACGATGACAATCGCTGAAAATAATAAACTTGGAAGTATCATCAAACGCTATGGTTTTGGCGTTGCGGTAGGCTCGGTCTAGGCGTTTGAATGAGGACATGAAACAAATTTCACTAAATATCCAAAAAATGCCTCCAAATCCATAAAGATTCTGTTAACACAGCTTAAACCCTGCTTTTTGTAACTTTACTCTCACTTCTACGACTAAAACTGATATGAAACAGGACACCAACCTCGAAAGTCCAATGGTGCAGTTAGTAAGTTTCAATAAGCTATTGGAACATTACGATGGGCAGTTGAACAGCGACGACCCGAATTTGGCGCACCGGGCGAAATATGTTTTGGATGCTCAGAAACCTTTTCCCGAATTGAGGGAAGGTTTTGCTGATATTAGCCTTTTGGAAAAACACAAAGACGTCATTCGCATTATTTTGGCGGATACGTTCTCATCCGTTTTGACCCAGAACGAAATTAAAACGGCTTCTGTGCCATTTGAGAACTTGGTTTTCAATTCTTCTGAACGTTTTCAGAACATTTTGAAAGATGCCGGTGAAGACTACGAACTATCGATTCGAAATCTTCCGATGGACATCAATTACATTATGAAATGTACCGTAGTACTTGCTTTCCACTATGGTTTTAGTATAGATTTCAAGCGGCCGTTCTTTTATGACATTCCAGATGCGAACGGCATCATGCGACACTATCGCATTCTGTACAATGTGGATTTCATGGAGATTCATCCTACCGAAAATTCCAAGGAGTTGACCCAAGAAGATGTTGACGAACTACTGGAGAACTTTGAGGATATTGAACTTTGGAAGGAAAAGATTCCGCCAAATAGCTTTATTTCAAAAGGTTTTGTGGTGTGCAATATGTTTGATGTTACCGCAGAGCATTCCATTTCGGAAATCAAATCCACCCTCATTGGAAGCAATAAGCGCGGTAGTGAAAACTTCATGGATAGTTTTCAAGAAACCTTCCGCTCTTTATTCAACCTTCAAAACATCAAAGTCGGTTTTACAGGCTATGACATACACACAGACCGTTTCCTAAAGATTTATGGAAAGGGAATTGAAAGCTACATTTTAAAAGGTAGCGAAATGGAATCTTGCGATAGGGTACTTTGTGACGGTTCTTACACCAGTTTGTTGGAGGATAATACCTATTTCACCATATCGAACATCGATAAGTACTACGAAAAGTCAAATGGGGCCCAACCCTACAAAAACCTAAAGGAGCAAGGCATCAAGAGTGTGATTCTCGCGCCAATAGCTGAAGATGGAAATCTTCTCGGAGTTTTGGAACTGGTCTCTACCAAGGGCAACGAACTCAATGGGGCCAACGCCAACAAGTTGGAAGATGTTATGCCATTCATCGTTTCTGCGGTGCTCCGCTCTATTGAAGAGGAGGAAAACCTCATTGACGCCATCATACAACATGAGTGTACGACTGTACATTCCTCGGTGTACTGGAAATTCCAAGAAGAGGCTAAGCGGTTTATGGCCGATGAACTCTCTGGGCAACAACCCCAGTTCAAAGAGATTGTCTTCAAGGATGTTTACCCGCTATATGGTCAAGTTGACATTCGGGAATCAGCAAAACAACGAAACCTATCGATACAGCGCGATTTGATGATTCAGCTTTCTGAAATTAAAGACGTGTTACAATCGGCCTTCGATACGTTCAAGCTTCCGATTTATGACGAATTGATGTTCCGTGTGGACAATTATCTCAATGAAGTCAAAGAGGCCTTGTTTACCCAAACGGAGCAGGCGGTATATGACTTTGTCAAGGATGAAATCAATCCTGTATTTAAGCACTTGAAAGCTTTGGACAAAAATATGCACAAAGCTATCGAGCGTTATGAGAGCCAAATCGATTCTAAAACAGAGTCGTATTATGACCATCGACGTAACTATGACGAAAGTGTTATGGAGGCGAATATGGAACTTGCGACCGTTTTGGACAAAAAACAGCTTGAGGCGCAAGAAATGTTTCCGCACTACTTTGAACGGTACAAAACGGATGGGGTAGAGCACAACATGTACATTGGTTCTTCCATTTCACAAGACCTTGCTTTTGACCCACTGTATTTGAGCAATTTGCGATTGTGGCAACTGCAGGTGATGTGCGATATGGAAAACAAATACTACGCGCTAAAGCCAAAGCTTCCCGTGAAATTGGATGTAGCTTCATTGATTTTGGTGTATAGTACCTCTTTGGGAATTCGTTTTAGAATGGATGAAAAACGATTTGATGTCGATGGCACTTATAATGCTCGCTACGAAATCATCAAAAAGCGTATCGACAAATCCTACATTAAAGGAACCAATGAACGTTTAACCCAAAAAGGAAAGCTTGCCATTGTATATTCCCAACGAAAGGACGAAAAGGAGTATTTGCGTTACATCACGTTCTTGAAAGCCAAAGGCTATTTCACCAACAATATTGAAATCGTTGAGCTAGAAGGTTTACAGGGTGTAACAGGACTGAAGGCCATTCGTGTCGAGATTTTGTACACGAAAGACAAGAAAAAGGAGCGTACCTACACCTACGAGGATTTAATGGCGGAATTGAAGTAATCAAAACGTCATTCGGTCGGGACCAAAAAAGCGGAACGCAATTCCAAAAGCGATTACGGAAACAATCATGCCTACCATGAAAATGTTGTAGGTAAGTCTCAGTATTTTATACTTTTTGTCAAGCACCAAGCCTAAAAAGTAAAGGTCTTTGGTGAGAGAGGAGTATACATATTCTTTGTCTTTGACCAACTCTTGAAGGGCCCATTCGTATTCAGGCAATTCCATTTTATGGAAGTTTCCAAAAAAAAGCAAGTTCACTTTTTTGTCTTTCACGTCCTGTTTGGTGAATTTGCCACTGGTTACATTGGGGCGCGTAGCCAAAATGGAAAGCACCATGGATACCACGCTAAAAACAATAAAAATCAGGGTAGGATAAATCAAGTAGGTATTTGAAGGATTATCCAGTTTTGGGATAAGGTTGGCCAATACCAGTGAAATGATAATGGCATTAACCGAAAGCAAGATGTTTGCCTTGGTATCAGCGATATCACTTAGCTTCAAGTGATTTTTTAAGGTAACCCGATATAATGTCTGAACACTTCGGTCTGGACTTTCACTTTTGTATTTGGCTTTAAGCGCTTCTTTTTTGGCGATTTCTTTTTCGGTCTTTTTCTCCTTGACCAGTTGTTTCAAGTTTCTTTCCTTGCCCTCCTGCCAATTTTCTTTAGCATAATCTGTGTAAAAACGGTGTTCATTTCGAAACATCTTGATGTTTTCGTCACGCCATTCCTTTGCGGAAAAGTCTTTTAACCCCAGCAAGTTCAATTCCTCTTTCAAGAAATCAGTGGTTTCCCAATAACTTTTTTGAGCGAAGTGTGAGGCATCCGCATCCCGTATGATTTGTTCGTTGAGGTTTTCCGGCTCATGGAACCGTTCGGTGGCCATGATGATATCACAAATGGTATCAGATTGTGCAGAAGGATATTGATGCGAGTCCAAAAAATCACGAGCAACACCACAACTGCTCTTTTCATGGGTTTCCACGCCTTTGGTATACCCCGTATCATGGAACCAAGCGGCGAGCAACAGCTTTTCGTTCTCAGTATCACCCAAATTGTAGTAATTGAGCAATTCTTTAGTACTTTTAACTACACGTTGGGTATGTCGCAAATTGTGATAAAGGAATTTAGTATCAAGCTCATCCTGTAAAAGGTCTGACACATATTTCTCGGCTTTTTCTACGATTTCCGACATAGCTGTTATTTCAAACCTCCAAAGTACAAAATTTTGAAATCAACCTTTGCAAGCCGAAATACCCAAATCCTCCTCACGGTCTTGGTCCTTTTGTTGAGTAGTTGCGCGACCTATGAGGCGAAGTATGCCCAGGAAACTACTGTACTCCAACCGGAGCAGAACAAGGAAGTGGAACATACGTTTTACCTAATTGGTGACGCTGGAAAATCACCCGTTGGAGGGATGAACAAAGCGCTAAAGAACTTCAAGCAACACTTGGACCAAGCCGATGAAAATAGTACGGCGATTTTTTTGGGGGACAACATATATCCCGCTGGTTTTCCTTCACCGAAAAAGGAGAAGGAGCATAAACTGGCTCAAAACCATCTAGACGCCCAACTCAAAACGTTAGAAGACTTCAAAGGACAACCCATATTCATTCCAGGAAACCACGATTGGTACAGCGATGGTCCCAAAGGAGTCAAACGGCAGCAGGACTATATCGAAGAGGCTTTGGATTCCAAGAAAGTCTTCCAGCCCAGAAATGGCTGCCCAATCGAAAAGATTAATATTTCAGATAACATTGTGGTTATCGTTCTCGATTCAGAGTGGTACTTGACGGATTGGGACAAATACCCTACCATGAATGATGATTGCGAAATCAAGGATAGGGTACGCTTTTTCGAAGAGTTCGAAAGCCTGGTCAAAAAAAATCTGGACAAAACCATCCTTGTTGCGATTCACAACCCCATGTTCACTTACGGTTCACATGGAGGGTACTATTCCTTCCATCAGAATTTATACCCTAGTGGCGGTAAAATTCCATTACCGGTCCTTGGGTCATTCATCAATCTTTTGCGAAAAACGAGTGGGGCTTCTATTGCAGACCAGCAAAACATGTTCTACACCCATTTGAAAAAGAGATTGGTGACCCTCTCGCAATATTCCAATCGTATTCTATTTGTATCTGGGCATGAGCATACGTTGCAATACAATGTGGAAGAAGGTATTCCGCAAATCGTAAGTGGTTCAGGTGCTAAAAAAGGTGCCACTCGACTGATTCGAGGAAGTAAGTTTTCTACGGGTCGTATGGGGCATGCGATATTAAAAGTATTTACGGATGGTTCTTCGAAAGTCACTTATTTTTCTCCTGGGGAAGTAGAAGGTGAAGAGACGTTGTTTTCCACCGAAGTGCTTCCGAAACAGACCCAAGCTGTCGTCAACAATTATTCAAGGCAAATACCCGCTTACAAAAGCGCCTCTATTTATTCAGATGAAGAAATAGACAAATCAGGCCTCCATAAATGGCTTTGGGGAGAGCGCTATCGGAAGTATTACGCCACCAAAGTAAAAGCCCCAACCGTACTTTTGGATACCCTATATGGCGGATTGACCGTGGTGCGAAAAGGTGGGGGAAACCAGTCGAATTCTTTGAGGTTGAAGGATAAATCTGGAAGACAGTTCGTAATGCGAGGGCTCCGTAAAAGTGCGGAACGCTACCTACAAGCCATCGCCTTTCAAGAGCAATTTGTCATCGGAGAGTTTGATGAAACTTATACCCAAGAGCTTTTATTGGATATTTACACGGGAGCGCACCCATATGCTCCTTTTACCACAGGAGTACTATCGGATGCAGTGGAATTATACCATACCAACCCAAAGTTGTTTTACATTCCCAAACAAAATACCTTAGGAGGTTTTAACTCAGAGTTTGGGGATGGATTGTACATGATTGAAGAGCATGTTTCTGAAGGACACGATACCTTAGAGAGTTTCGGAAAAACGAAGGCTATTGAAAGCACTTACGACCTGATACAGAAGCTTCGAAAAGATGAAAAATACCGTTTGGATGCTCAAACCTATGTCCGAGCCAGGTTATTTGATATGCTTGTAGGGGATTGGGACCGTCATGTAGATCAGTGGCGTTGGGCAGAATTTGAAGATGGCGATGGAAATATAGTGTACAAACCTATTCCAAGAGACCGCGACCAAGCGTATTCCCTTTGGGGGGATGGTTCAGTGGTAGGTTTGGCTTCGAGGGTTGTTCCTAGCTTACGGATTTTTGAAGGGTTCGGAGAAGAGATTCGTAATGTTCGGGGCTTTAATTCTTCCCCACGCACCTTTGCTTTGGATATGGCCTTGCTTCCCGAGACTACCATGGACCAATGGTTGGAGGAAGCCCGTTTCATTCAAAATGCTATAACTCCGGAGGTAATTGATGAAGCCATGCTTGCTTTTCCTGAAGAAGTTCGGGACGAAACGGTTGCTGAAATCAAGCGAAAATTATTGACCAGAAAAGAGAAATTGGCGGAAACTGCTGCCACCTATTTTGGAGTCATCAACAAATATAGCGTGGTCACGGGAACGGATAAAGACGACTATTTCGAGATTCGTTCTACCGCTAATGGAGGACTGGCTATTAAGGGATTTCGTATCAAGAAAGGAGAGAAAGCAGATGTCTTTTTTGACAAAGTTTATGAGCCAGAATATACCAAACAAGTTTGGGTATACGGTCTGGACGACACGGACGTATTTGATGTAAGCACCCCTACTTCCAAAATCAAATTACGCTTGATTGGCGGACAAAACAATGATAGCTACAAAATAGCTGAAGGTTCCAGAAAGGTCTTAGGCTATGACTTTAAGGATAAAAAGAACGACTATAGTGAGGCTTATGGCGGACGGATACTTCGCCTCCGGGATTATGAAACCAACACCTATGTTTTTGACAAAATAAAGGCAAGCAACAACCAACTGTTGCCCAATTTTGGGTTTAATCCTGATGATGGTATCATTTTAGGTCTTGCGAACACCTATATCTACAATGGATTTCGTCAAAACCCTTTTTCGCAACGCCATAGTGTCCAAGCGGGCTATTATTTCGCCACGAATGGTTTTGATGTAAACTACGACGGAGAATTTGCAAACGTTTTTGGTAAAGCCAATTTGGAGATTTCCGCGCGCTTTACCAGTCCTAATTTTGCACGCAACTTTTTTGGATTTGGAAACGAGACCATCAATAATGATGACGAAGAAGAGCTTGAATTGGATTTTAATCGTGTGAAGATTGAAACGATTCAGTTCGCGCCTGCAATCGTCTGGAGAGGCCGACAAGGTTCAAAGGTAGCCCTAGGGGTTTCCTACGAACAATACGAAGTGGAAGAAACGGAAGGGCGATTTATCGAAGGGTTCTTTACTGACCAAGGACGGGACCTTGACCAAGAATTCTTTGGTGTATCAGCTGAATACCAATACGCCAACTACGACACGGATGCTTTCCCAACCATGGGAATGGATTTCTCTTTGGAAGGAGGGTATCGCATGAACTTGACGGATTCAGACCGTGCCTTTGCCTTTCTGATTCCCAGTTTGTCCATTACCCACAAAATCACAAGCGATGGACGTCTTGTTTTGGCCAGTCAGGTGAAAGGCCATTTCAATATTGGAGACGATTTTGAGTTTTACCAAGGTGCAAGTATTGGCGCGAATAACGGCTTACGTGGTTTCCGTTTTCAACGGTTCACGGGAAAGACCGCGTATTTTCAGAATACAGATATCAGATACAGTTTCCGAAGGTCAAAAACAGGTCTGTTGCCTGTGACACCCGGATTCTTTGGTGGATTCGACTACGGAAGGGTTTGGTTCCCAGGCGATAGTTCCACCCGATGGCATAATTCATATGGCGGGGGCTTCTTCGCAAATGGAGCGGATATTTTATCGGCAAACATCGGTTTGTTCAACAGTGCTGACGGTATGCGCTTTGTCTTTGGACTTGGTTTTGGATTCTAATCCTTTAGCGAGTACGAATACAGATTCCTTCCCTTGGTTTTAGATTGCTCATCAGCAATGAGCAGCGTGTTTTCGTCCTTAAAGCAAATCGATTCTTGCTGGGTTCGATGCAGGACGTCGATTTGTTCCATTTTTCCCTTGGTAAAATCCCCCTGAGGAAAATCCGTAAAAAGCCAAATATAGCCAGAGCCTAATAACACCACTTTTTCACCGCTGGGTGAAATGGCAGCTCCTGTAATGGAACAAAAAGCTCGTTCAGTGCAACTCGTAAATTCACCAATCAACTTGGCCTTGTGTTTCCCTGGAGTGTCTGGAATACTATAGAGCAGCGCTTTGCCGGTGTAGGGATGTGCCCGGTTTTTGGTAATCAAGTACAAAGTGCTATTGTGATGAAAAAAGGCTTCGCAATCGAACAGCAGATTTTTGTCTTTAGGTGGAAATTTCTTTTGTTCAGGATATGAAAACCGTATGGTTTCAGCTTGTATTTTGTCACCCTTCTCCTTTGAGGGATTAGGGACTTTATAAATGCACAAATCCTCTCTTTGGTTGGCATTGTTCCCAAAATCTCCGATGTACAAATTCCCGTTGTTGTCACTTGCCAAGTCCTCCCAATCTTGGTTTTTGGCATCCTTCACTTTGAGTTGTTGGATGAGATTTGCCTTGGCCCCAACGCGATACAAAATGTCTTTGTTACCATTGTCTTCTATCACCCAAGTCTCACCGTCAATGACTTCCATACCTGAGACTTCACTGAGTTTGGAAGGAAATTTCCCTTCAAAATTCAAGTCTCCATACCAAGGTTTTTGTGCACAGGACTGAAAAACCAGAAGACCCAAAAAAGGAAGAAGGAATCTAGTCATTGTTTTCTTTGAGGGGGAGATAAATATCAGCTTTCCAATTCAGCTCATCCCCTCCCGTGTTGGGATTATTGTGAAACACTTCAATGGGTGTAGGTTCCACGGCGATATTCTCCCGTTTGGCGTAATCCATAAGAGCGTACCAAGCTCTATCCGAAGTGATGTAATTTCCGAAGTATTCGGCCTTCAGGGCTCGTTTCCCGAAAATTCGTTTGTATTTGATTTCTGTGTCTTGCGGAAGGTTGTCCACGCGAACAATAGGTTGAGCCAAGTTGTAATAAATACTATCATTTACCCTGTCCCAATGGGTCACTTCCACCATGGGAGGTCCATCCAATTGAACCTTATTTGCAAACAATTCACCTGATAGATAGGTGATGTTCTTCATCATACCACCCGCTTTTTGAAACTGGGTTACCTTAACGGGTATGTAGCCTATATACTTGGATTGAAAATCTACTTCACCAATGATGTTCAGACGAAAGTTCTCATCATGTTCTTTCAGGTTTTGCATAAATTCCATGACCGTTTTTCGGGACCGTTTCTCAAAATCGGTATCTGAAAAAGGTACCATGATTTTGTTCATGAGGCTATGTTCGGCATCTTTAACGCTTACCACAACTTGTGCGGTCGAATCAGTTATGGGATTGATTTTCCAATGGTAAACGTGCGTGGAATCAGAAAAGCGAAGGGTCTGGATTAATTCCGTTAAATCTTCACCTTCTTGTCGGATACCTTGAACAGTATCCAGAGAGGTATCCCAAAGCTTCAAGGTTTGGTTGATGGCCCCAGTAAAGGTAGGTGCCTTAAATCGCACAATGTAATCTGAAGGCTTTAAAAAAAGATACCAAAGCAGGGCTAACAATAAAACCAAACCTAAACCAATAAAGAATTTTTTCATGTGTGCCTTATTTTGAAGCCACTCGGGTCGGTTGTTCCATGACCAATTTGGTGACCACAAAAGTACCCAAATCACGTCCTTGCTTTACACCGATTTCAACTGCAGCGCGATAGTGGATTCCACCATACATACGACTGATGGCGGCTTCGTCGGCGGCTTGGCGAAATGAGGTAAAGGAACGTACGGGCAATCCATAGGATACTTCAGTGTCATCGTCGAATGCAAAATCATTTCCATAGATGCTGGTCAGCGCTTCCGAAGCTGCTCCCGAAACGACACTGTGTCCACTGGTATATTCTGGAAAAGGAGGTGTTTGTAATACGGGTTCCCAACTGTCATCAATATGTTCATTGATTAAGGTTTCAGGACGAATCAGATTGCTTCTGTATTTTTCGTCCCAACAACTAATGAAACCGTCGGCGATGGCAATAGCCGTTTTCGTATAGGTATACACTGTTTTGGCAGCATCTGCTTTGGAATTTCTTGCTGCGATTTTAGCGATACCAATCCAATGCGCACCTGGAGTAATTTTTTTGGTAGCGAACATCAAGTGTCCTCGGGTTACTGAAACGTAGGGATTGCAGTCCCAGAATTGGGCGATGGCCACTTCCTCGGATTCATCACCCTTCCCGGTGATTTCTTCGCTTATCGTTTATACTTCTTTTACTTCTTTAAAAAAGGCCGACTCAGGGTCTGTAGAAAATTCGGGTGGAGGTAACGGTTTGAACTGTGCCGAGGAATCTATGGCAAAAGGACGAATCTTGCTCCAATGTGGCTCAATTCCGTCCATATAAGCTGGTGGAGTAGGTTGCCAGCGCGCTGGGTCATCCGAATACACGGAAAACTTAGGCATGGTTCTAGTCTGCTTGTAATTGTCTTTGTCCATCCAAGCAACTATATGGTTGGCCACATCCAGTCCATATTTTTTAGAAGCTTCAAAGGTTACACTATTCTTTTCTTCCCAAATCGCGTAAAGACTATCGCGATACTGTACGACTTTATCTTCTGAAAAAATCAAACGTCGATTTAAGTCGATATGTGCGATAAGGGCAGCCAATTCAAAATTCACCTCTTTGGTTTGTTCTGGCTCTGGAATCTCGGTAAGACCATGCAATTGGCCGGCAAGAGAACGGTATTGGTCATTGTTCTTACTCATGATTTCATAAGCGGCAATGCTGGGATAGGCATAGATACGGCTTGCTACGGGCGGCGAAAAGATATCGTGAATCATCACCTCAGTTACTTTGTCCACCGAACTGTGAAAATCTTCAGCGGTAATCATGATGGGTTCTTGCTTCTTTTGGCAGCTTGCCAAAATCAGTACTAGGATAAAAAGAAAGGGTCTCAACATTTTCATCATCTACAACAATTATTTCTTCACTATTTGATATACTTCTACAGGTTCGTTGTTGAATACGGCGAGCAGATAATCACCGCCATTCATAGATATCTTCGCTAAATGGCGCAATGATTTTTTGGTAAAATCAAGTCCCAAACGATTGCCCAAAATTATGGTATTTTCATCTTTTAGCAAGGCCCCGCTAAAAGCGTCGAATCTACCGTGGTATGGTTTAATGCCAAAGTAGTTGCCTCCAATTAGTACTTCTTGCTTCCCATCACTATCAAAATCAAAACCGGTGAACGCCATGATGGGTGCAACTTGCAGTGAACTGGTGAAGGGAACAAAAGTAAAACGCCCTTCTTCATTCCTTAAGAATCCAGACTTCAGGGTGTTCACTTCCAAAAGCGTAGAATTTTCCAACACTTCTGGTTCAAAGAGTTCGGTTAGTGGTTTTCCAGCAAAAGCGGAATACGAGGTATATTTTTTCCGGATGGACTCAATTTGTTTGGATAAGCCATCCAGC